>Ga0080006_1144930_pt1 | contig 59841 bp, 44 predicted proteins | sample RS3BMetagenome_FD_69209 | JGI IMG/M metagenome (GOLD analysis project Ga0080006, IMG submission 69209) | Ferric oxide microbial mat and aquatic microbial communities from Rainbow Spring, Yellowstone National Park, USA - RS3B (SPADES... ...
CCTCGGCACGTACTCCCACGTCCCTCAGGCCATGAGCCGGGCAGCGGCGGCCACCCTCGACTCACTGCTCCAGCAGCCTCCAGCAGAAGGAGCTCCTTGAGCGCGTTGCTCCACTACTGCTCCACAAATGGCTCAAACCAGAAACAGGCGCTGAGGGAGTGGACCTCAATTGATCTCAGAAACCTGGTGCCAGCAGTGGGAGTCGAACCCACACGAGCTTGCGCTCAACGGTTTTTGAGACCGCCGCGTCTGCCATTCCGCCATGCTGGCGAGGTCCGGTCATGTTAGTCGCGATCCTCGAGATCGGGGAGATTCATCTCATTGACGATCTCCTGGAACACCTGGAGCTTGGGGTCTTCGGTGCGCCCTTCCGGCACCACCCCCGCCTGGTCCAGGACCTCGCGGTCAACCATTATGGGTACGTCCAAGCGAGTGGCTATGGCGATGGCATCGCTGGGGCGGGAGTCGATCTCAACCTCCCGGCCATCGATTCGCCCCACGATGCGGGCGAAGAATGTGTCGTTGCGCAGCTCTGACACCATCACCGTGCTGACCTGCATTCTGAAGTCGCGCAGGATGTTAACGATGAGGTCGTGGGTCATCGGGCGCTCGGGCTGGATCCCCTCGATCCGCAGGGTGATCGCATTGGCCTCCGCGACACCGACCCAGATGGGCAAAAAGCGGTCAGCATCCTTCTCCTTGAGAACGACTACGTGCTGCCCGCTGGGCATGTGCACACGGACGCTGTCCACCGACATCTCGATCAGGTCCATAGCTCCTCACCATCCGTTCATCCTGAGAAGCTCGGCCGCCGCAAGCGAGCGCCGTCCGGGCTCTGCCGATGCCTGGGGTCATCATAAGCCCCGCCGGCTCTGGCCCCGTTGAGACCGCTCCCAGGCACTAGGATTGGATCCGATCCCCGCCACCGCAGGAGGCCCAAGTGTCGAACCCCGCTCGTGAGCAGCGCCTGGTGTTCGGCGAGGTGGCTCGGCAATACCACCGCCTGAGGCCGGGCTACCCAGAGGCCGTCTTCCAAGCCCTGCAGGACTATGCCGGGCTGGAGCCCGGGTCCAAGGTGCTGGAGATAGGGGCGGGGACCGGGAAGGCGACCGGGCCGATGCTGCGTCGGGGGTGGAGGCTCGTGGCCCTGGAGCCCGATCCCGAAATGGCCCGGGTCGCTCGCGCCGCGGTGAAGGACCTCGGGGAGGTGGATCTCCTGGAGTCCACATTCGAAGCCTGGGCAGAACCGGAGGAAGCGTTCGCCGCCCTCGTCGCCGCTCAGTCCTGGCATTGGGTGGACCCAGCGATGCGTTATCCGAAGGCGAGCAGGGTGCTTCGGAATCGGGGAACCCTGGCGCTGGTCTGGAACCGGCCACAGGATGGCGATCCCAGGATCAGGGAGCAGCTTGACCGGGTCTACAGTCGGCTGGCCCCCCACATCGCCACCGGCCCCCCGGGAGAGCTCCAGGGCGACCGCCGCCCGGAAATCGCCCGGGCCGGAGGCTTTGACCGGATTGAGCTGGTCCGGGTGCCCTGGGAAGTCCAATACTCGGCACCTGACTACGCGGAGCTGATGCGCACCCAGTCCGACCACCGACTGCTGGCTCCGGAACTGCTCGAGACGCTGCTGTCGGAGGTCCAAGAGGTGATCGACAGTGCCGGCGGGTTCTACCGGATGGGCTACACAAGCCTGCTGTACCTCGCCCGCGCGCTCGCATAATGGCCCCGATGACCGCGACAAAGGGTGCCCGCGTGCTGCTCGTGGACGGGCACGGGCTGGCCTTCCGCGCCTATCACGCGCTCCCTGAGATGACCAATTCGCGAGGGGAGCTGATCCGGGTTGCCTACGGCTACACCTCAATGCTCCTGCTGGCCCTGTCCCAGGGGTTCGAATGCGCGGTGGCCGCCTTCGATCCCCCGGGGCCGACCTTTCGCGACGAGAAGATGGCCACCTACAAGGGCCAGCGCAAACCCACGCCCCAGGAGCTGATCGACCAGATTCCCATGCTCCACCGGATAACCGAGATCCTGAACATCCCGGTGGTGGTCATCCCCGGGTACGAGGCCGACGACGTTCTTGGCACCCTCTCCCAGCAGGCCGCCGAACAGGGCTGCGAGACGGTGATCCTGACCGGGGACATGGACCTCATCCAACTGGTGGACGAGCGCACCGTTTTGCAGACCAGCCGGCGCGGCAGCTCCGAGCCGATGATCTACGACCCGGACGCGGTGAGGCAGCGCTACGGGTTCGATCCGGCACTCATGATCGACTTCAAGGCACTTCGGGGAGACGCCAGCGACAACATCCCCGGGGTGCCGGGAATCGGCGAGAAGACGGCGACGGCCCTGATCCAGAGGTACGGCAACCTCGACCAGGTGCTGGCCGCGGTTTCCGAGATGCCTCCCGGGCGAACCAGGACCACTCTGCAAGAGCATGCGGATGAGGCGCTGTTCGGCCGGGAGATGGTGACCATCGTGCGCGAGGTCCCCGGGGTCAAGCTGGAGCTGGACGGTTGTCGCATATGCGACTACGACCACGCCGCGGCGCGCCAGCTGCTGGAGGACGTGGGAATGCCCAGCCTGGTCCGGCGGCTGCCGGCGAGCACCACCCCCGTGGCAGCGGCCGAGGCTCCCAAGCGGCTGCTGGAGACCGGAGTGGTCGACGCCGACTCGCTTCCCCACGTGATCGCGCAGATCCGCGCCGCCAAATCGCCCCTCACGGTGCGCTCGGTCGCGATGGCTCCGGGGCGGAAGGGGCGCCTGGTGGGCATAGCCCTGGCGCTAGACGCCGACCGGAGCTGGTATGTGCCGCTGTTCAGCTCCTCGCCGGGCGCCCCGGTGGGATCCGCCCTCCAGCCCCTGCTGGCGCTCCTGCAGGACGAGGCGGTCGCCAAGTCCGCCTACCAGTGGAAGGACGAGCTCCTGGCCGTCGGCGGGGCCGGATGGGTGCTGAGGGGGGCCGTATTCGACCTGGCGCTGGCCGCCTACCTGGCGGACTCCCGGGGTCGCACGCCCACCCTGGCAGCGCTCTGCGAGGAGTACCATGCGCCACCACCCCAGGACCCCATCGCCGTCTTGGGCAAGGGCGCGGCACGGCGGCCCCTGGAGGATCTCAGCGTTGAGGAGCAGGCGCAGCTCTTCGGCGGGGAGGCGGCCTGCGCCGCCGCGGTGAGGCCGCGGCTGGCAGCCCGCCTTGAGGCGGTGGATGGGGAGCGGCTGCTGACGGAGATGGAGCTTCCGGTGGCGTCCATCCTCTCCGAGATGGAGGCCGAGGGGGTTCGCCTAGACAGCTCCCAGCTGGTGGCGCTCTCCGCCGAGATGACCCAGCAGATCCGGAATCTGGAGGAGGACATGTTCCGTTTGGCAGGACGGGAGTTCTCCCCCGGGTCCCCGGCGCAGCTGGCGACGCTGCTGTACGACGAGCTTGGGCTGGAGAGCTCGAGGCGGACCAAGACCGGGCGCTCTACGGACGCCCAGGCGCTGGAGGCGCTCAGGGAAATGCATCCCATCGTGCCCCTGATCCTGGAGTGGCGGCAGTTCACCAAACTCAAGAGCACCTACGTCGACGCCCTGCCAACCCTGGTGGATCCGGACGACGGACGCATCCACACCAGCTTCAATCAGGCGGTGGCGGCGACGGGCAGGCTGTCCTCGAGCGACCCCAACCTTCAGAACATCCCCATCCGCAGCGAGCTTGGCCGCCGGATTCGGGCGGCGTTCGTCCCGGGCGCGGCGGGGTGGAGGTTGGTCTCCGCCGACTACTCCCAGATCGAGCTGCGGGTGCTGGCCCACCTCAGCCAGGATCCGCAGCTGCTGGAGGCGTTCCGCCGAGGGGACGATGTTCACGCCGACACTGCAGCCCAGGTCTTCTCCGTCGAAAGGGGGGCGGTCACGGCCGACCAGCGCAGGATGGCCAAGGTGGTCAACTTCGGAATCCTTTACGGCCTGTCCAGCTTCGGCCTGGCCCGTGATCTCGGGATTCCAGCCAAGGTGGCCGAGGAGTTCATCCGGCGGTACTTCGAAACTTTCTCCGGAGTTCAGGAGTATCTGGAGTCGGTGCGGCGCGAGGCGCGCTCGTTGGGGTACGTGTCAACCCTCATGGGCCGCCGGAGGTACCTGACCGACATCCACTCCAGCAACCGCCAGCTGCGCGAGGGTAGTGAGCGCATGGCGATAAACATGCCGATCCAGGGATCGGCCGCTGACCTCATGAAGATGGGGATGATCCGGACCGCCAGGGAGCTGAGTGCCGCCGGCCTCAGGGCCAGGATGCTTCTCCAGGTCCACGACGAACTGGTCTTCGAGTGTCCCGCCGACGAGGTCGACGCGGTGGGCGCCCTGGCCCGCCGGGGGATGGAGACGGCGGCCGAGCTGGCGGTGCCGCTGGTGGTGGACCTCAAGGCCGGCCCCAACTGGCGGGACCTCACCCCCCTGGCGCTCGGCGCTGCCCGGGCCTGAGGCATGCCCGAGCTCCCCGAGGTGGAGACGATCGTCAGAGATCTCGGCCCCCACGTCGCCGGCCGGCAGCTGAGCGAGGTCGTCCATCTCAATCCCCAGGTTCTGCGCCATCCGACCGCGGAGGACTTTCTCGACCGAGTGCCCGGGCAGACGGCTCTGCGGGTGCGCCGCCGCGGCAAGTTCATCCACCTGGAGCTGGCATCCCAGGAGGTGCTGGTGGTGCATCTCGGGATGACCGGCACCCTGACCGTGCGCGCGCCCGTGGAGCCGGTCGCGCCCCACACCCACCTGCGTCTGCTGCTCTCTTCCGGCGAGGAGCTCAGGTACCGCGACCCCAGGCGTTTCGGCAGAGTGGTGCTGGGGAGGGTGGAGAATCTCCTCGACCTCGGGCACCTGCCGAAGCTCGGGGAGGAGCCCCTCGACGAGGGCTTTCCCAGCGCCTGGGTCCACGAGGTAATGCGCACCTCGCGCCGTCCGGTCAAGGCTATCCTGCTGGACCAGTCGGTGATAGCGGGATGCGGCAACATCTACGCCGATGAGGCCTGTTACCTGGCCCGCATCCGGCCCTCCAGGCGAGCTTATCGGCTCAGCGCCGCGGAGCGCCGCCGACTGCTGGCCGCGCTGCCCGTGGTGATGGGGGAGGCGGTCCAAAGACGGGGCACATCCTTCTCCGACTACCGAGACGGCTTCGGCGCCAAGGGTGAGGCCTTCGAGACCTTGCTCGTCTACGGTAGGGGAGGCAGCGGGTGCGCCCGCTGCGGTAGTACCCTGCGGCAGTCTGCCGTGGCCGGCCGGACCACAGTCTTTTGCGTGAGGTGCCAACTTTGAGCCGACGGGTGGCGGTTGTCTCCTTCGACGATGTTCCCCCGATAGGGGGTCAGGGACGGTATGTCGCGGCTCTCGAGAGGGAGATGCCGTCCGAGGGCTACGAGATCCAGATGATCAGCCCGCGGCGCGGCCCCTGGGGCCAGTCAGCGAAGATCCCCCGGCGGACCAGACGGCCTCCGATCGACTTCTCGCTGTATTTGAGGCGGAGGATCGCCCAGGTCGCGCAGGAGGTCCACCCCGAACTCTGGCACTACCAGGGAGGCCCCGGGGGGGTGATGATGCGAAGGCACCCGCCCGAGGCTCCGCTCGTCTACACCTCCCATCACACCTACCGCACCGCCCATGGCCGCAACCTCAGCACCATGCCCTTGGGCTACCTGGAGTCGCGCGGCTATCGGATCGCGGAGCACGTGATCGCGGTGAGCCCATCGACGGCGTCCTCGCTCATGGCCGACTCGGGGGTCCCCAAGGAGCGCATTTCGGTCATCCCATCGGGGGTCGACACCCACTGGCTGACCCCGCCGGAAGAGGAGGAGCCCCGCGACACCATCCTGTTCGTGGGGCGTCTGATCCCCGCCAAGGGCGTGCAGTACTTCGTCGCCATGTTTCGGGCTTTGGCCAAGGAGCATCCCAACCTGGTGGCCGAGGTCTGCGGCGACGGCGTTCTGTTTCCGGTCGCAGTCGGAGCGGCCGAGCAGTTCGAGGGGCGCCTGCGCATCATGGGTAGGGTCTCCGATGAGGATCTCCGTGACGCGTACAGGAGGGCCAGGGTGTTTGTGATGCCCTCCCGGTTCGAGGGGCTCGGGTTGGTGGCGCTGGAGGCGATGGCCTGCGGCACCCCGGTGGTGGGGATGGACGTCCCCGGCCTGCGGGACATGCGCGACACCGGGATCACTCTGGTCAAGCCGGATGACCAGAAGGGGCTCCACGACGAGGTGAACCGACTGCTCCTGGATGGCGCTCGCTGGCGTGAGCTCTCCGCTCAGGGCCTGGAGGTGGTGCGAGCCAACTACTCCTGGGACGCGGTGCGCCCCCGGATCGCTGAGGTCTACCGCTCGGTGCTGCCCTCCAGCGCGACCCAGGCGGCGTAGGCGCGCTGGAGGTCCTGCTCCAGCCCGGTCAGGCGCTCCAGGAGGCTCGCCTCCAGCTCCTTGTTGCGATGGGTCGCGGGGTCGGCCAGCCGGTCGGTGAGGGCCTGGCGCTCGTCCTCCAGCTCCGCGACCTGACGCTCGGCCTGCCTGGGGCTTGCGGCGGCGGGCCTGCCGGCCTTCTGGGGAATTGCCCTGGCTGGGGTCCGGTCCTTCTTCACTCTGGCGGGTTCACGCCCCTGGGGGGTCGGCACCGACTGCCTGCGCTCGACCAGCTGGCCCTCCCGGACTTCGAAGACCCGATTGGCCACCGAGTCAACGAAGTAGCGGTCGTGGGAGACCAGGATGACAGCCCCCGGGTACTCCCCGAGCGCCTGCTCGAGCACCTCCTGGGCGGGAATGTCCAGGTGGTTGGTGGGCTCGTCCAAGAGCAGGCAGTTGGCATCATCCATCCCGAGTCGCGCCAGGGCCACCCGCGCCTTCTCCCCCCCGGAGAGGTCTCCCACCTTCGCCTCCGCCCGGTCTCCGCTGAATAGCATGGCCCCGAGGACCGACCGGGCCCGCTCCGCCAGGGCGTTGGGGTGGTCATCCAGGAGGGTCTCTAGAACCGATCGCTGCGGGTCGAGGTCGGAGAAGTCCTGGCGGTAGAGGCGCAGACGGGCCCTCGATCCGGGGATCACCCTCCCCGCCACCGGCTCCAGATCCCCGACCAGGGTGTGCAGCAGCGTGGTCTTCCCGGATCCGTTGGGCCCCAGAATCGCGACCCTATCACCCCGCGAGATCAGCAGGTCGGGAGCGGTGAACAGCGCCCTGCCCTCTCGCCCCAGAACCAGGCGCTCGGTGCGCAGCACGACCTGGGCGCTGGGAGCGGCGTGGAGGGAGAGGCGCATGCGCCTCAGCTCGGTCGGTTCGGGCACCCGTTCCAGCCGGTCCAGGAGGGTCTGACGGCCCCGCGCCTGGCGGGCCCTCTGGCCCGCCTTGTAGCGCCTGATGTACTCCTCCTGGTGGGAGATGTGGGCCTGCTGGGCCTCGAAGGCACGGCGCCAGCGCAGCCTGCGCTCCTGGCGCTGGCGCAGATAGCTGTCATAGGTCCCGTCGTAGACCTCGACCCGGCCCGCCTCCAGCTCGACCACCTTGGTGCAGACCCGCTCCAGAAGACGCCGGTCGTGAGCCACCAGGCAGATGGTGCGCGCGCTCTGGATGAGATGGGACTCCAGCCACTCGATGGCTGCCAGGTCGAGATGATTGGTGGGTTCGTCCAGCAACACCAGATCGGCGTCCTGAAGTAGGAGCTTGGCCAGCTCCATGCGCCGGACCTGCCCCACGCTGAGCTCGCGGGGCGATTGCGACTGCTCCTCTTCTTCGAGGCCCAGGCCGTGCAGGACCGCCCGGGCCCGGGACTCAAGGTCATAGCCCCCCATGCCCTCGTAGGCAGCCTGGCACTCGCCGTAGCGCGCCAGGAGCTCCTCCAGCTCCGGGGTGGGCTCCTTCAGGCGCTGCTCCAGGTGGATCATCTCGTCTCTCAGGGCGGCCAGGTCGACCCGGCTCGCCATGGCCTCACCGAGCACCGTCTCCGCGGTCGGCTCGGGGGACTCCTGGGTCAGGTGGGTCACGATCAGGCGGCCCTGGCGGTCGACGGTGCCGGCGGAGGGCTGCTCCTCCTCCGCCAGCAGCGCGAGGAAGCTGGACTTGCCGGCTCCGTTGGCGCCAACCACCGCGATCCGGTCACCCGGCTCTATGCGCAGGTCCAAGCCGGCGAAGACCAGCCGGTCCCCGTACTCGACCGCGACCCCGTTGCAGTTGATCAGGGACACGCTCGACCTCCCAGAAGCGCCAGGCTGTCGGTCACCTGAGGATCGCTCACCGGAGCCTCCGGCTGGCATACTCGAGCGATGCCCAACCTGCAGCTGGAGTCAGCGTTCGTCCCCACAGGCGACCAGCCCACGGCGATCGCCGCTCTGTCCGAGGGGCTGAGCCGGGGCGACCGCCACCAGGTGCTGCTTGGGGTCACGGGCAGTGGCAAGACCTTCACCATCTCAAACGTGATCGCGGCGGCGGGGAGGCCGGTGCTGGTGCTGAGCCCGAACAAGACCCTGGCCGCCCAGCTTTGGAGCGAGTTCAAGGCCTTCTTTCCCCACAATGCCGTCGAATACTTCGTCTCCTACTACGACTACTACCAGCCCGAGGCCTACATCGCCCGCACCGACACCTACATCGAGAAGGATTCCTCGCGGAACGAGGAGATCGACCGCCTCCGCAACGCCGCCACCCGGTCGCTCCTGACCAGGCGGGACGTGATCGTGGTGGCCTCCATCTCGTGCATTTACGGGGTGGGCTCACCAGAAGATTACCTTGGTGAGTCGGTCAGCCTCCACCCGGGATCAAGCTGGAGGCGCGACATCCTGCTTCGGAAGTTCGCCGACCTGCAGTACCAGCGCAACGACACTGACTTCGGCCGCAGCCGCTTTCGGGTGAGGGGCGACACGATCGATATCCAGCCGGCCTACGAGGAGGTGGCCGCGAGGATCTACCTCTTCGGCGACGAGGTGGAGCGCATCGTCGACTTCGACCCTCTGACCGGAGAGATCCTCGGTGATCGCGCCGAGTTGGACATCTTCCCGGCCTCCCACTACGTGACCCCGAAGGACAAGCTGGATCGCGCCCTCCGGGCTATCGAGGACGAGTTGGAGGCTCGCCTCAAGGAGCTGGAGGTGCAGAACAAGCTGCTCGAGGCTCAGCGCCTGCGCCAGCGCACCCTCTTCGACCTGGAGATGATGCGCGAGACCGGCACCTGCGCCGGCATCGAGAACTACTCACGCCACCTCACCGGGCGCAAGGAGGGCGAGCGTCCCTTCACCCTCATGGACTTCCTCCCTGAAGACACCCTCATCGTGGTGGACGAGTCCCATGTGGCGGTGCCCCAGATCGGGGGGATGTACGGCGGGGACCGATCGCGCAAGCTGCCCCTGGTCGAGTACGGATTCCGGCTGCCCTCGGCTCTTGACAACAGGCCGCTCACGTTCGACGAGTGGGAGCAGAGGGTGGGGCAGCTCATCTACGTCTCGGCGACTCCCGGCCCCTACGAGATGGGGCACGCGGCCCAGGTGGTGGAGCAGCTGCTGCGACCAACCGGCCTGCTGGACCCGCCCATCGAGGTCCGCCCGTCCCAGGGGCAGATCGACGACCTCCTGGGCGAGATCCGCCGCACCGTGGAGAGGGGGGAGAGGACGCTGGTGACCACCCTCACCAAGCGCATGGCGGAGGACCTCACCGACTACCTCCGGGAGGCTGGGGTGAAGGTGCAATACCTGCATTCCGACGTCGACACCATGGAGAGGGTGGAGATCATCCGCGACCTGCGCCTCGGAGTCTTCGATGTGGTGGTCGGGATCAACCTGCTGCGGGAGGGCCTGGATCTGCCCGAGGTCAGCTTCATCGCGATTCTGGATGCCGACAAGGAGGGTTTCCTGCGCGGCTACCGGTCACTCATCCAGACCTCCGGCCGGGCGGCCCGGAACGTCAATGGCCACGTGGTGATGTACGCCGACACGGTGTCTGACGCGATGCGCGACACTTTGGCCGAGACCGAACGCAGGCGGGCCGTGCAGGCCGCCTACAACAGCGAGCACGGGATCAGCCCCACCACCATCGTTAAGGCGATCCGGGAACAGGAGATGAGCCGGGCGGCTCAGGGGGAGGCGGCGGTCGAGTTCCAGGAGGCTCAGGGACTGCCGCCCGACGAGTTGCTCAGGGTCACCATGGAGCTGGAGAAGGCGATGAAACGGGCTGCGTCGAACCTGGAATTTGAACGGGCGGCCACCCTCCGCGACCGGCTGGTCGCGCTCCGGCGGGACTCCGAGCAGCCGGCCCGCAGAGACGCCCCGCGCCGACCGGCCCGCTCCCGGCGGGGGCCCTGAGGTTGGCTCGCGTCTGGCCCGGTCAGGCCTATCCGCTGGGGGCAACCTGGGACGGCACCGGCACCAACTTCTCCATCTTCAGTGAATTGGGCGAGCGCATCGAGCTATGTCTCTTCGACGAGGACGGTGCCGAGCAGCGGGTGGATCTGGTGGAGGTCGACGGCTTCTGCTGGCACGGGTATCTGCCCGGCGTGGGTCCCGGGCAGAGGTACGGATACCGGGTGCACGGACGCTACGATCCTGCCAGGGGCGAGCGTTGCAACCCCGCCAAGCTCCTGCTGGATCCCTATGCCAAGGCGGTTGAGGGAGAGGTCCGCTGGGGCAAGTCGGTCTACGGGTACGAGTTCGGCAGCCCTGATGGGGACGGGACCCCCAACCGCACCGACTCCAAGCCGGCCGTGCCCCGATCGGTGGTGGTTGACCCGGGATTCGACTGGGACGGGGACCGCCAGCTGCGCACGCCCTGGCACGAGACGGTGGTGTACGAGGCCCATGTCCGGGGTCTGACCAGGCTCCACCCGGACGTCGAGCCAAGTTTGCGGGGAACGTACGCGGGACTTGCCAGCCCGGCCGTGGTGGAACACCTGCAAACGGTCGGGGTGAGCGCCGTGGAGCTGCTGCCGGTGCATCAGTTCATCCACGACCACGCCCTGGCGCGCCGGGGACTGCGCAACTACTGGGGATACAACTCCATCTGCTTTCTGGCGCCCCACAACCAGTACAGCTCGGCGGGCCAGCGCGGCCAGCAGGTGACGGAGTTCAAGCAAATGGTCAAACAGCTGCACCGCGCGGGGATCGAGGTGATCCTGGACGTGGTCTACAACCACACGGCCGAGGGGAGCAACCTGGGTCCCACCCTGAGCTTTCGGGGAATCGACAATCCCGCCTACTACCGCCTGATGCCGGAAGACCTCCGCTACAACATGGACTACACCGGCACCGGCAACACCCTGAACATGCGCCATCCCCATGTGCTGCAGCTGATCATGGACAGCCTGAGGTACTGGATCCAGGAGATGCATGTTGACGGCTTTCGATTCGACCTGGCGGCGGCGCTGGCCCGGGAGCTCCACGACGTCGACCGTCTCTCCGCCTTTTTCGACATCATCCAGCAGGATCCCGTCATCAATCAGGTCAAGCTGATAGCCGAACCCTGGGATGTCGGAGAGGGTGGCTACCAGGTGGGCAACTTCCCCCCCCTCTGGTCAGAGTGGAACGGCAAGTATCGCGACACCGTGCGGGACTACTGGCGGGGGGCGGAGCGGGGGGTGGCTGAGTTCGCGTACCGCCTCACCGGCAGCTCCGACCTCTACGCATCCAACGGACGCCGCCCCTTCGCCAGCGTGAACTTCGTCACCTGCCATGACGGCTTCACCCTGGCCGACCTGGTCGGCTACGACCACAAGCACAACGAGGCCAACGGCGAGGAGAACAGGGACGGCACAGATGACAACCGATCCTGGAATTGCGGCGTCGAGGGGCCCACTGACAATCCCGAGGTCAGCCAGCTGCGCGAGCGGCAGCAGCGCAACTTCATCGCCACCCTGATGCTCTCCCAAGGTGTCCCCATGCTGCTGGCCGGTGATGAGTTCGGGCGCAGCCAGGACGGCAACAACAACGCCTTCTGCCAGGACAACGAGATCTCCTGGGTCGACTGGTCCCTGGTGGATCGCAACTCCAGCCTCCTGGAGTTCACCAAGCGCATGATCAAGCTGAGGCACGAAAACCGGGTCCTGCGCCGACGCCGTTGGTTCGAGGGCATCACCCTGCACGGCCAGGGGGTGTCGGACATCGGATGGTTCACCCCCCAGGGCGAGGAGATGACCGATGAGGAATGGGGCCAGGGATTTGTGAAGTCGATAGCCGTGTTCCTCAACGGGCGCGCCAACCTCTCTCCCAATTTGCGGGGTGAGTCGGTGAAGAGTGCCAGCTTCTGCCTCCTCTTCAACGCCCACAGTGACACTGTCGAATTCCGTCTCCCCAGCATTGAGTGGGGAGACGGCTGGGAGCTGGTCGAGGACACCAACCTCTCCCCGCACGCCCCCCGTGGCTCTCACCTTCACTCCGGCGAGCCGGTGGGGGTCGCCGCTCGCTCCCTGGTCATTTTCATGCGCCGTGACTGAGAGCCCCCCTCGACTCTGCCTGGTGGTCCACTTCCACCAGCCGGTGGGCAACCTGGAACGGGTGGTGCGGCACGCCGCCGATACCTGCTACCGGCCATTTCTGGAGGTTGTCCGGCGCCATCCGAACATCCCCTGGACCCTGCACTACTCCGGCTGTCTGCTGCGCTGGCTGGAACGCAACGAGCCTGACATTCCTGAAACCCTGAGAGCCCTGGTGTCCGACGGTGTGGTGGAGCTTCTGGGAGGGGGGCTGGAGGAACCGATTCTCGCCTCCATACCGGAGCGCGACCGTCAAGGCCAGATCGCCCGGATGACGGAACGCCTGCGCCAGGACTACGGCAGCTCGCCCCGCGGGCTGTGGCTGACGGAGAGGGTCTGGGAGCCCGAGCTGGCGGCGACCCTGAGCCGCGCCGGGATCCACCACACGGTGGTCGACGACACCAGCCTTCGCGCGGTCGGCGTTCCCAGCGGGCTGGAGGCGGGGCCCTGGGTGACCGACCATCAGGGCGAGGTCACCCACCTTCTGGGCGCCAGCCGGAGCCTGCGCTACCTGATGCCGTACGCCAGCCCGAAGACCATACTCAGCGAGGTGGACAAGCTGGGGCCGGGGGGACTCGCCATCTACGCCGACGATGGTGAGAAGTTCGGAGAGTGGCCCGACACCCACGAACAGGTCTACACCAGAGGCTGGCTTGACCGCCTGCTGTCAGCTTTGGAGGAGGGATCTGACGGCGGGCGCCTGGATGTCGCACTCCTGTCTCAGGCGGCGTTGTCCCCCCCCAAGGGACGCGTCCACATCCCGTCGTGCTCCTACGACGAGATGATGACCTGGGCTCTGCCGACCGCCGCCCGGCACACCTTGGAGCAGGCGCTGGCGACCATCGAAGGATCGCGCCTGCAGCCGGCGGCCGACTTTCTGCACGGCGCCCCCTGGCAGGGCTTCCTGGCGAAGTACCCCGAGGTCTCCCGGCTTCACCAGGAGATGCTTAGGGTCAGTCGGGAGGTCGAGCGCGCCGGCGGTCCCCCGGAGGCGGTCGCACACCTGCACATGGCGCAGTGCAACTGCGCCTACTGGCACGGCACCTTCGGCGGCGCATATCTGACCTTCCTCCGACTTGCGCTGTGGCACCATCTGGTGGCGGCCGACCGGGCCGTGGCAAGGAGCCTGGGAGAGGCTCCGAGGACTGGCTTGGACGTGGACGACCTCGACTCCGACGGTTGGGAGGAGTTGCGCCTATGGTCGTCCTGGGGCTACGCGACGGTCGCTCCCAACAGGCAGGGCCAGCTGGTGGACATGGTTTCCTTCGCCGCCGAGGCCAATCTGGTGGCGGTCATGGGCCGGCACCGCGAGGCCTACCACCTGGCTCCCGCGCCGAAGCGACAGGCCAGCGCCGACCTGGAACTGGAGGTGCTCACCGCGCCCATCGGCGACAGCAGCGCTGAGCTGGAGTTCGATGTGGGTGAGATAGGGGCGCTGCGCGATGCCATTGATGGCGAGGTGTGCGACGGACCCTACTCATGGGATCCCATCTCAGACGGGGTCAGACTGACCTGGCTGGGACGAGGCCTCCAGCTGGTCAAGGAGGTGGTCGCGACCGACCTGGGGCTGGACGTCACGTACTCGGTGAGACCCCTGGTCGGCAGCTGGCGGGGCAGGCTCCAGGTCGAGGTGAGGAGTTGCCCGTACGCTCCGGACGCCACGGCCGATTCGATAACCTGCGAGAACCTGGGCGGCAGGTGGCATGTGGCCCAGGCCGAGGCGCAAAGCCATCTCGAGATCGCGACCTCCCCCCCGGCCGATCCCCTGGTTACCAGGGTTGTGACCCGGGCCGCCACCCTGCAGGGATGGGAGGAGCTTCCTCAGGGTCTTAGCCTCAGCTGGAGCTGGGAGCTGGAGGCCGATTCCGACCGGTCCGCGGTGGTGCGACTGGAGCTGGTCCCGGGGCGGGGGTCCGGCTGACCAGACCTTTGTCCCCCGGGCCAGCTCCAGGCAACGGGCGAGCCCGGCTCGCTCCGGGAACTCATTGCCTCGCCTCCTCGACCAAGCCGAACCAGCACCACGCCTGAGGGGGATCGGTCCACCGACGCCATCACTGCTCACGTCTTTGGTCGGCTGAACGGACGGCCCTCAGAGCGCCGCTATCCCGGCCTTGAGCTGGGCCAGCCCGACAGCGGATACGCAGTAGGACGTCCTCGGTCCCTCGATCTCACCCTGAATCAGCCCCGCCTCCCTCAGGACCCTGAGATGCTCGGAGACAGTCGATTGGGCCAGAGGCAGTTCGGCCACCATCTCACCGGTGACGCACGATTTGCGTTCCAGGAGGATCTTCAGAATCCTGACCCGAGCGGGATGGCCCAGGGCCTTGGCCATCGCGGCTAGGGTGGCGTCGTTCGGGCAGGACGGCGCGGGTCCGGACGGGATGGGGATCTCACAACAGACATCCGGCCCGGAATCCGGCGTCACCGCAATCTTGGAACTCACCGCCACGACAGAAAGGTAGCACGGAGAGTCCGCCGGCAGGACTCAGAGGCCGGGCCGGGGCTCGACCTTCAGCTCAAGACGTCTGGCAGAGGCCGTTCCGCCCAACCGCAGGCAGCCTCAAGCTCCTGACAGAGCTGGAGCAGCCGGCCCTCCTCGTAAAGTCGGCCGGCGAGCTGGACGCCGACCGGGGTTGTTCCGCTCCAGTGCACAGGAATCGACACCGCAGGCTGGCCCGTCACGTTGAAGATGGGGGTGAAGGGGGTGAAACGGTCGGCCACGAGCATCGGGGCCAGGGGATCCACCTCAGACCCCAGGAAGAGCTCGCCCACCCGCAGGGGGAGCCTGGCCAGGGTCGGGGTCATGACCACATCCCACCGCTCCCAGAGGCCGGCAACCGCGCGTGCGTGCGCCTGCAGCCGCCCCTGGCTCAGCAGCAACTCTCCGCTGCTGACCCGGGCTCCGAGGTCGGCCAGCGCCCTGATGTGGGCCTCCACCCCGGGCGGGTGAGAGGATGATTCCTCCAGCGCCAGAACGTTGGCCAGCATGCCGGCCGCCCAGACCCGGCGAAAGTCGTCCGCGAGGCCGTCCCTGGTCCAGTTCGGCTCCACCCTCACCACCTCGTGGCCCAGGCTGGCGAGGGCTTCCGCGGCCACGGCGACGGCGGTCTCACACTCCTTGTCGACCGGAGCGGCGACCGGAGGCTCTGTGGTCCAGCCGACCCGCAGGCGAGGGCCCCTGGCGGCGAGGGACGCCGAGAATGGGATCCTGGGCCGGGGCGCATGGTAGGGGTCACCTGGAGCCGCTCCCGCCGTCAGATCCAGCAGCAGCGCCATGTCCGCGGCCCTCCGGGTCAGGAAACCGGGCGTGACGAGCCCTGCCCCGGCATCTCCCGGGTCGGGGCTGAGGGAGATCCTGCCCCTGGATGGCTTGAGTCCCAGGAGACCGCAGCAGGAGGCGGGGATCCGCAGGCTGCCTCCTCCGTCGTTGCCGTGCGCCACCGGAACCAGACCAGCGGCCACGGCCGCCGCCGAACCGCCGCTGGACCCCCCGGCGGTCAGATCGAGCGCCCACGGGTTACGCGTCGCGCCCAGAAGCTCGCTCTCGGTGACGGGAATGGCGCCGAACTCCGGAAGTGCCGTCTTGCCGACGACTATGGCACCCGCCGCGAGCAACCTCGAGACCACGAAGGAGTCGACCTTGGCGGGGCTGCGAGACGAAGTCCTGGACCCTCTGGTGGTGGGGAATCCGGCCACCTGGGTGTTGTCCTTGATGGCTATCGGGATGCCCTCGAGAGAGCGCGCTTGGCCGGCCGCGATGCGGCGGTCCGACTGCCGGGCCTGGGCCATGGCCCGCTCTCCGGCCACGACCACGAAGGCGCCCAGGAGCCCGTCGGACCCTTCGATCCTTGCCAGGGAGGACGCGACGAGCTCAGCGGCCGAGGCCTCGCCGGCCCGGAGCATCTGCTCCGCCCGGGCCAGAGAGGGCCAGGCGCCCTTGAGCTGCGTCATCTCTCTCCAGTCTCGCATGCCATGGAGTTGAGCACGCCCACCATGACCCGGAGGGGATATGATAGAACAGCTGTTCGCGCCAGCGGATGACCCATGCGGCGCCGGTTGAGGAGATGGCTCATGAAGGGATCTCAGTCACGGTGGGTACGCTTACCGTGATGGCACAGTCGGTGGTTGCGGTGAGAGGGGCGCGCGAGCACAACCTCAAGGATGTCGACATAGACATCCCGAGGGACCGCCTCACGGTCATAACGGGGCTCAGCGGCTCGGGAAAGTCGTCGCTGGCCTTTGACACCATCTACGCCGAGGGACAGCGCCGGTACGTGGAGTCCCTGTCCGCTTATGCGAGACAGTTTTTGGGCCAGATGGAGAAGCCCGATGTCGATCACATCGATGGACTGTCGCCCGCCATCTCCATCGACCAGAAGGGGGCCGGTCGCAACCCCCGTTCCACTGTGGGCACGGTCACCGAGGTCTACGACTATCTGCGTCTGCTCTACGCCCGGGTGGGCCATCCGCACTGCCCCAAGTGCGGCCGGGAGATATCCCGCCAGACGGTGGAGCAGATTGCCGATCAGGTGGCGCAACTGCCAGCGGGCTCTCGCATCCTCATCCTCGCTCCCATGGTGCAGGGGCGCAAGGGCGAGCATCAGCAGGTCATCGACCTGGCCAGACGCCAGGGCTACGTTCGGATGCGGGTCGACGGGACGGTCTACGAGCTGGCCGAGGTGCCATCCCTGGACAAACGCTACAAGCATGACCTCGAGATAGTGGTCGACCGATTGGTGGTGGACCCGCAGGCCATGTCGCGATTGCGCGAGTCGTGCGAGCAGGCGGCCGAGCTGGCCGGAGGCACGGTGGTGGTGGCCGGGGCGGACCAGGCGTCCCCCCGTGAGGACATGCTGTTTTCTGAGCGCTTCGCCTGCGTTTACGACGGCATCTCGATGGAGGAGCCTCAGCCGCGCAACTTCTCCTTCAACAATCCCCATGGGGCCTGCCCCGACTGCACCGGCCTCGGGGCCAAGCTGGAGGTGGATCCGGATTCCCTCATCACCGACCCCGAGCGCTCCATCTCTGACGGGGTGCTCTCGGGCTGGAGCTGGGGCCCGGCCCAGCAGTGGACGGACGAGCTGGTGCTGGCGGTCTGCCGAGCCCAACGGATACCGGTCACGGTGCCCTGGAGTGAATTGAGCAGATCCCAGCAGCAGACGCTCCTCTATGGCCTGAAGTCGGGGCAGACGGTGCCCATGACCATGACCTCTGCCAGAGGGCGGGAGCATAGCTTCCGGGCCAGATTCGAAGGCATCATCCCGAGCCTGGAGCGCCGCTACCGGGAAACCGAGTCGGAGTCGGTGAAGGAGGCGATCGAGAAGCTGATGATGCAGCGCCCCTGCCCCGTCTGCAAAGGACGCCGCCTGCGCCCGGAGTTTCTGGCGGTGACGGTGAATGGGGTTGGGATCATGGACTTCTGCGCCATGCCGGTCGAGAGGTCCCTCCTGGAGCTGGACTCCTGGCAGCTTCCCGACCGGGAGCACGAGATTGCCCGCCGCATCCTCAAGGAGATAAGGGAACGGCTGGGTTTTCTTTGCGACGTCGGGTTGCAGTACCTGACCCTGGACAGGGGCGCGGCGACCCTGTCGGGGGGCGAGGCGCAGAGGATCCGGCTGGCGACGCAGATCGGCAGCCGCCTGACCGGCGTGCTCTACATCCTCGACGAGCCCAGCATCGGCCTGCATCAGCGGGACAACGCCAAGTTGCTGGCGACGTTGTTTCGGTTGCGCGACCTGGGCAACACGGTGGTTGTGGTCGAGCATGACGAGGAGACCATCAGAGCCGCCGACTTCGTGGTGGACATGGGCCCCGGTGCCGGCGAGCACGGTGGCGAGGTGGTGGCGGCCGGCACCGTCGACCAGGTGATGGCGGTGGCAGCCTCGGTTACGGGGCAGTACCTCACCGGCAAGAGGTCCATAGCGCCCCCGTCCAGAAGGCGGAGCCCCCAGGGGGAGATCGCCGTTCTCGGCGCGACCGCCAACAACCTCAAATCCATAGATGTGCGCCTCCCCCTGGGCTGCCTGGTGGGGGTTGCCGGCGTGAGTGGCTCGGGCAAGAGCACCCTGGTCAACGACATTCTGTACCGCCGGCTGGCACAGTACTTCTACTCCGCCAAGCAGCGGCCCTCGGCCCACCGCCGCATAGATGGGCTGGAGCAGCTGGACAAGGTGGTGGATGTGGACCAGGCCCCCATCGGCAGAACCCCAAGGAGCAACCCCGCGACCTACACGGGTCTGTTCACCCCCATCCGAGAGCTGTTCTCACAGCTGCCCGAGGCCAGGGTCCGTGGCTACAAGCCGGGGCGCTTCTCCTTCAACGTCCGCGGCGGGCGCTGCGAAGCATGCGAGGGCGACGGCCTGATCAAGATCGAGATGCACTTCCTCCCCGACATCTATGTGACGTGCGAGGTCTGCAAGGGCAGGCGCTACACCCAAGAGGTCCTCGAGGTGCGCTTCAAGGGGCACTCCATAGCCGACGTTCTGGGACTCACGGTGAGCGAGGCGCTGGAGGTCTTCCGCAACCAGCCCGGCATCTCCCGGAAGCTTCAGACCCTGGCTGACGTGGGCCTCGGCTACGTCCATCTGGGTCAGCCGGCGACCCAGCTCAGCGGTGGCGAGGCCCAGCGCGTGAAGCTGGCGACCGAACTCTCCCGGCGCAGCACGGGAAGGACGCTCTACATTCTGGACGAGCCGACCACCGGACTTCACTTCGCGGATGTTGGGCGCCTGCTCGAGGTGCTCCACCGGCTGGTGGATCAGGGCAACACCGTGGTCGTGATCGAGCACAATCTGGACGTGTTGAAGAGCGCCGACTGGTTGGTGGAGCTGGGTCCCGAGGGCGGCGACCGGGGCGGCCAACTGGTAGCCGAGGGCACCCCGGAAGTGGTGGCCAGGAAGGCCGGGTCCCCAACTGGCAAGTTCCTCAAGCCGCTACTGGCCAGGGAGCGCCGGGCTGCGGCCAGCAACAGGTTGACCAAGGTGGCGGTGTGAGCCGCAGCGAGCCTGGGCCCGAGCGGCCCTCGACCTTCCAGGGATGGCAGCGCGGGGCTTGCATCATTCTGGTGCTCCTCCTGGCGGTGGCCACCGTCCTGCTGCTGACGCTCATGGCCCTCGGTGCGCTGGGGATCCACTAACCTCAAGCCGTGGCCATTTCCGCCCAGGCAAGCGGTGAGACAGCGTTCGAGCGGGGTGAGGACGTTCAGTCCGCCACTCCAGCGGGTGGCGCGTCGCCTCTGATAAAGAGGCCAGACCTGCTCCGGGCGCGCCTCCGGGCGGCTCCCCGGAGCCCCGGCGTGTACATCTTCCGCAACTCCGCGGCGCAGGTCATCTATGTGGGCAAGTCGGCCTCCCTGCGCGACCGCCTGCGCAGCTACTTCACTGCGGTCTCGGCTCATCCGGTGAGGACCAGGCGGCTGGTGGAGCAGGTCGCGGACTTCGAGGTGGTCGCGACCGGCACCGAGCAGCAGGCGCTGATCACCGAGAACACCCTGATCAAGCGCCACCACCCCCGCTTCAACGTGCGTCTGAAGGACGACAAGAACTACCTCTACTTCAAAATCCCGGAGGTGGTCCCAGGCGACTCGGAATCGCCCGCTCCGGCAGAGTTCCCCCGACCGGGATACACGAGGCGACTGGGCCAGGATCGTGCCCGGTACTTCGGCCCCTACACCGATGCCAAGGTGCTGCGCCGGTCGATTCGCGAGCTGCGGGCGGCGGTCCCGTTTCGGGGCTGCTCGGATCCGATGTTCAAGCGCGGCCGAGTCTGCCTGGATTACCACCTCGGAATCTGTGCCGGGCCGTGCGCCGGCCTCATCGATCGGCAGGGCTACCAGCAGTTGCTCGACGACGCCGCGGCCTTCCTGTCCGGCCACACCGGGGTCGTGGTCGGGCGTCTCGAGCAGGCCATGGCGAAAGCCAGCGAGGAGCTCGACTTCGAACGTGCCGCCGCCCTGAGGGATCGGGTGCGGGCGGTCCACAAACTGACCGACGAGCAGATAACCTCACCGCGCCTGGGCTCGGAGGTCGACGTGTTCGGCCTGGCGACCGGCTCGACCCAGGGCATGGTGGCGGTTCTCTCGGTCAGGGAAGGCCGTATCCAGGGAGTGACGCGACACCCCCTGGAGGGGGTGCAGGGGATGACAAGGGGGGAGATCATGGCCAGCTTTCTGGGCCAGTTCTACGCGGGCACCCCGGTAGTGCCGCGGATCCTGGTGCTCCCGACCCCTCCCGACGATGCCTTGGTCATCAGGGATTATCTGGAGGCAAGACGGCAGACCAAGGTCGATTTGCGAGTTCCCAGTCGAGGGGTCTTCCGCAACCTCCTGGCGCGGGCCGAGGAGACGGCGGAGGCGGGCCTGGCTCAGTCGGTGGTGACCCAGGACTTCGACCAGGCGAGGGGCGACGCAGCCCTGGCCGACCTCTGCTCCCAGCTCGGCCTGCAGGCGCCGCCTCTGCGCATGGAGTGCTACGACATCAGCAACACCATGGGCCAGCAGAGCGTTGGCTCAATGGTGGTATTCGTCGACGGCCGGCCCAAGGTCTCCGACTATCGCATCTTCGGCATCAAGACGGTCGAGGGTCCGAACGACTTCGCCAGCATGCAGGAGGTGATCTCCCGCCGCTTCGCCCATGTGCTGGAGCAGGACCGCGACGCCAGCTTGGGGGTGGTGCCCGATCTGGTCATCGTGGACGGCGGGGAGGGCCAGCTGGCCTCCGCGCATCGGGCCATGGTGCAGCTCGGTGTCGATCAGATCCCGCATTTCGGTCTCGCCAAGCGCTTCGAGGAACTGCACCGGGTGGGCGGCGGCGAACCGGTACATCTGGAGCAGGGGAGCCAGGCGCTGTTTTTGGTCCAGCGGATCCGCGACGAGGCACACCGTTTCGCCATCACCAGACATCGCGCGCGCCGCCAGAAAGCAGGCTTACAGTCCCGCCTGGACGAGGTCTCCGGGTTGGGCCCCAAGCGCAAGCGCGCCCTGCTGCAGGCGTTCGGGTCACTGGCGGCGATCAAGGAGGCCTCGATCGAAGATCTGGTCGCCGTGCGGGGTGTGACCCGGCCGGTGGCCGCCGCCATCAAGGAGATCCTCTGATGGGAGGTGGTGCCGGGGAGTCGGCCGCGCCGCCACCGATGGCGCTGGTCTTCGGTCCCCCGGGCGGCGGTCTGGAGGAAGTCAGGATGGGGCTCGAGATGGGCGGAATCGCAGTGACGTCCTGGGACTCCACCCGCCCCTGGGATGGCCGGCAGACGGTGGAGGAGGAGGCGGACAGCGGCCGCTGGCCCCTGCTGGTCCGGGTCGAGGCCAGGCTGGAGACCTGTCTTGCGGGGATCGCGGGAGAAGGCGGCGGGCTGTCTCTCACCGAGGCTGTCTCCCTGATCGAGACCTGCCGGCAAAGGCAGCACGGTCTGCGCATCCGTTCGCGCATCGTGCTGGACGGCAGCGGTCCCAACCAGTTCAGGCTCAGGCGCCAGGCCCGCGAGCTCGCCGGGGCCGGACTGGGTTCGAAGCCCGGGCCGATCGTGGTGCTCCAGTCCTTCGCCTACCCCAATGGAGTGCCCAGCGACCTCGACTGGTGCTTCGATGCCAGAACCCTGGCCAATCCATACTGGGTGGAGGAGCTGAGACCAATGTCAGGACTGTTCCCCCAAGTTCGGCGCTTCGTCCTGGATCAGGCACAGACGGCACCTCTTCTGCTCGACCTCGAGAGGGTGGTGCTTGGGCGGTTGCCCCTCTGGGCCGCCCAGGGCCGCCAGCTGGTGCGCGTCGGCATCGGGTGCACTGGTGGATTCCACCGATCCGTGGCGCTAACCGAGGAGTTCTGGCGGCGCCTCTGCCAGCATGGCATCACAGCTCTGCGTTGGCATCGAGAGCTCCCCGACGAGGGAAACCCGGGGCTGGCGGCGGATGAGAGCACCCTGGCCGCGCCCAGCTGACGAGTTCGAAGCTGTACGGGTGAGCGACCGATGAGGGCGGAGGTCCCACCTATACTCGGCCAGGGTCAGCCGCGCGGAGCGTATGGAGGAGAGCCATGACTGTCAGGATCGGTATCAACGGCTTCGGCAGGATAGGCCGCAACGTGTTGCGGGCCCTGCGCGAGCACGAGGGACTGCAGGTCGTGGCCGTAAACGACATCACAGTGCCTGAGGTGTTGGCCCACCTGCTGAGGCACGACTCCATAATCGGTCCCTACCCGGGCACCGTTGAGGTTGGCGGAACCGGCCTGGTGGTGGACGGCCAGGAGGTGGCGGTCCTGTCTGAGTCCAGCCCCCAAACACTCCCTTGGGAGAGGTTGGGGGTTGAGATTGTGATCGAGGCCTCTGGCCATTTCACCGCGGCCGACAAGGCCCGCGACCACATCGATCTCGGCGGCGCCCGCAAGGTGATAATCACGGCGCCGGCCAAGGGTGAGGACATCACCGTGGTGATGGGAGTCAACCACCGGCTCTACGACCCGACGGCTCACAACATAATCTCCAACGCCTCCTGCACCACCAACTGCCTGGCCCCGGTGGCGAAGGTGCTCAGCGATACGTTTGGGATTGAGAGTGGCCTCATGACCACGATCCATTCCTACACCTCGGACCAGAGGCTGCTGGACGCCCCCCACAAGGACCTGCGCCGGGCCAGGGCGGCAGCTCTCTCCATGATCCCGACCTCAACCGGCGCGGCCAAGGCCGCGGCCCTGGTGCTGCCGGAACTGGCCGGGAAGTTCCAGGGAATGTCGATTCGAGTCCCGACCCCGAACGTCTCGCTGGTGGATCTGACGGCGGCCCTCAGTCGCCCGGCAAGCGTGGACGACGTCGGCTCCGCCCTCAGAGGGGCGGCGGCCGGCGAGCTCAGGGGCATCCTGGCGGTCGAGGACGAGCCACTGGTCTCGATCGACTTTGCGGGCAACTCCAACTCCTCGATCGTCGACGGGCCGTCGACGATGATGTCGGGAGATCGGCTGGTCAAGGTCCTGGCCTGGTACGACAACGAGTGGGGCTACTCGGGCCGCGTCGCCGACCTCTGCCAGCTCGTGGCCGACACGCTGCCGCGCTGAGGGCATGCGGGCATGAGCGCTATCCACAAGGCCGGCCTGGACGAGGCCCCGGTGGAGGGGGCCTGTGTCCTGCTACGAGTCGATTTCAACGTTCCGCTCGACTCGGACGGGCGGATCCGCGACGACAGCCGCATCCGAGCCTCCCTGCCGACGCTGACAGAGCTTTTGCGACGAGGAGCCGCGGTGGTCGTGGTGACGCACCTCGGACGCCCCAAGGGCAAGGTGGAGCCATCACTCAGCACGGCCGTCCTGGCGCAGCGGCTGAGGACCCTGGTCCAGGCCAAGGTCGAACTGAGCCCGGAGGTGGTGGGGGAGCAGACGGCGGCGCTGGCGCGCGCTCTTCGCCCCGGCCAGGTTCTGATGCTGGAGAACGTGCGATTCCGTCCCGAGGAGGAGGCCAACGATCCCGACTTCTCCAAGGAGCTGGCCGCCCTGGCGACCGTCTACGTCAACGACGCGTTCGGCACCGCGCACCGGGCTCACGCCTCGACCGAGGGGGTGGCCCATCTACTGCCCGCCTACGCGGGGCGCCTGATGGCCAGGGAGCTGACCCAGCTGAGCCGGATCCTGGAAGATCCCGCCCGACCGTTGCTGGCGATCATGGGTGGGAGCAAGCTCAGCACCAAGCTCGGCGTCATCAACCACCTGCTGCCGCGGATCGATGGCCTCTGTCTCGGCGGCGCGATGGCCGCGACCTTCCTGCAAGCCGAGGGCGTAGATGTCGGCCGCTCGCTGGTGGAAGAGGACTTCTTGCCCAGGGCCAGGGACATCATCACCGGCTCCACCGGCCTCGGCCTGGGTTTCCACCTGCCCATCGACGCCGTGGTCGCGCCCGCCATGGACGCTCCCGCAGAGAGGGTGAGGCGCTGCCCGGTGACCGATATCTCGAAGGAGGAGATGCTGCTGGACATCGGAGATGGGACTGCCTCCGAGTGGGCCGGGCTCGTGCAACGGGCGGGCACGGTGGTCTGGAATGGTCCCCTGGGGGTCTACGAGCGGCCCGAGTACTCAAGGGGAACACGCCTGGTGGCGGAATCGATAGCGAGGAGCACAGCCTTCAGCGTCACCGGGGGTGGCGATCTGCAGGCGGCCATAGACCAGCTGTCGTTGACCTCGAAGTTCACCCACGTCAGCACCGGTGGGGGAGCGACGCTGGAGTTCCTCGAAGGCAGAGAGCTTCCGGGGGTGGTCGCGCTCCTGGATGCAGGGGAGGCGCCGCGCCCATGAGCGCCATTGGGGGAGGCCAGCGATGAGGCATTTGATCGCCGGCAACTGGAAGATGAATGAGTCGCCCCGGCAGGCCCGGGCTCTGGCACGTCAGATTCTGGACCTGCTCCCGGAGCAACCCGGGGCGGACGTGCTCCTCCTCCCGCCCTATCCAGCCCTGGGCCCGGTCCACTCCGTGCTGGCCGAGGACGGGAGGGTGGCGCTGGGAGCGCAGAACTGCCACTGGGAGGACGCGGGAGCGTTCACCGGCGAGGTGTCAGCGCCGATGCTGTCTGACTGGTGCCAGTACATCCTGGTGGGGCACAGTGAACGGCGCCATCTGTTCGGCGAGACCGACGAGCAGGTGCGGGCGAAGCTCGAGGCGGTGCTGCGCTCCGGGATGCGGGCCGTTTTGGCCCTGGGGGAGACCCGCGAGGAGAGGGATGCCGGCAAGACGGAGGAGGTGCTGACCAGGCAGTGCTGCAGCGGCATGATGGGCCTGGGCCGCGATCGCATCCTGCGCTGCACCGTGGCCTACGAGCCGGTGTGGGCGATCGGATCCGGGGCCGCCGCGGAGCCCTCCGACATTGCGGATGCAGCAGCCATCCTGAGGTCTGTCATAGAGGAGGCAGCCTCGGGAGCCGCTAGTGAGGTCCGCATCCTATATGGTGGGAGTGTTACGGCTAGGACCGCCCCCGTTCTCCTGGGGGCGGAGGGAGTGTCCGGTGCCCTGGTCGGCGGGGCCAGTCTCAACGCAGCGGAGTTCTGCGGCATCGTCGCGGCAGCCCCAGCCCATGCCTGACGGGGATCGTTCTTGGTCGGGGGAATCCCTGGGGCGCGGGGTCGTCCCTCTCGGCGGTGGACTGGCGGAAGAGTGAAGAGGTTGTGAGCAGGTGACATGGGAGCGCGCGGTGCTGGTGATCCTCGACGGATTCGGCTGCGCCCCGGCAGGCCCTGGAAACGCCATTCAGCTGGCCGCAACCCCAACCATTGACCATCTCCTGGAGAGGTGGCCCCACACCCTTTTGGAGGCCAGCGGCAAGGCCGTGGGCCTTCCGGCCGGACAACAGGGCAACTCCGAGGTCGGCCACCTCACGATCGGATCCGGCAGAGTGGTGCTGCAGGACCTGACCCGGATCACCGCCGCCATCGAGGACCGCTCGTTCTTCGCCAACCCGGTCCTCCTGGAGGCGATGGCGACGGTCCTCTCCAGAGGATCGAATCTCCATATCATGGGCCTCATTTCGCCTGGCGGGGTCCACAGCCACCAGGACCATCTGGTGGCCGTTTGTGAGATGGCCCGGGGCCAGGGCATCGCGTCGGTGAAGGTCCACGCCTTCACCGACGGCCGCGACACCCCTCCCGAGTCGGGAGCAGCGTTCCTGGAGTCGCTGGAGCGAGATCTCAGCAGAGTGGGGGTGGGCGAGATAGCATCCGTGAGCGGGCGCTACTACGCGATGGATCGCGACAAGCGCTGGGACCGCCTCGAGCGCGCGTACCGGGCCCTCACCGGCCATGCCGAGCGAACCGCCCCGAACGCGGTCGAGTACGTGCGGCAGTGCTATGCGGAAGGCACGACTGATGAGTTCATCGAACCTGCCGCAATTGGGGCAGCGGGCGCGGAACTTGGGGGAATCGGGGCTGGCGATGTGGTTGTCCACTGCAATTTCCGACCCGATCGTGCCCGGGAACTCTGCCATGCCTTGGTGGACGGAGACTTTCCTCACTTCAATCGCGATCCGCTGCCGGAGAATTTGGACCTGGTCACCTTCACCAACTTCGATGACACCCTAGACGTCCCCATCGCATTTCCCAAGCCGCTGGTGCGCAACACCCTGGGTGATGCGGTGTCCGCTCTCGGCCTGGGCCAGTTCCACCTGGCCGAGACCGAGAAGTACGCCCACGTGACGTACTTCGTTAACGGAGGGAGGGAGGAGGCGCTGGTGGGAGAGGAGAGGCTGCTGGTCCCATCCTCCAAGGTTGCGACATACGACCTCCAACCCGAGATGTCCGCTCCCGCGATCACGGCTGCCCTGGTGGACCACATCCAGAGTCGAACCGCGTCCCTGGTGGTGGTCAACTACGCCAACGCGGACATGGTCGGACACACCGGCAATCTCCCGGCCACAATCAGGGCCGTCGAGTGCCTGGACCGTTGCCTGGCCCAGGTCGTACCGGCGGCCCAGGCCTCCGGCTATGTGGTCGTGATCACCGCCGACCACGGCAATGCTGAGCAGATGCTTGCCGACGACGGGGTTGCCCCGATGACCTCGCACACCACCAATCAGGTGCCCCTGATCGTCACCGACGGCGAGGCTCACCTCCGTTCCGGTGGGGGCCTGCGGGATGTGGCGCCCACTGTCCTCAAATTGATGGGCATTCCCCAGCCCGGCGAGATGACCGGGGCTGCTCTCCTGAGCGACGCCTAGGTGCCCCAGGGCAGGGTGCGCGCGGAGGGGCGGAGCCGCAGGCGGCTCCGCGGCGAGGGGGATGGAGAGCTGACATCAGCGGCCGGCGTGGTGGCCCTGGTGGGTCGGCCTAACGTGGGCAAGTCAACCCTCTTCAACCGGCTCATCGGTGAGCGGCGCGCGATAGTTTCCGAGCAGCCCGGGCTCACCCGTGACCGCATCTACGGCACGGTGGAGTGGCGTGGCGCGGCCGTCACCGTGGTGGACACCGCCGGCCTGGACAGGGTGAGCCGTGACTGCCAGGAGGGAGACCTGCCCGCCAACACCCAGGCCCAGGCGCGCCTGGCACTCTCCCAGGCGGACATCATCTGCCTGGTCCTTGACTCCCGTGCGGGCGTGACCGCCGCGGACCTGGAGGTCGTCGACCTTCTCCGCCGCGCCCGCCAGCCGGTCGTGCTGGTGGCCAACAAGAGCGAGGGGCGCGAGGACAGGCGCCTGACGCACGAGTTCTTGCAATTGGGACTCGGAGAACCGGTCGAGATCAGCGCCCTGTCGGGATCTGGGACAGGTGATCTTCTCGACCGGATCTTCACCGAGATGGCTCAGGTCACGCCCAGCCCGGGGCCCCAGGCCGCGAGTGGGGACGCCCTTTTGCGCTGCGCCATAGTGGGACGGCCCAACGTCGGCAAGTCCTCCATCCTCAACGCGGTCCTGGGAGACACCCGCTCCCTGGTCAGCACCGTGTCGGGCACCACCCGCGACCCGGTCGACACCCTGATCACGACATCCGAGGCCCAGATCCTGCTCATTGACACGGCCGGGATGAAGCGCCCCAGCGCAACCAAGGACGCCGACTTCTACAGCCTTCTGCGCGCCCTGCGCGTGGTGGAGCGTGCTGACGTGGCGGTCCTGGTAGTTGATGCCACGGCTCCCCTGCGCGCCCAGGACCGGCACATCGCCGGGCGCGCCCGGGAGGCGGGGGCGGCCACCCTGATCGCCGTCAACAAGTGGGACCTGCTCGACTCAGATGCCCGACAGGACCGATCCCTCCTGCGCGAACTGCGCTCCGCATACGACTTCGCCCCCGGGGCCCCGATTCTGTTCACCAGCGCCACCACCGGCAGGGGAATGGGGCGCCTCCTGCCGGCGGTCATCGAGTTGGGCAGGGCGCGGTCCTTGCGCATCCCGACCCCCGTCCTCAATCAGTTTCTGCGAGAGTCCCTGATTCGCCGCCCTCCGCCCAGCGGTCGCCAGGGCCGCCGCCTGCACCTCTACTATGCGGTGCAGGCCCGGAGCCGAGTGCCCACCTTCGCCCTGTTCGTGAACGACCCGGAACTCCTGCACTTCAGCTACGCGCGCTACCTGGAGAATCAGCTACGGGATCGCTTCGGCTTCGCCGGTGTTCCCATTCGCCTGCGGGCCCGCAAGTCCGAACCTGGCAGCGCCTCGGCGGGGAGATAGGCTTCTTCCATCGGCGCATTGTGGTCTGGAAGCTTCACCAGCCGCGGAAGTCACTTGTCCTGATCCAGCGCTCGGCCGAGGCCTCAATCGACACGACACACCCGGCAGCTGAGCCCCGCGAGCGATGGGAGGTGGCGATGCCCGGTCTCGACCGCGATGCCACCGCCCAGCGACTGGCGGACCAAATATTGGTGTCCCCGGTGCTGTCCTCGGACCTGGCGGCAAGACTGCTTGGGGTCGGCTAGCGGTCGGTTCACCTCGCATTTCATCAACTGGAGCAAAGAGACGTAGTCAGCCCAGCTAGGCCGGTGCCGGCAGCTGGTGGCGGACGGCCGCGCCAATGGTGGAGCGCTGTTTGTCTATTGAGTCTGGTCGATACATGGGGAGTCCGACCACAAGCCGCGGGGGTCGACGTGAGCCCCGACGGTGCCGACTTCGCAGTGGTCAGCCGAGAGGGCTGCCAAGTGTGGGTCATTGGGACGGGAACTGTCCACGTGCGCATTAGGGCCCAGGGGGGTCTGGTGTAGCGGGCATCGGACGGAAATGGATTCAGATCACATTGGTGGTGACCAGGACCGGTCGAGTTCTGCCATTTGCCTGGAGGGGATGGTCACCTCATGGCTATTTCCGAGCTCGCTCACGGCAGCATGGTAAAGCCCGCCGTGGGATCGGGCCGCACCACGCCGAAGCGGCGACGATCAAGGGTTGCGACGGTGGTAATCCAAAGTCGTTCCGCCGTCGCGATGACCGATGCGTCCACCGTGCCCAAGGGAAGGGACCGATACTTGGACACGAGCTCGGCGATTCTCAGCCACTCCGCGGGATGAATCGGCTCAACCGACAGGACGCCACTCGCGAGGTCGCCAAGGAGTCGAACCTCAGGGTCGGTGCCTAGCCGACTTGCGATCACATAGACGACTTTGGTGACGACGAACTCGGGGACCAGAGGTGGGCCCTGGTGGGTCTGAAGAAGGTCGAGGCATGCCGCGTGATGCCGATCATCGGCATCGACTTACGCGTACGGGGGCCCGCACCGACGAGGATGGCTATCGGGTTATCTCCGCAGCCAGGATCTCCTCAATCCGGTCCGAGATGTCACCAACGCCACTGTTGCCTGCCCCGGCCGCCAGGAGCTGCCTCGGGGTAGTCACCTTGAGGTACGCCCCTGCGGCCTCCCGGGCGACCGCGGCGATGGTGACGCCCCGGATCCCGGCTTCGCGGCGGAGGATGCTGTCAAGGGTATCCGGGAGTTGCACGGTGGTTGGCTTCATGGTATGCCAGCATGCCCATGGGCAGCGTCAGCGGAGGCGAGGAGTCGGGACATTGGGCTCTACCGGGCCCGTTAAGCACGGTGATCCAGCAGCCGATCACGAAGAACCCGGAGGTGGGCGACGAGACCATGCCCCACGGGCAGGCGACTTCGAGCCCGAGGTGCTTTGAGCTTGTATCTGTGCTTCGCGACACGAGCGTTGGCCGCTCCACTGTGATTGCCAAAGTCAGCAGATCATTTGAGCCAGGGGAATCGGCCCATCTGCCCTCCTGGGACGCCGGAGAGACAGGATGCTCAGAAGAGGGTCGACGCTCACCAAGGCAGATGGGCAATGACCACGGCGCCTGATTGCTCAGCGATTCACCCGGGACGCGTCTTCGTCGAGGATTAGCTGAAGCCTTCGAGTGTCAGCCAGCGTCGTCGGGCAGTTGCGATCAGGGTTCTGCCGCGTCGCATCAATGAGGGCGTCGGTGGGAAGTGCCGTGCCTGCACCTACGGCGCCCTTCGGCTCTCGCGCTAATTCGGCACGTCCGAGCGGTTCTGGTTGAACCTGCAAGTCTGCCATGACGCTGAGTTCGAACGCGACCGGCTGAGCACCCGTCCTCACCGAGATCACACTGCGGGCAAGAACCTGACCCAGCAGGGCATCGACCTGGACATGGCCACCGAACTGCGCCACAGCCGACGGGGCGCAACTCCTGACCCCAGTCTTGAACCCATTGTGGACGGACGCCTGCGGACAGCGGCGGGCATCCGGAGTCCCTGCCCCGCTGAGCTGAACTCGATATGAACGGTGACCGAGGTTGGCGCACACGACTTTCTGAATTCCTAAACCGCGTGTCGCCGGTTCAAGTCCTGCGGGGGAGATGACGCTGGGCATGGCTGCGCCCGCAGACTCCGGACCTGCCTCATCACGACGAGCTGACTCCAGCTCCGCTGACTGCGTCCCGCCAACCCCAGTCTGCGCCAGACCCCGGGACGGCTGGAACACACCCCTTGCGGGAAGGTTCTGAGCCGCTCTCCAGTGCCGCCGAACGCGTCGGGCAACCTCCGGAGCACCGAGGCTTGTGGAGGCCGCAGCTCGGGCTAGCGGCCAGAGCGGAGCTGTGCTATTTTGCCCCCATGCTTTGGGTTGGTCGCCCACCCTCTGCGGGCTTTGGAATTGTGGTTGCCTTGGCCGTCGGGGTCACCGTGGCGATGAGCGGCTGTGCCGCATCAGCCAGTGGCGGCGGCTCCACCCTGAGCGACTCCAGGTCGCCGTCATCTGCCCCAGCGGCCACTGCCCAGGGCGGTCAGCCCCCTTCTCCGCCACCTTCTGGAAGCAGCCCGGTGACTCCCGCTCCCGGGTCGGGAACCGGGGTCACCATTTCAGTGGGGCAGAGTGACAACGGTAGATCCGTAACCGTGCTCTCGGGCGACACAGTCGTGCTCACTCTGCCCAACCCCTCCCACCGAGAGTTGGCCCAGGAGATCGTTACCGACTCAAATGTGGCTGTGCTGCGCCAGGTCAAGATGGACGTTGCCCTGCCCCAGATCGGAGACCTTGTGAACGCCAGATTCCAGGCCATGGAGCCGGGGACCGCGGTGCTGACGACCGAGGGAGAGTCCCCATTCACTGTCAGGATCGTGGTAGCTAATTGACCAGCTGATCGGCGAGGGAATGGGGATGGTGGTATCGCCGCTCGGCCCGGCGCGTAGAGGGGCCTTGCTTCGCTCCAACCCACAGCCCGCCGCCCATCGGGGCCATACGCTTCGTACATCTCCTGGGCGATCCTGGCCTCACGGGGCTGAGCTTGGGTCGCTGGCCGCCGGCACGGCCACGGGCCAGGCCGTCGCGGGTGCGCTCAGCCATCAAGGCGTGCTCGAACTCGGCGATGGAGCCGAGGATCTGGAAGAAAATCCGGCCCGCTGAAGTGGAGGTGTCGATCCACTGGTCGATCACCACCAGGTCAACGCCCGGGCCTACAAGTCGTTGGACAGGAAGATGAGGTGCTCCAGAAACCGTCCGAGCCTGTCAAGCTTGGTGACGATCAGCTGGTCGCCTTCCCGGGCGACAAGGAGTGCCTCGTCCAGTTCGGGGCCGCGGGCCAGCTTCCCACTGGCCTTGGCGACGAGGTCCTCGTCGCAGCCCGCGGCCTGCAGCGCGTTCCGCTGAGCGTCGAGGTTCGGGTCGGTGGTGGACACCCGCCCGTAGCCGATGGGCATGACTCATGCGTATCACGAACCGGGGCGGCCATTGCATAGCTGCAGACACAGCCCGCATTACAGGTGCGTTCTAGTGGAACGCCTTGCCGGTCGAGCGCGTGCGCGAACGATGGTTTACGCTACTATTCCGAGATGCGGTCGAGTTCACGGTTACCGGTCATCGCGTACGCCCGCGTTTGGCCCTTGGAGCAGGGCGACTCAGGTCTGGAACTGGCGGCCCAAGAGGCCACCGCCCAGAGCGGTGGCGCAGCTGCCCTGGTGGTCGCCAAGACGGGCCATGGGGTGCGGCTCGGCCGCCCGCCCGAGGTGCCGGACGAGGTGACCGCCCGGATCCGGAAGCTGCGCCGCCGACGTTTGACCGGTATTGGCACGTGCCCACGGTTGCCCAGGTGATCGTACGGGACGGCGGGGTGCTCAAGCGGGGCAGGCCGACCAAGTCCTTCAGGTCGCGCAGCCAGAGCTGCGCCTCGCGATCACGGACGAACCTTGGAATCAGATCCCGTCCGGCCCCAAACGCCTACCCTGCGCTGGACCTTCAGAGTCGGGAGCCGTAGGAACGTCGCTGGGTGAGCAACTTGCTCCACCAACCTTCCGATCACGAAGAGTGGCTAACCACCTAGAGGTCGGCAGGCTCCTTGAGATCGGCTTGAAGTTGTCACCCAATACTTTGGTCGACGCCATTGACAACGGGATGTGATGCGGATACGCTGCGACCACTGCGTGGGCACTGTGGGCGGTGGAGTCCATCCATAACGGTTGTTAGGAGGATCTTAGTGTCCCGTCAACTTCAGACGTCTGGACATGGGGGTTAAAGTGATGGTGCATGGGGATCCTGCCCAACGGCCTCTGAGACTGTTGGCCTGAGTTCACGAGCCCGGGCGCGCCGCCGTTTCGTCATTCCCGAGTGCACCAGTAAATTTTCCTCACCTCAGAACTGGCGTGTCCAGACATCTGAAGATTGCCGCCTGCCGCCACGACCCGGGCTGCGCCAGCCATTTCAGGCGACCCTGACCGACGGCAAGATCACGGGCTCGTAACAATGCCCTCTGGCTCCCTAAAAAAGGGCCAATTTCACCCTAAGCTGACCCGCGTGATAGGCAACCGTCGTGTGGTGGTGGTGCTGCCGGCATTCAACGCCCAGCGCACCCTCGAGCGGACCGTCTCCGAGCTCGACCGCGATGTCGCGGATGTCATCCTGCTCGTGGATGACGCGAGTTCGGACAGGACCCCCATGCTGGCGCGCACCCTCGGGCTGTCCGTCATCCAGCATCCCAGCAATCAGGGTTACGGCGGGAACCAGAAGACGTGCTATCAAGCGGCGCTGGCGGAGGGCGCCGACATCGTGGTGATGGTGCATCCGGATTACCAGTACTCTCCTCGCCTGATGCCGGCTCTGGCGGCGATGGTGGCCTCTGGGGAGTACGACGTGGTGCTGGGCTCGCGCATCCTGGGCAACGGCGCCCTGGCGGGTGCGATGCCACGCTACAAGTATGTTGCGAACCGCTTCCTCACGGCGACCGAAAACCTTCTGCTGGGAGCGAAGCTGTCCGAGTACCACACCGGCTATCGGGCCTACGCGAAGCGCGTCCTCGGAACACTGCGAATCAATGAATTCTCAAACGACTTCGCATTTGACAACCAAATAATCGCTGCCGCCATGGCGGCCGGGTTTCGGATCGGGGAGCTCTCCTGTCCGACGCGCTACACCGATGACTCGTCATCCATAGGAGCCGGGGCCAGCATTCGCTACGGCCTCGCCGTGCTGGGCACGGCGGTAAGCTACCGTCTGCATGCGTCCGGTATTCGGCGGTGTCCATACTTGGAGCCGCGGGCGAGGTTGGAACTCTCCAGTCTCTCCCGGCCCGCTGCTCCATCCGGGCAGCTCCGGCAGTGACAGCCCGGGCCAGCGCTCCTCCTCCAACTCCGATGCCAAAGGCCCGGCCGCTCCGACTCACGGCTGCACCCGACGGGAGTTCGGACTTTCTGGGGATGGGCGACTGCGAAGTTGCGGCATCGGGCCGGTGAAGCGCGAGCCCACACTTCCAGTTGCCGACCATCTCGGGATGGCGGACCATCTGGGCACCAGGGCGCTGCTTTCTCAGTCCAGGTTGTTCGGGCGTTGGAGGGGCACCACCGGTCTCGACACCGGGGACTTGTGGGTTCTGGCGACCATAGTGCTGCTGGCTTCGGGATGTGCCGTGAACGGAGGGGAATTTTCGCCGCTCGGGATTGCGCTCGTCATCGCTGCCTGTCCTGCCGCGGTTGCCTCCATTGCCCTGCGGAAGGCTCGCTCTGGGCGGCCCACAGGCCCCCTGGTCTGGTCGGCCGCGGTGGCCGTGCTCGCGCTGACGAACCTCTCACTGGATACCGCGTCTGGCCATCTGGCGGCGGTGGCAGGACTGGCTGTGGTGCTTGCAATCGCCGGGGTGCTGCTGTGCTCGGCCACGACGGAGCGGCTGCGCCGGGGCTTGCTGGCTCTGGCCACGCTCTGCGACCTCGGCCTGGCGGCGGTGCGGGCGAGGTGGGCGGCGGCCTCCATCGATGTCTTCAGCCATATCCAGGGTCCGACTCAGCAGCTCCTGCTGGGGCACAACCCCTATGCGGCGAGCTACCCGAGCACGACCCCGGGGGTCACCACATTTCACTATCCGTACCTTCCAGGCCTCCTCCTCCTGTCGGCCCCATTTCGTCTCATCGGCGACGTTCGTCTCGCGGATGCCGCGGCCATGGTGTTGATCATCTGGTCGGTGGCGGTTCTGGCCCGCCGCTACTCAGGTCCCGAACGGGCTGGGGCCATCGCCGCGGTGGCCGTGACCATGCCATTCCTGCCGTACATGGTGGTCCAGGCGTGGCCCGAGATATTTCCCGTTGCGGGGGTGGCGCTGTGGCTCCTGCTGCGCGAGCAACGGGTGCGCTGGGGGGTTGCGTCACTCGCGGTAGGGCTGTGCGCGGTCCCCACCGTGTTACCGCTGCTGGTGTTCATCTGGCTGTGGTGGGGGAAAGCCAGAGGCGAGGTGACGGCGGCTGTGTTCCTGGCGGGCCTGCTGTGCGTTCCGTTCGCACTGTGGGCGGGAGTCGGTCACTTCATAGCGGATACCCTGCTGCTCCAGCTGCGCGTGCCCGTGAGGCTTGATGCCCTGTCCATCAACGGGCTTCTGGCGCACCTGAGCTGGCCCCTGATGCCCCGATGGGCGGGGATAGTGTTGCCGCTCCTGGTGCTGGTGCTGATGAGCCGATGGCGGGAGCGAAGTTGGGACTCGGCGCTGATGCTGGGCAGCATATTGACGTTGGTGGTCTTTTTGACCGCCAAGTGGGCCTTCTTCAACTACTACTTCATCGTTGCGTGCGGCCTGCTCTTCAGTCTGGCTCTGGTTCGGAGGCAGGGAAGCCGGTGGGAGACAGCGACTTTGGCAGTCCAAGGCTGAAGGGTAGCGGGAGCGCGACACGACGGTGGTCACCATCACTCGCGCAGATGGGCGGCCTCCCAGCGTACAGGCGGCTCTGAGCGCGCTCCTCAACAAGGGGATTCTCGCGCCCGCCCTGGCCTAACCAATGGCGCGCTCTGAAGCCAAGATCCACCAGAGCGCACGTCTCTGCCCCGGAGGAGTGGGGCGGCGGCCTGCCGTCGCAAGCCAGCGCGGTCCCGAGGGCCGGATGGGTGGAAGCTGCAATCGAATCATTCCTCGCGCCCAGGGCTGGCGGTAAGCGGATTCCGACACCTCCACATCCCCGGCGTCGGCAGGGGCTCTGAAATTGCCAGCGGCGCCGGTTGGGGTCCAGCGTTCCCGCGGTGGGTACCCGGCTTGCATGGGGAGTTTTCTGAGAGTAGCCCTAAGGTGGCCGGTGTAAGACCTTTCTTGGGTAGGGCGGGCAGGGCTTTGGCACCGCTCATAGGGTTGGGGGATGGCCCCCGCTGTTGGCCGAAGAAGGCGGGTCCTGGAACACCAAGGCGCAGGTGCCGGTGTCGGCTCGAGGGGGCGTTGGGACCGGTTCTCGACCGGGCCACTTTCCCTGCTGCCCGGTTGTGCCGTCGCCGCCCTGGCGCTGGTGATCACCCTACACGGGCTGGGGGCCAGGCCCCTGGCCGACTTTGACGAGGCCCTGAACGCCGACATCATTCGCGCGATGGTCCGCGGCAGGGGATGGCTGGTTCCGATGTTCAATGGAACAGCTCATCTCAGGCGTCCGCCGTTGTACTTCTGGCTGGCTGCGCTCTCAGCCCTGGCTCTCCACCAAGACTCCGCCTTCGCCTTCCGGCTTCCCTCGGCGGTGGCGGGAGTTGCGCTGGCTGTGGGGCTGGCCGAGGTGGCTCGACGTCGTTTCTCGCTGGGATTGGCGGTGTGGGCCGGCGGGCTCTCACTGGTGTCGATGCCGTACTTTCTCCTGCTGAGCCGGGCCGCGATGCTGGATGTCCTGGCGGCTGCGCTATCCGCAACCGCCATTCTTGCCGGCTCGGCATGGCTGAGAGGCAAGGGCGGCAGAATCCTGGCGGTGACCACCGGTGTTGCCCTGGGCCTGACGGCCCTGGATTTCAGCGCAATGGCTCTGCTGCCGGCGTTGGTCCTGCTCGCAGATGGGCTCTGGCTATTCCGGATGGGCGGGCGCAGGGGGGCGCTGCGGGATCTGGGGTGGGTCATGGGGCCCGCGATTCTCATCGGCCTTTGGTGGCCGGCACTCATGACCTTCTGGTATCCCCACACCTTTCTCTCCCAGTTCCTGGTCCAGAACGTGGTGGCCCGGGTCACGGGTCAGGTGGAGCAGCACGCTCGTCCTGTCTACTACTACCTGCCCCTGATCGCGGACGGACTGGGCGCGTGGGCTCCGCTGGTGGCGGTGGCGATAGTCGGGTCGTGGCGCCGCGCGCTCAGGGATCCCGACTCCCCGGAAAGGCTGGCGCTGCTCTGGCTCGTGATCGGAGTCGTCGGGTTCTCCGTTATCGGCACCAAGCTGCCCTGGTACGTGACGCCGGTCTATCCCGCCTGCGCCCTGCTGCTGGCGTGCTACCTGGGGCGCTGGATCGGCCGCACTAGGGAAGCAGCAGCCCCGGGCCGCGCCGAGACCCTGCTGCTGGCTGCGGCAGGGATGGCCGGCTTGGCCATTGCACTTTGGCCCAATCCAAGACCAGTGCCCGCCCTCATGGTCTCGTGCTTGTTCGGTCTGGCAGCGGTGGGGGTGGTGGTGACACCCCGGCGGCGATGGCGGGAGGTTAGTCGGAGGCTCTCAGCCACCAGGCGCGGCCAGAGGATTGCCCGCAGGAGCGCCCTGGCATCCCCAGCTCTGGTTTGCCTCCTGGCCCTCGGCCGGGCGATTGTCAGCCCGGTGACCATCTCGGACCCGGGGCTCGCCCAGTACCTGCAGCCCGAGCCGAACCCGGTTGGAGAAGCGGCGATCGCGACAGTTGCCGCGCGCGACATGTCGGTGCGGCTCGGCCTGCTGGTGGGCGCGGACACGACCCTCATCTACTACTCGGACCGTCCCCGGGTGCGGCTGTTCCGCACCGTCGAGGCGGTGGCTCGGGCACGCGGAATCTGGGTCATAACCAAGACCTCGGACGTCGGCCAGCTCCGCCAGCGGACCCCGGGTGTGGTCGTCCTGAAGCGGCAGGGCCAGCTCACTCTGCTCGCCCTTCCCGGGTCTCCTGCGCACCTGGACCCCCAGCGCAGAGATGGGCGGTAGGTGACGGTGGACAAGAGGAGTGGGGCGGTTGCCCCTGGCTCCTCTTTCAGGGGATGGCAGCCGCGTCTCGGTGCCCTCCTCAAACTCCGTCTGAACGCCTGCACCGGAACCTGCCAGTTCAAGCGGGCGGTGTGGCGCGGCCCTCCCCGTGCTGGCGGGTGGTATGGAGGTGGGAGCCCGCGAGGGCCGGGTGCCCGCGCCTCCCGCGGTGGTCACCGACCCTGTGTGCCGGTGAAACTCCGCAACCAGTTGGGAAAGTCGCTAGCCACGATCCTCTGATCGGTGACCCCGCGGGCGGCCTCGGAGCACAGCCAGCAAATCGGCCCAGACATGATCGCGGGATCGAGCAGAGTTCGCGCTGCGGCATCGGCCCCAGGGACCATCCCGGTCCGGGTCGCGCCTCCGGGGAGCAGCATGTTCACTGTCACGTTCGAGTCACGCAGGTCTTCTGCCATGATGTGGGAGAGCGCCTCGGCGCCAGCGCGGGACGGTCCGTAGGGCACGAATCCCCGGCGCACCATGGTCTCGTGGTTCATCGAGATGTTCACGATCCGACCGCTTCCACGTTCCAGAAAGTGAGGGACGACGGCACGGGCGGTGAGGAAGTAGCCGGTCAGGTTGGTGGCGATCGAGTCCCTGAAATTTTCCGGTGGGACCTGCCAGAACGGTTGGGGCCGGGAGAGGAAGTCCGGGTTGACGGCTCTCATGCCGATCCCGGCGTTGTTGACCAGCACATCGATGCCTCCGGCCTGCAGGAGCGCCGAGGCCACTCCATCTGCCACCGAACGCTCGTCACGGACATCGAGGGCGACTCCGAATGAGTGCCCTGACCCTCGATCAAGGAGCAGCGCGGTTGCCGCCGCTCGATCCCGGTCCCGGGAGCCGACCGCCACCGTGGCGCCGCAGCCGGTCAGTGCCCTCGCCATGGCGAGCCCGAGGCCGCTGGTGGCCCCCGTGATCAGGACCCGAAGGCCCTGCAGATCCGTCTCCTCATCATCTTGCGAGCGGGTCGCGGACTCCATAGCCGGCTTCTAGGCTAGCGCGTCGGGGTCCCCGCTCACGCGCTCCTCGCAACCCGGGCGGGGCGCTCTTCACGGCCCGAAGCCATCCGGACCCGGTTGCGCCCCGAACCCTTGGCAAGATACATCGCCCTGTCCGCCTGGTCGAGCACCGTCTTGGGGTCGAGCTGCCCCTCCGCGGGGCTGCTCACCCCGATCGAGGCGGTGACGAGACAGGCGGTGGAGGCGGAGCTGATCCTGAGCCGCAAATCCTCGGCCACCACCAGGGCCTGGGACCCGGGCGTGTCCGGGAGCAGGACCACGAACTCGTCCCCCCCGCATCTGGCCGCGAAGTCGCCCCGGCGCAGGCGCTGCCGGAGGACTGCGGCCACCTGCTGCAGGATCAGGTCCCCTGCCGCGTGGCCCATGGTGTCGTTGATCCTCTTGAAGTGGTCGAGGTCGCAGAAGAGCACCGAGTAAGCGCCGCCACTGCGGGCGATCCGGGCGAGGTCCTGGGCCAGCGTCTGTTCCAGGGCGTGCCGGTTGTGCAAGCCGGTCAGAGAGTCGGTGAGAGCCAACTCCTCCATGTACGCGAACAGCTGGACTCGGGAGATTGCCGCCGCGCACTGATCTGCGAACAGCTCCAGGGCGCGCACGGTGTCCCTGGTTGGATAGCGGCGGTTCCGCGGCTGGTCCAGCGAGACCAGGCCGAGCAGCTGTCCTCTGGTGAGTTCAAGCGGGATCGTCAGGGAGTCCAGCGGGTGCCATTGGCCCGGACGCCAGCCCGCCGGCAGGGCGGGTATGCTCAGCGCAGAGTCCAAGACCGAGGCGGGTGGCAGCTCGTGGCGCCGATGGTCGAAGAGGTAGGATCGGCCGACCCGCATGTCAGGACGCATCAGCGGCGCGTAGTCGCGCAGAGCAACGGAAACGGCCCGCATCCTCGCCGCCTCGACTTCATCGACCCCCACGATGGCCGCCGGGTGCAGCAGCTGGCTCTCCTGCTCGAGAATGTAAATCGCGACCGCTTCGAAGCCACCAGCGTCGGCCAGGATTGCCGCGATCCGCTGCAGGATCGAATCGAGACTCTGGGTCTCGTGGATGCTCTTTCCCGCCTCCAACAGGCCCCGAAGCAGCCTGCGCTCGTGAGCCCCATCGGTCGATTGTGAGCCAGCCTGGGGCGGCGGGGCTTGACCGGCCCGGGCGAGGAATCGCCGCAGATGATGGGTGACCGCGCTGACGAGCATCATCTCCTCGCCCGTGAGGGCAGGTGGCCGGTCGCAGAGGTAGTCCAGCAGGAGCAGTCCGTGGGCGGGCTCCTCCTGCCGCCCTATCCCAATCGCCAGGGAGGTCGGGTCGGGATCGCGGGCCCCGTCCGCTGGGACCTCAACCCCAGCCGTCCCTGGCGCTCGACACAGGCTGGCCCAGGAAACCAAGGCTGGCGTGTCCCATCTCAGGGGCACGAGCCGGGGGTCGTCCCCGGCCAGCTCTAGAGCCAGGAAACGCCGGGCGTCGGCAGCCGGCAGATTCCAGCATCCCCAGCCCTGGTAGCTTCCCTGGGGTGTTGAGGCCAGCACCCCTGACCGATTAGCGCCGAGGGCTGAGGCAACCCTCTGCAGCAGAAGGGAACGAGCTTTGGGCGAAGGCATCGTCGAGGGAGATGGGCGCGGGTCGGCTGTTTCGAGAAATTGCCGCAGGCGTTCTTGAGGACCCGGTGCAGGCGGCCTGTGATCGGATCCCGCAGGCCCCTGGTCGCCTCCGGAACTCGACGGAGCGCTCTGGTTCGCTCTGCCTTGGGCTGGCTTCGGCTCGCCGGACTCGACTCGCCCGCCCCTGCGGCCGCTCGAAGCGTCGGTCATCTCCGGGAGACGGTACCCCGAAGCCGGGAGCGCGGTGCCGTCAGCGCAGAGTTTCCACCGGGAGGTTACGCGACCGTGACCGGCCCACTCGATTTGAGCCAGCAGCCGTCTGCGCCCGAGCTCCGGACTCAGGTTGCGGAGAGCCTCCCGGCACCCCCCAGCCATCCCCAGGGCGATGGCCATGGGCCCGCGCCAGGGGCGAAGGCGGTAGCCATCGCCTGGACCGCCTCTGGTGACCGCCGCCGCCCCCGGTGCCGCCACTGCCGCCGGATTCCGAGGTCGGATGGGGGAGAGGCATCGTCGTACCCGGCGCGCAGTGCCAAGAACTGGCCCGTCCAGGTCCCCAGGCCCGGGAGACGGGAGACCTCCTCCACGAACTCCTGCAACGGTGGGCGCACCTCCTAGTCAAGATCCCCGAACTCCACGGCGGCGCTGAACGCCCGGAGTGCCAGCTGCCGGGACCGGGGCACGCCAAGTGATAGGAGGTCGGCTCCGGCGACCAAGAGCGGATCGAAAAAGAGGTGAATCGGGTTGATCGCTTCCAGCCCGGGGAGGTGGGTGCCAATGGTGCTCACGGGCCGACGTGACAGGGAGGTGGCGCCGGTGACTGTCACCTGTTGCCCAGAATCACTCGAAATCCCGTCTCGTATAAATCCCATGCGCCCCGCGATCGCAGGCCAGGATGGGTGAGCGGGAGGGGGCTGGCTTCAAAGCCGGACGAGACCAGCGCTCACGCCGCCGCGGCATCGTCGGCATCCGGCCGGAAGAGGCGACGGGCTCTGAGGACGGCTTCCGGGCCAGGACGCGCGTCTGGACTCAGCGAGCGCAGCACCAGGTGGTCCAGTCCTCGCAGGCACACCTCGGTGGCCCCTGGTGTCCCCTCCGTCCGGATTGTTCTGCGCTAGGTGCCCACGGCTGCCGACTCGACTCCAGGGAGCGCCCTCAGGCGCAGGTAGTCCACCATCCTCTCCCCGTCCGGGGGGCTGTAACTCAAGGCGGATGCCTGCGGCAGCCGATCCCGGATCTGCCTGGTCGATTGGCATTCTGCCTCCAGTGGCGCTCGTCGGGAGCGGTCGTGCCCAGGCGCCGCCGCACCCATGTCAGGCTTCATTTAGGAGTCGCACCTCGCGGGGATGAAGCTGCTTCCCATCACAGTCGCCACCGTGGGGAGGGGGCGGTCAGGCAGGGGAGCCTTGCCGTCCGCTTCCTTGCCGGACTCTGGCTTGGGGACCTGCTCCGGCGCCCAAGAAAAGGGTGCGCGATCCCTGGCAGCGACCACGGTGGTGGGGGCGGCGAGTCAGCTCTCGACCGGGCCCACCTGCATCAACTTGGCCGTGGCATCGCGGCAGCCCTGGAGATGGGAGTCGGAGATGAAGAGTGCGGCCGTCTGCCCCGGGGGGTAAACCCTGAGTCCGAGAGCCGGGGTGATGTCGCACTTGCTGGAGGGATAGTTGAGGGCCTCCGCTATCTGCAGGGTGGCCGTGACCTGCTGCCCTGGTTGGAGGGTCACAGTTTTGGCCGCTGCGCGGTTGACGAAGGTCGCGGATGCGCCGATCTGGGTGCCGTCGGCACCGGCCACCATTGAAACGCCGGGGTTGCCGTAGAGGGTGCAGGGGTTGGTGCTGGTGTTCTTGAACTCCAGGCCGTAGATGACGCTGCCGGCGGCCCCCTCGCCGTTGGTTAGGGCGGCCGTGAGCTGCCCGGTGGAGCAGGCTGTAGGGCTCCCCGACTGCGCAGGAGTGGGGGAGGGGGTCGCAGAAGGACTCGAAGTGGGAGAGCTGGTCGGCGGAGGGATCGACCCCGGGCTGGCCGACGACGGAGAGGGCGAGGGCCGGTGCGATGCGGAGCTCCCGCACGCGGCCAGCAAGAGCCCCATGGCCAACACCGCCGCCGCCGCCGGCACGCCTCTCATGGCAGATCTCCTCGACTTTCGACCAACCCAGGAACTTCCACCGGGTCGGTGGCCTCGCTCTGGTCCGACAACGCCCACCGGGGAGGGCTGGTTACGCTGCCGCCGCCGGCGGTCTGGTACTCGGCTGCTGTGCCCACCAGCCGAGTACAGCTCGGCGTTGGCACTGATTGGGGGCAGGGGCGGCCACCAATCAGACTTGTCACGGTGGCATATACTGTGCCAACTCGGCATATGGCTGGTCCAGCCGTGCCCAGCGGAATCCTGGGCGGGAGGGGCAGGCAGGGAGGTGGTTTTGATGCAGCGGCTTTTCACCCGTTCCGGTCTGGGCCTGATGGCTGTTGGAGTCATGGCGACCCTGCTGGTGAGCGCCTGCAGTGGGGCCGCCCAGTCTTCCCCGAAGTCCTCCAGTGGAGGTGTCGTCACCTTCGCCGAGACCCCGGGCGGAAACCCCGACTACATCCTGCCGCTGGCGGGGGGACCCTACTTCAGCATCGCCAACGACTCCCTCTTCTCGAACATCATGTACGTCCCCCTCTATTCCTTCGGAGTCGGGGCGGACCCGGTGCTCAACAAGCAGCTGAGCATCGCCGATCCACCGGTCTTCTCCGACGGCAACACCGTGGTGACGGTCAATCTCAAGCACTGGGTGTGGTCAAACGGTACCCCGATCACCTCCAGGGACGTGGTCTTCTGGATGAATTTGCTCTCGGCCGTCACCGACCCCAACGCTCCCGTGATCGGCTCCAGCAGCGCCCCTGGGCCCGGCTGGGGAGCCGAGGTGCCGGGGGCATTCCCATTCAACGTTCAGAGCTACCAGGCGACGGGGACGTATCAGGTCCAGTTCAAGCTGAACGCCTCCTACAACCCGACCTGGTTCACCTACAACGAGCTGAGTCAGATAACGCCGCTGCCGCAGGCCAGCTGGGACCGCCTGTCGGCCTCCGGGTCGGTCGGTGACTACGACTCTTCGGCGCAGGCTCGCGAGGCTGTGAGCGGCACCTCTCCGGTGCAGTACATACCCGTCAACGCGGGAACCGCCACCAGCGGCGCCCTCGGAGTTGCTCAGTTCCTCAATAGCGCCTCCCAGGATCTCAGCACCTACACCACTGACCCGCTCTGGCAGGTTGCCAGCGGTCCTTTCATCCTGAACCAGTTCACCACCAGCGGCTTCGTCAAGATGGTGACCAATCGCCAGTATTCGGGATCGCCCAAGCCCTCGATCAGCGCCTTCGAGGAGCTGCCCTTCACCTCGGACACCTCCGAGTACAACGCCGTCCACAACGGCAGCGTCACCATTGGCTACGTCCCCACCCAGGACCTGGGGCAGGTGAGCCAGCTGGAGAAGAGCGCAGGGTACAAGTACAACCCCTGGTACACCTTCTCAACCAGCGACTGGAACTACAACTTCACCAATCCCACCAACGGCGACATCGTGAAGCAGCTCTATTTCCGCCAAGCGGTGCAGTCGCTGGTGAACCAGCCCCAGTACATCAAGGACTTTCAGAACGGCCTCGGGCTACCCACCAACGGCCCGGTGCCGACCTATCCCGCGCACAACCCCGACGTCAGTCCATTGGAGGGCGGGGGTCTGATATATCCCTACGACCCGACCAAGGCGGTGAGCCTGCTTCGAGACCATGGCTGGACGGTGGTTCCCGGAGGCACCAGCTACTGCTCCAAGCCGGGTACCGGGGCCGGAGAGTGCGGAGCGGGCATCACCCTCGATCAGAAGGCGGACTTCACGGCCCTGTACGCCTCCGGCAACACCGAGCTCGAGAGCGAGATGGAGTCATTCCAGTCCACCGAGCAGAAGTACGCTGGGATCCACTGGGAGATCCAGGGCGAGTCCGGAACTGAGATGGCGGGAGTGGTGACCGGCTGCACCTACGCCCACCCCTGCAGCAGCTGGGACCTGGAGAACTTCGGGGGAAGCGGCTGGGTCTACTCGCCGGACTACCTGCCCACCGGAGGCGAGCTTTTCGCCAGCGGCGCCGCCAGCAACCTGGGCGACTACACCAGCGCGACCGCGGTACGCCTGATCCAGGAGACCCACACCGCGCCCACCGCCGCGGCGGAGCAGAAGGCGCTGTTCGCCTACGAGGACTACATCGCCCAGCAGTTGCCCTTGGTCAACTGGCCCAGCGCCTTCACCCAGGCCACGGTCTACAAGTCGAACCTGAGTGGCTTCGTGCCCCAGGGAGTCTACGAGACCCTGAGCCCTCAGTACTACCGCTTCTGAACTTAAGCGAAGGGAGGTCGGTTCGATCCGGCCTCCCTTCGCCCTCCCTGCTCTCGGCCGGCGAACGGCTTTCCAGGGCTCAGGCGGGCAACGGTTATCTGGCGCTGCGTTGAACCGGCGCGCGTTTGCGTGGCGCCGCGATCCACTTGGGCGCGAGCCGGCGCGTTTGCCGGGACTCACCAGGCGGTGACGGCCGCCGATGTCACCGTGCCCTGCGGCGCCGCTCAGGCTATGACCACACCGGCTTGGCGCAGCTCCTCCAGCGCCTGCCGCCCCGCTCCCGGGGTCAGCTCCACGGCGGCGGTGGCGCCCGCTATCAGGCTGGTGGACAGGCCCAGCGCAACCGCGTCCAAGGCGGTGGCCCGGACGCAGACGTCCAGGGCCAGGCCGACCACGGTCACGGCCTCGATACCCTGCTTGGCCAGGATCTGGCGGAGGGTGGTCGCCACCACGGTGTCGGTGCGCAGGTCCCGGGTGGAGAAGGCAGAGTAGCCGTCCGCCTGATCCTCCCCCTTCAGGACTATCGCCGCGGGCTTGGGAAGCAGCGGGTGCAGCTCGGCGCCCCAGCTGTCACGCACGCAGTGCTGGGGCCAGGGCCCTCCAAACTCCCGGAAGTGGGGTGTGCGGGGTGGGTGCCAGTCCTGGCTGCAGACCACCAGGGTGCCGGAGCGTTCGGCCTGATCCATCAGGGCTGCGACCCGGGCGGCGACGCCATCTCCACCTGGGACGAAGAGGGCTCCCGCCGGGTCGGCGAAGTCGTTCTGAACATCCACCACGATCAGGGCGGAACGGGCTCGCAGAAGATCTCGCTCTTGCACCCCATCATTCTCCGCCGGGCCCTGCCGGATGGGCCGCCGAGCGAACGCCGAAAACTCAGCTCGTTTGCATAAGCTTGCCCTGATGAGCGCCGACAGCCCGGTGGATGACGACCTGTCCCAGGGGATCGACCTGCGCCACGTGAGAGGCGTCCGGGGACCAGCGCGGATGCTGGCTAATCTGGCCGCACGTTCGGGCAGGCGCTGGACCGGATCTCCGGAGTTGCGCCGCTCCTTCGGGCTGTGGGCGCTGCTCGGGCTGCTCCTGTCGTTCGGCTCCGGGCTCAGCGCGGGACTGCTCGGGCGCCAACCGGCTCTCGGGGCGGCCCTCGGGCTCGGCTGGTGGGTGGTGACCACCGCCTTCCTCCTGGTGGCCCTGGACCTCAATCGGCACTTTCCGGACAGGGCACCCCTCGGCCGCCTCGGCCTGCCCAACGGCCTCACCGCTATCCGAGCCTACATGGCGGTGCCGATCCTGCTGTACGCCAGCATGCCGCCTCAGAGCGATGCCAGACCACTCTTCCTCTGCATCGCCTCTCCAATCGCCCTCCTCGATGTGCTGGACGGATGGGTGGCCCGAAAAATCGGCCCGGTGACGGTGCTGGGCCGGGCGCTCGATCCGATCATGGACGCGACCTTCTTCTCGCTCTCCGCCATCGGCTGCCTCGTGCTGGGATTCGTGCCCCTGTGGATGGGCCTGCTGGTGCTGGCGCGCTACGGGATCCCCGCCATCGCCTTTCTCGCCCTCTACCCCTGGCTGCCCAGGCGGCCGGAGATGGTCGCGACCAGGTTCGGCAAGGTCAACACCTTTGCCAGCGGGGTGGCTCTGGCGGGCTCCTCCCTCCTGGTGCTGGCCGGGGCGCCGACTTTGGCATTCGACGTCGTGCTGGGAGTCGTCCTGGCGGCAACCGCCCTGGGCCAGATTGTGACCCTGGCCCGGCGGGGGATGGCGGAACTCAGGATGAGATAGCGGGGAGGAGAGGAGCGAGGCGGGAGGGGCTCAGCCCGCGATCTCCCAGGGGTCCCCTGCTGGCGAAAGGGGTCCGCCCCCGCCCACCATCACCAGAGCCGATGGCTGGTGGAGGCCAGCCGGCTCCGACTTGGGTCTCAGTTCGATCCCGGTCGGGTGAGCTTGCGGTGATCGGCCTCCCAAAGTGCCTCGGGCGGCACCAGCCAGTGCAGGGCGGCGTGGGCCACGCGCAGGCTCCCTTCCAGATTGCCCTCCCGGAACATCCTCTGGTAGGCGTGCTTCACCGTGGACTCGGCCAGATGCACCATGCCGCCCAGCGCCGCGAAGGGCAGCAGTTGAAAGTCGACGAACAGGGCCATCGCCACCGCCACGTCCAAGGGGACGTGGAACTGCGCCAGCAGAAAGACCAGCACCCCCTCCCTGATCCCGATGCCGTTGGCGGAGATCGGGATGAACGTCACCAGCAGGGCGACCGGGAGGGCGAGCGCGAACACGCCCCAGGAGATGTCGTACCCGAGAGCCCGGCTGAAGGCCTCCATCGACAGGAGGTTCAGGCCCCAGCCGACCCCACCGGCCAAGATCGAGATGCCAAGTGCCGCCGGGGCGCCCCGATACCGGCCCAGGGAGCGCAGGAAGGTCGCCAGGTGCTCGGTCAGCTTGTGGGTCCGCCAGGAGCTGCCGGTTGGCTCCACGCCCCGCAGCCGGGCCAGCAGGTGCTCCGCCAGCAGAGCGGCGCCCCAGGCCAAGAGCATCATCCCCGCGAAGATCGCGAAGCCGACGACGTCGGTCGTGTGGAACACGCTGCCGATCACCACGGCGCCACCCAGGCCCCAGAACGCCATTCCCAAGGTGCCGGCCATCCGGCTGCCCACCAAGGAGGCGATCACCGGACCGTGCCCGACGACCTTGCCCACCTGGAGTCCCCGCACCGCATCGCTGCCGACACCGGCCGGAAAGATCTGGTTGATGAACAGGCCCTTCATGTACCAGGAGGCCAGGTAGTGCCAGCCGATCCGACGGCCGGCGCCCCGGAGAAGGGCGCCCCACTCGACCACGCTCGCCACCACCGAGAGCCCGGCCAGAGCCATCGCCAGCAGAGCCCACTCCCCGTTGAGGTGGCCAAACTCGGCGATAGCGGTGCCGAGATTGACAGAGTGCACGAAGATGCCGAAGGCGAGAAGCGTGACGACTATCCTGGTCGCCGGGTGAGCAACCAGGCGGCGGCCGATCTTGAGAGCTCTCGATAGGGTGCGGTTCCCCACGAGTCGGCAAGATACACCACCAGCCTGGGAAATGTCTGGGCCGTGAGATTTTCGTCGCAGGAATGGCGTCCACCGACTACGATCCATCACAGTGACTCCCCAGCCAGGCGTCGACACGCCCACCCCCACCCAGGCTCCGCCTGCGGTCGGCATTCTCCCGACCTATGTCCCCGAGGAGCGGCTCACCAGGGCTGCGGCGCCCCTCTCGCGCCGCCAGCGGATGCTTCAGCGGGCGTTCGAGATGGCTCCGGGCGCCACCGTGTGGCTCTGCCTGCTGGTCCCCATGGGCGTCGGCTTCCTGATCACATTCGCCAACTTCCAGTACCTCTGGATTCTGGGTGGATTCGCGGTCGGGCTCGACCTCTACTGGCTGGTGAAGCTGGTCTACACGTTCAGGTTCGTGCTCAAGGGCATCGGGTTGCTGGAGCGGGCGCAGGCGACCGACTGGACCGAGACGCTGAGCCGGGCTGAGCTGCCGGCCGGGGCCCCGGATCCGTCTGAGCTCGTTCATGCGGTGCTCATACCCACCTACACCGAACGCTATGAGACTCTGCGGGCCACGGTCGCCGCCCTCGCCGAGGCTGACTACCCGACGAGGCTGAAGGTGGTGGCGATCATCACCCGGGAGACAGATCTTGATGGGTGCCGCAACATAGCGCGCCTCCAGGAGGAGTACGGGGATCGGTTTCGGGCCTTCTGGCACATCAAGGACCCTCTATTGCCGGGGATCGTGGTGGGTAAGTCTGCGGCCATGGCGTATGCCGGTCCCGTCCTTAAGCGGGCCCTGGATGGACTCGGGCTGGATCCTGAGAAGGTGATAGTCACCGACCTCGACTCCGACTACCGGGTCCATCCCCAGTACTTCTCCTACATCAGCTATCACTACTGTCTGGCGGAGGACCGGCTCACCTCGATCTGGCAGCCCGTGCCCATCTTTCTGAACAACCTCTTCAAAGTCCCCGCGGCGGTGCGCTCGATGGCGACCCTGGCCACCCAGTGGCAGCTCTACTTGCACCAGCACCCCAAGCGCCTGGTGATGTTCTCGGCCTACTCGATGTCCCTGAAACTGGTTGCGGAGGTCGGGTTCTGGGATGACGACGTCATCCCGGAGGATTCCCGCTTCTTCTGGAAGGCGTTCTTCACCTACGGGGAGAGGCTCAACGTGCGGGGAGCCTTCATGCCGATGTTCGGTGACGCCCCGAGGGCGGCGGACTACGGCGCGACCCTGGTCAGCCAGTACAACCAGATCAAGCGCTGGGCCTGGGGGGTGACCGACATTCCATACGTGGCCGCCCGCATGCCCAATCACCCGGAGATTCCCCTTCGCGTGCGCGCCCAGCGCTTCAAGATGTTGATCTTCAATCACCTGAGCTGGGCGACGGTGCCCCTGCTGATCCTGGTCGCTGGCTCTCTGCCATCGATCTTCAACTACGACTACGGCCTCTCCAACACCGGGGCGATTCTGGAGACGGCAGCCAGCCTGATCCTGGAGACGACCTTGCTCAACATCCTGGCCGTCGCCATCCTCGACAACCGGCTGCAGCCGAGGCCCAAGAGCTGGAACTGGTGGAGGCGCCGCTTCGCCGATCTCCAGACCATCACCTACCCGGTGGTCTTTCTCCTGCTCAGCGTCATCCCCGCCCTGGAGGCTCAGACCCGCCTGCTCTTCGGTTCCCACCTCGAATACCGGGTCACCGAGAAGCATTAGGCGGATCTAGGCGGATCTGAGCGATCGATACAATCTCCGCCATGGAGGAGCGCCCCGTTGTATTCAGCGGCATGCAGCCGAGCGGCGACCTGCACCTGGGGAACCTCCTGGGAGCCCTGCGCCCCTGGGTCGCTGGTCAGCAGAGCTTCCACAACTATTTTTGTGTGGTCGATCTGCATGCCCTGACGGTGCCCCAGGACCCCGCCGAGCTCGGTCGCAAGACCAAGGAGGTGGCGGCCCTGTACCTGGCCTGCGGGATCGATCCCCAGGTCTCGACGGTCTTCGTCCAATCCCACGTGCCCGAGCACGCGGAGCTGGCCTGGGTTCTCGGGTGCTTGACCCCGTCGGGATGGCTGGAGCGGATGACACAGTACAAGGACAAGTCGAGAGGGGCCGACTCCGAGCGGACATCGTCGGGGCTCTTCACCTATCCCGTCCTGATGGCGGCCGACATCCTCCTTTACCAGACGAGCTTCGTTCCAGTAGGCGAGGACCAGCGCCAGCATCTCGAGCTCGCGCGGAACCTGGCGGCCCGCTTCAACCGCCTCTTCGGCGAGACCTTCCGGATCCCGGAGCCCCAGATCGGTCTGATGGGGGCGGGATCCAGGGTCATGTCTTTGGACGATCCCGATCGGAAGATGAGCAAGAGCGCCGGCTCAGGGGCCGGGCTGATTGGGCTGCTGGATCCTCCCGACCGCATCCGGGCCAAGTTCCGCAGGGCCAAGACCGACAGCGGGACCGAGGTCGACGTCAGATCGGCCGAGGGTGGGGTCGCCAATCTCCTCGACATCTACAGGGCCCTGACCGGCTGCGGCACCGAGACTCTGGAGGCGCAGTTCCAGGGCGTTGGCTACGGCGCGCTCAAGGACCGGGTGGCGGACCAGGTGCTGTTGGCGCTGGAGCCAATTCAGAGACGGCACCGGGAGCTGACCTCCGACCCAGCGGCCCTGGACGCCATTCTGGAGAGCGGCGCCGAAGCCGCCCACAGGGCGGCGGCTGCGACCATGGCCGAGGTGCGCGGGCGCGTGGGCCTGCTGCCACCCGCCGTTTCCTGACCAGCGTCATCTCAGCCTCCTTAGGCGAAGTGCCGGGGCCCAGCCTGCGAGCCCTGGTGCGCGCGCTAGTTCCGGGGTGGAGGCGGGGCCCCGAGGTCTCCATTGCCCTGGGCAGAGAGACTGCAGCCGGGCCGATCGGGGCGAGCAACTTATAATCCCGCCGATGCGGTGGAGTCGTATAGGCGTCTTTCTAACCGCCGCGGCACTTCCCGCCTACGTCCTGCGCGGCAGCCTGCTCGGCAAGCTCCCGTTCACCGGACTGGAGGTGGTGCTCGGTTTGACCGTGCTCGCCTTCGTGATCGAGAGCTGGCGTCAGCGGCGGATGCCTCATCTGGAAACCCCCTTCACGGTCCTGATCGCCGTGCTCTTCGTGGCCACGGTGATCGCGGTCGCGGTCAGCCCCGAGAAGAGGGACGCCCTGGGGATCGCCAAGGCGTACATCTTCGAGCCCGTCGTCTACTTCTTCGTCGTGATCAACGTGCTCCGCTCCAGCTGGGACTGGGAGCGCCTCACCTACGGCCTCTATGTCAGCGGGACGGTGGTCGCCATGTCCCAGTTTGTGGCTCTCGGGAAGTCACTGGTGGGGCACACCTTCAACATCAACACCAATCCGCCGGTGCCCACCTGGCTGTGGACCAACAACAATTTCGGGGGCATCTTCCTGGACCCGCTGGTGGCCCTCTCCTTGGGGCTGGCCCTGTTCGGAGGGGTCAAGCATCGGCGGGTGCACTGGGCGATGTTCCTGTTGCTCGGTCTTGGCGATGTGCTCACGTTGAGCCGCGGCTCCTGGTTTGCCCTGGTCATCATCGCCCTGGTGGCGGCGGTCCTCCACCCTCGCCGTCGCATCCTGCTGGTGGGGCTGGTGGGGCTGGCGGTGGTGGCGCTGATCCTGCCACCGGTGCGGCACCGGGTCGAGAATGAGCTCAACCCGAACAACCCCGCCAACTCGGTGGTGACCAGGGTTCACCTCTGGCATGCGACCGTGGACCTGATCGCGGGCCACCCGTTCACCGGGAGCGGCCTGGCCAACTACCAGGCTGAGATAGGCCCCTACCGGGCCCAGCTCCACGACGTGGTCCACGAGACCCACGTCTACCCGGACCAGCTGGAGCTGGACTTCTGGGTGGAGTTGGGGGTGATGGGGATAGTCTTCCTGATCGGCTTCATCTTTGAGCTGGTCCGGTACATCGCCCCCGCCGTCAGAGCGGGCCCGCTGAGCCATCCCTGGGCGGCCGCCCTGGCCCTGGCCTGGGTGGGTATCTTCGCCCACGGGCTGGTGGACAGCCCCTACTGGAAGAACGACCTCTCCGTGGAGTGGTGGGCCCTGGCCGCGCTGGTGGTGGTCGCCGTGGTCCCGGCGACCAGGCAGCTGCAGCTGCGGCGCCCCCCTCGCAAGACCTGAGCCCATCCGGGTGAGCCTCGCCCATCGCACGGTCCGCAACACGACCATGCTGTTCGTGGCGCGGACCGGAGCCAGGCTCCTGGTTTTCGTCGCCTTCATCATCCAGCAGCACGCCCTCCACGCCTTCCGCTACGGGGAGTTCGGAGTGGTGGTGGTGCTGAGCAACCTCTCCAGCATCGTCGGCGATGGCGGTCTCCAGATCGTCTACCTGCGCGAGGGCAGCAGGGACAGAAAGCGCCTCGAGCCGTACCTGGCCGCCATCCTCGGCGCCAAGGTCCCTCTGCTGCTGCTCAGCCTGCTGTGCCTGTTCGTGATGTCGTCGTTCACCAAGAACCCATCGGTGCTGCCCCTGCTCTGGCCCGCCTTCGCGCTTCTGGTCGCCACCTCCCTGGCCAACATTCTGCGGAGCACCTTCTACGCCACTGGGGAGATGCGCTACGAGGCCTTCGAGACCATGTCGGAGGGGGCGATCCTGCTGGCCGGCACCGCCTTCGCATGGGTGGAACATCTGGGCCTCGCGGCCTACCTCTGGGCGTACGCCGCCTCCTATCTGTTCACCTGCCTCTTCGCCCTCGTCATCATCTCGCGGCGCTACTTCCACCCCCACATCGCTATCGACTATCCCCTGGTCAGGCGCCTGATCAGGATGGGCCTGCCCTTCGCCATGGTCTTCTTCCTGAACACGATCTACTTCAAGATCGACGTCCTCATCCTGGACGCGCTGCGCAACACCACCGAGGTCGGCTACTACCAGGCCGGCTACAAGTTCCTGGAGGGGCTCTCGTTCCTGCCTCAGACGGTGATGAACGCGGTGTTCCCGGCCCTTTCGATCCTCCACCTGGGAGCGACCGAATCCATGCGCCGGGCCTACACGGTGACCCTGAGGCTCCTGGCCGGGCTGGCCATGCCCATGGCGGTGGCCCTGGCCCTGGGTGCCGGGCCCCTGCTGGGCTTCCTGCACATCTATTCCCAATCCTCTCCCGCGGTCAGCATCCTGGCGCTGGCCCTGGTGTTCCTCTTCGTCAACAACACATTCGTATTCGGGCTTGGGGCCATGGACCGCCAGATGGACAGCATCAAGCTGTCGGTGATGAGCATCGTGGTGAACGTGGTGCTCAACTTCGTGATGATCCCCCTCTTTCCCTATCAGAAGGGCTATCTTGCTTGCAGTTGGGCGACCGTCATCACGGAGGTGTTCCTGCTCTTGGCCGGATACGTCCTGGTGCGGCGCCAGCTTGGACCGCTCCCCTGGGTCAGATCTCTGATCCCCATCATTGTCTCGGGAGGGCTTATGGTTGGCATCATGGGGGTGCTCTCCTCTGAGAACGTGTTCTGGGTCGTGCCGGTAGCCGCGATCCTGTATCTGGGTTCCCTTTGGCTCACCGGCGGAGTCACCCCCGGGGAACTGCGGATGGCCCGGCAGAGCCTGCGCCGCCGGTTGGAGCCTGAAGTGGAGGGGACCGACATTGGCTGAATCCCCACCTCTGATAAGGCCACTGGAACTATCCCGGTCGATCTCCCACAACCGTCGCCTGGGACCGCTGATAGGGATAAGGGTGGTGGGGGACGCGCTGGCGGTGGCGGCGGGCGCCCTTATCGGCTACGGCTACCGCTTCCACCTCTCGGGGATCGCCATCCCGGGCGGGGTGGTGCCGAGCTTCCAGAACTACGCCATGGCGGTGCCCGTCGTGGTCGCCCTGTGGCTTGTCATCTTCGCCTTCACCGGCCGCTACCGGGTGCAGCGCGGTCAGTCCTTCGCGGATGAGATCCTGGGCTCGGCGGGATCGGTGGCCCTCTTCGTGGTCATGGCCCTGGCCCTGGAGGGGCTCTACCGAGGCTTCCCGTATTCCCGTCTGGTGCTGGCCGATGCGGCCATCTCGGCCCTGTTGCTATTCATGCTGGAGCGGGCCCTGATCAGGGGGGTTCAGGGGGCCCTGTTCAGCTCCGGCTTTGGGTCCGTTCGAGTTCTGGTTGTGGGCAGTGGGGAGACGGCCGATCTCCTCATCCGCCGCCTGCGCATGTTTCCCGACTACGGATACAACCTGATCGGCCAGGTGCCCGCGGAGGATGGATCCGTCCCACCCGCCAAGGACATTTCGGTCTTCTCCCTGAGCCAGGGATTGGGGCGGATCGTGCAGAGGGAGCGGGTGGACATGGTGGTGCTGGCGCTTGGCGAGGGGGGCCACGGCCGGGTGGTGGAACTGGCCAACGACTGCTTGGACCAGGGGGCTGAGGTCAAGGTGCTGCCCGACGTCTTGGAGATCATGACCTCGGCGGCACGCACCGAGCAGGTGGCGGGCCTGCCCCTGATCGGCCTGCGGCCCAACCGGCTGGTGGGTCGCAATCTCCACTTCAAGCGTGGGTTCGACCTTCTCTTCACCGTGATCCTGGCGATTCCGGTGGCTCCGGTGGTGGCGCTCTGTGCCGCCGCCATCTCAATGACCTCCAAGGGGCCGCCGTTCTATGGCCAGGAGCGGCTGGGGCTGCACGGCAAGCCCTTCAAGGTGTGGAAGCTGCGCTCGATGGTGGTCGATGCGGAGAAGGGGACCGGGCCCGTGATGGCATCGGCAGGAGACGGCCGGCGCACCCCGGTGGGCCGCTTCGTGAGGCGCTTCAGCCTCGATGAGCTGCCCCAGCTCTGGAACGTCATCCGCGGTGACATGAGCCTGGTGGGGCCGCGGCCCGAGAGGCCCTTCTTCGCGCATCAGTTCGAAGCCACCTATCCCAGGTACAGAGAGCGCCTGCAGGCGCCCCCGGGCTGCACCGGCTGGGCTCAGGTGAACGACCTGAGGCAGGGAAACTCGATGGAGGAGAGAATCTTCTACGACCTCTACTACATCGAGAACTGGTCATTGGGCTTCGACCTCAAGATCCTGCTCCTGACGCCCTGGCGCATCCTCTTTCACCGTCACGCCTACTGAGGATTGAGCCTCTTCCCGGGGCGAGAGGGAGCCAAACTGGTAGCCTTGCCATCCGTGAAGGGCTTGGTTCTGAGCGGAGGCAAAGGGACCCGACTGCGCCCCATCACCCACACGGGCGCCAAGCAGCTGGTCCCGATCGCCAACAAGCCGGTGCTGTTCTACGGGCTGGAGGCCCTCGTCGAGGCCGGCATTGAAGAGATTGGGATAGTGGTCGGCGACACCGCGGACGAGATCCGCCGGGCGGTGGGTGACGGCTCCAGGTTCGGGGCCAAGGTGGAGTACATCGCCCAGGAGGCGCCCCTCGGACTGGCTCATGCGGTCAAGATCTCGCGGGGCTTCCTGGGCGAGTCACCATTCGTGATGTACCTGGGCGACAACTTCATCACCGGCGGGATCCGGGATGTGGTCGAGCGCTTTCAGCGTGAGGGGCCAGAGGTGCTCATCCTGCTCAAGCAGATGCCCCACCCGGAGCGGTTCGGGGTCGCCGAGCTCGTCGATGGGCGGGTTGTCCGCCTTGAGGAGAAGCCGCTGGTGCCTCGCTCTGACCTTGTGCTGGTGGGTGTCTACTGCTTCCAACCGAGCATTCAGGTGGCGGTTGACTCCATCGCACCGTCCCCTCGCGGCGAACTGGAGATCACCGATGCGATCCAGTGGCAGATCGATCAGGGGCGAGAGGTCGTGGCCCACCTGGTCGAGGGACGCTGGATCGACACCGGCAAGATGGATGACCTCCTGGAGTGCAACCGCGTGGTTCTGGACACCCTGCCGGAGCGCCGGGACGGGGAGGTGTCAGAGGACTCGCGGCTTCTGGGCAAGGTGATCCTGGAGGCGGGCTCCGAGATCCGCCACAGCACAATCCGGGGCCCCGTTGTGGTGGGTGTCAACACCAAGGTGATCGACTCCTTCATCGGTCCCTTCACCGCCCTCTACCATGACGTGCTTGTGGAGAGCAGTGAGATCGAGCACTCGATCGTCCTGGAGAACACGGTCATTCGCGGCGCGAGCAAGATCGAGGACTCCCTGATCGGTCGGGATGTCGTGATCGAGAAGAGCGACACCCGTCCCCGGGCCCACAAGCTCATGCTGGGCGACCACTCCCGGGTGAGCCTGGCATGAGGGCGCGCTGATGGCCTGGCGGGCTACCACCGAGGGTATGGAGGCAGTCCTGCAGGACATGAGCCTTCGCCCCCTCTCCCAAAAGCTGGGCGGCATCGACCAGGTGATGGTCAAGACCCTGCGGCTGCACGCCGACCAGAGGGGGCACTTCACCGAGCAGCTGAAGCGGGGGGACGTTGACGACCAGGGCCGTCCATTCCTGCCCGAGCACGGCTTTGCGCAGATGTCCAGGTCGCTGGCCTACGCCCGCGGCGGCAACCCCCCTGAGCTGATCAAGGCTTTCCACTGGCACAGCAAGCAATGGGATTACTGGGACATGGTGGCGGGGGACGCCAGGATCGTCCTGGTCGACCTGAGGCACGGTTCGCCCACCGCGGGGAGGATCCAGGTTGTGATCGCCGGTGAGCACAGCCCCAAGATGATCGCCATCCCTCCCTTTGTGGCCCATGGGTACCAGGCACTCTCCCTGCGCGACGTGGTGCTCTGCTACTACGTGACCGAGCCCTACCGGATGGACGACCCTGACGAGGGCCGGATACCCTGGAACGATGCCCGCATCGGCTTCGACTGGACCATCGAGAACATCTGAGGTGGCGCGCGAGAGGGGGCTGGCCCCGGAGCTGCTGGCTGAGCTGCCCAAGCGGCTGCTGGTGGCGGGGGGTGCCGGGTTCATAGGTTCCGCCTTCGTGAGACTCCTGCTGGCCCGCCCGGAGGCGCCGCTGGTGACGGTCTTGGACAAGCTGACCTACGCCGGCAACCTGGCCAACCTTCGCGAGGTGGAGGGCCACCCCGGATACCGGTTCGTGGAGGGCGACATCTGCGACAGGGACCTCATGGTGCGCCTGGGCGCCGAGGTCGATTGCATCGTGAATTTCGCCGCCGAGACTCATGTGGACCGCTCCATCCTCGACCCCGACGCCTTCATCAAGACCGACGTCTACGGCACCTTCTCACTGCTGGAGGCGGCGCGTCTGAACGGGCATGGACGCTTCCTGCAGGTTTCCACCGATGAGGTTTATGGGGACGTGGAGGCTCCGAAGCTGTCCTCTGAGGATGACCACTTGCGGCCCCGGTCACCCTATTCCGCGAGCAAGGTGGGGGCGGAGATGCAATGCTTCGCCTACCACGCCACCTACGATCTCCCGATCCTGGTGACCAGAGGGTCCAACACCTACGGCCCCCACCAGTATCCCGAGAAGATAGTCCCTCTCTTCGTGACCCAGGCGCTGGACTCGCTCCCGCTTCCGGTCTACGGCGACGGGGGGGCGGTGCGGGACTACCTTTACGTTGACGACCACGCCCGCGGGATCGCGACCGTCCTGGCGCGCGGGGAATCCGGTAGTGCCTACAACCTTGGTCAGAGCGGAGAGCTGATCAACGGGCTGCAGGTGGCGGACGAGGTCCTGCGCCTGACCGGCCGCCCCAGGTCGCTCATCCAGCATGTCAAGGACCGCCCCGGGCACGACCGGCGCTATGCCCTGGACAGCAGCCGGGCCAGGGCTCTGGGGTGGGAGCCTGAGCTTGACTTCAAGGAAGGCATGGCCCTCACCACCTCCTGGTACGCGGATAACCGCTGGTTCTGGGAGCCGATCAAGTCCGGGGAGTTTCTGCAGTTCTACCGCCGCAACTACCGTCCCCTGGCGGAAGCGGCTCCCGGCTGATCCGGGAATGAGGATCCTGGTCCTGGGCGCCGGGGGCCAGCTGGGACGCGATCTGGTCCCCGGCCTGGTGGCCGCCGGTCACGAGGTGGTGGGCCTGGCCAGAGCGGATCTGGACATCACGGACCCCGACGGGGTGGCCTCAGCGGTGGAGGGCAGAAGTCCTGAGGTGGTGGTGAACCTGGCCGCCTACACCAAGGTGGATCTCGCCGAGCGGGAGGCGGAGCTGGCTTTCGCGATAAATCGCGACGGAGCCGGCCTGGTGGCCAGAGCCTGCGCCGCTGCCGGGGTGCCCCTCTGCCACTTATCCACCGACTTCGTGTTCACCCAGGCTCCGGAGCACATCCCGAGACCATGGAGGGTCGCCGACAGACCCTACCCTCGGGGGGTGTATGCCACCAGCAAACGGGAGGGGGAGCTGGCCTGCCTGGAGGCCGGTGGAGACCTCTTCATCGTCCGCACCTCGTGGCTCTACGGCAACCGCGGTCCCAACTTTCCCCTCGCGATCCTGCGGGCTGCCACCCGGTCGAACCAGTTGAGGGTGGTGCAGGACCAGATCGGCTGCCCGACATGGACCGCCGATCTGAGCCGGGCCCTGGCCTGGCTAGTGGCAACCGACAACTTCGGGATCCACCACCTGAGCGGGGCGGGATGCTGCAGCTGGTACCAGTTCGCCAGGGCGATCCTGGATGGGCTCGGGGTCCCGGCCGAATTGATCCCGGTGTCCACCTCGGAATGGGGGGCGGCTGCCCCCAGGCCGTCCTACTCGGTGCTGGACAACTCCGAGTACATCAGCCTGGGCGGGCCGCCCCTGGCCGACTGGCAGGACGAGCTTCGGGACTACCTCGCCTCCGAGCGGGACGGGGCGGTCGCCGCCGCGCTCTCCGGTGGCTGACGCCGCTGCCATTCGGGCGGTACGGGTCGTCATCTGCACCTACCGATCCCGGGACTACGTGTCCGAAGCGGTTCGGTCCTGCCTGGATTCCGGCCTGGAGGAGGCTCAGGTCACCGTGGTTGACAACCTGTCCCGCGACGGCACTGCGGAGCTGGTGGAGCGGCAGTTCCCGGGGGTGCTGGTGCTGGTCATGGACAGCAACGTCGGGTTTGCCGCCGCGGTGAATCGGGGGGCCCGCGACTCGGGGGGAGATTTCTTGCTCCTCCTCAACCCGGACGCGCGCCTTCGAGCGGGTGCGCTCAAGGCCATGCTCGATGCTCTTGCCGATGACCCCCGCCGCGGTGCCATCTCACCCCGTGTGGAGAGGCCTGACGGAAGGCTCGACCCCGCCTGCCGGCGCACCTTTCCGGACCCGGCCACCGCTCTCTACCGACTGAGCGGATTGAGCCGGATGAGACCGGACAGCGCCCGGCTCGGAGCCTACAACCTGACCCACATCCCAGTCGACCAGGCCATGGTCGTGGACAGCGGCACCGGCGCCTGCCTTCTTGTGAGGCGGGCGGTCTGGGAGGAGGTGGGAGGCCTGGACGAGGGCTATTTCATGTACGGGGAGGACCTCGAGCTGTGCTGGCAGATCCGTGCGCGCGGGCTTGTCGTCTGGTACGAACCGCGTGCCTTGGTGGTCCACCTCAAGGGTCGCAGCTCGGAGCAGGCGGCGATGGCAATGCTGGTCCAGTTCCACAAGTCCATGTGGCGGTTCTACACCCTGCATTACCGTCAGGGGCGGGCCGCCTGGCTGCAGCCCCTGGTGGCAGCAGGCATCGGTGGGCGCCTCTTGACCCTTCTGGCTGTCAACCTGGCGCGCCGACATCGCCGGGTGAGCCCTTGAGGAGTTGGGGATGAGCGGGGCCCGGGGTCCGGCGGTGGTGTTGATCAACTGGAATGGACGTCGCGACTGCGAGGGGGCCCTTGCCAGCATCAGGGCGCAGAGCCTGGCCCCAGACGAGGTCCTGGTGGTCGACAATGGCTCCCTCGATGGGTCCCTGGAGTGGTTTCAGGCTCAGCCCGATGTCTCGGTGATCGCGAACCCACTCAATGTCGGGTTCGCCAAGGCGGCCAACCAGGGGGTGGCGGCCAGCACGGCTGACCAGGTGCTGCTCTGCAACTTGGACGCCCGCCTGGACCGGGGATTCCTGGCGGCGGCGGGGGGCCGGGTGGGCACCAGCCCCGACATCGGCAGCGGGGGGGGGCTGCTGCTCAGAGAGGGGGGCCCCGGGGCGGGCGACTCCGCAGGAGACGTGCTCTACCGCGCC
>Ga0080006_1086287_pt1 | contig 59615 bp, 50 predicted proteins | sample RS3BMetagenome_FD_69209 | JGI IMG/M metagenome (GOLD analysis project Ga0080006, IMG submission 69209) | Ferric oxide microbial mat and aquatic microbial communities from Rainbow Spring, Yellowstone National Park, USA - RS3B (SPADES... ...
AGGAGTGTGCACGGCGTTTCGTTACGATACCTGTAGATGAGTTTCGAACATCGTATACACACCACGAGCTGGGTTGTACACTTCAGAGAGTGGAGATGGAAAAGTGCCAGAGGAGCCCTGAGGAAATCGCAAAGTACGCACCGCTGACGGAGAAGCAAATGGAAAGGATGGCGAAAGGTCGACGACTACTTGCATTAGTAAGTACAACCAATGATAGCAAGAAACGTATGGAGTTCGTGAACCGAAACTTTAACGCCGCTATCAATATAAGGAGATGTGCGGCGCTGTAGAAAAGACCCTCCAGAGTTGAGAGAATTTCGTGGGACAACCTCTCAAAGTGGAACTATATGAGAAAAAGTTGAGAGAAGTAGTAGGTGGCCGGTCCAAAAAAGGGGAGGCGTCTGCACGTCAGTTGGCGACTTCGTGTCTAGGGCGCATTCGCCGCCACTACTGTACACCGCTGGCGACTGCTTTCGACTTTTGAAAGGCGTTCGCTGTCGCTGCCATGTGCTTCCGCAAAACCGCCTCCTCTGAACGGCCTCGACATCCGCTTTCGTAATAAAAGGCTCCGCGGGGTTTCCAATTGCTAAAACGCGAGCTTAAAGACGTCGGTGTCTTTGAAAGATAAACACCGACTTGTCCCCGAGATCGTCCCGGATATTCTGCACAAATTTCCGTAAGGAAAATACCGTCATGAAAATGGCGACTACTGTGCTCAACGCGAGTCCCGAGTTTCCGGACGCGGTGCTCCACCAACCCAAGAAGTGTCCACCAACGAGTACCGGGACCAGCATGGCAAGCACCGACGCTTCTGCGCGTCGGAAACAGAACGCTTCCTTGAAGAACACGCCTGTCAGCGCCGCCGCCACCCAGCCGGCTCCCGTTAGAACGCCAACTGGATGCTGTATCAACCAGTGCACATACAAGTCGTGCGTGTTTGTCCATACCATCCACTCACTCAGTGCCGAGGTGAGTATTCCAAAGCCCAGCAAATACTGCAGCGCTCGATGAAGCGGCTTCAAGTAGATGTGGATGTAGTGTAGTGCGATACCCAGCCCGGCGACGCCACTCCAGTAGAGCGCCTCCACGAACGCAGTCGACCTGAATTGAGCCAAGTCCAGTGGGAGCTCTCCGTTCCCACTCGTTAACCAGGCCGCTCCAACAGCTGTCACAGCAGCTAAGGTAACCAACGCCATGCCCGCACGGTAAGCGCGCACCTCGCGAACGTCGGCCTCGGTTAGGAACCACTCACCAAAGGCGCCGGCGTACGGACCACCGAGAACTTTATCTTCGTTTTGGCTAGACTTGAACGAGTTTGGTGAGAGCGACAGGCGCCAGCAGCGCTCCATACCACCATTACAACGCCGGCGACCTTGTCGTCGCTGCTGAACGCACCTGCTGTTCCGTGCTCTGAGCAAGGCGCGCATCTCAAATTGACGAGACGCTTGCCGACAGCACGTCTTGCTCCCATGTGTGCTAGGTAATAAAACCGTTCGAGAAAATGACGAGTAAACAAAGTTGAAAGTCATGACGAACGGACCGTCGACGAGAGCGAAAAGCGCGTCTCGAAACCCAAGGAGATTATCGTTACAGTGTTTCCGCCACTGCACGGCGGCCGATGACGACTTCGAGCTGCATACGCGGCACAACGCTGGACTTGGATACGAAACCCGGTACCTGATTCAAATCGAAGTTTGAACGGGTAGCTGTGTATCTCGAAAATCGAGGCTGTATATATACAAGAACGAAAGAGTGCAACATAGCGAGCAGTTGTTTGTGGCACTTTACATATCGTGAGTAAACCAGAAAATGTTCCACGGATACTGGGGGTAGATTCATACCCACCAATAGAAACATCCGAGCATTTATGGACTGGCCGCCTGCTTTCGGCATCAGCTTCTCCTTATAAAAGCATCAGAGGCTGCATCATGATTTTAGATCGCCTCAGGTCTTCAAGTCTGTTCTTCAGTGCCGCAAATCGTCTGATATCTATGCTCGCGTTACAGTCTCGTTTCACAAACTCTAGGCGTTTATTGCCACTGGTTGAACTCATGATTGCAAGCATTGCTAGCACTGGTGCCGTCAACCACTCTACAGTCTCGTCTGTCGCTCATCTTCTCCTTTTCCCATTTCTTCGTTATTTGCTCTTCTTCGCTCCATGTTCGGCGAGAAGAGCTATTTGCCCGACGACACAATGATGAGCCTGTCGTGGCACTGAGGTTGCGAGTTCTAGCAATCCTTGCATTTCTGCGTTCAACCAGAGGCAATAAACGCATGAATTCAGTGAACCGAGGCGTCGACGCCAGCATCAATATCAGACGAGTTGCAGTGCTAAAGACGAGCCCCGAGGAGCTGACGCGAGCCAACTCTGTCCGGCAACCTCTGATACTCCAGGTATTCCGGGAGAAACGGAAGCCGATAGCATTCGACCGCTCCATAAATGCCACGAGACGTCTCCAAGTGGATATACCATGCATCCCCATGATTGGGGAATGTTTTTCGTTTTATCGTTATTGCCCGCGGCGGCTTCAGAGGCGTTGTCGCTCCGCAGGGTTTCCAGCCAAATAGCTTCAACGCACTACGCTGGCACGTTTTCGGCACTACCGCCACCAGCTTGTCTGTGTGTTGGTGTATTTATCTGATCCATGCGTCGTTCCGAGAGGCCGTGGTCACCGGTGACGCCTTTCTTGGGCGCCTTTCAGTGTTTGCGGCGATCAGTTGATCCTGAAGCTGCAAGCTCCCGGAAGACGCCTGTCGACGGGGTACGGACGACGACTCGAAGTCACTCGGTAACCGCTGTCGGAATAGAACGCGCTAGCTCGCTCGTGTCAAACGTTACTGAGGATGAGCTTCTTGATCAGTCGATACGCCCAGAACTTGTGCGACTCTTATCGAAAGGCGAGGGTGCACTCAAGTCCGAAAAGGAACCAGCAGCGCCCGTTACGGTACGTCTGCAGCTGAAACGCTGGCGACGACGAGAGGCGTCCTCGGTAGAACACTGGAATCCAGCGGTTACGTGCCATGTAAGGCAAGGTCCCGACTGGGAGACCGCCTACGGTTCATGCCCAGCATCTGTCTACCTTGATGAGTTGGACTCGCTCTGGAGCATTTGTCAACGAAGTGCGCTGGATTCATCGAACACGGAGCAACCACAGCGCGTTGCATTAGCCGATCGGTTGTGGTCTCTGTCGCTTCAACTACAAAGCATCGTGCATACTGGACGAATCAGCTGGGCCAAACTTGCAGGTGCATGCGAGAGCGGCTGCCTGAATGCTTCCGGGCCTCGTCACGATACCGTTTCGGACTTGGGCGGTTCATCGACGACGCGTCTCATGACGGATGACGGACAAAACCTCCTGAATCATTCGTCCGAATCTCCTTCATGTTACCAAGCGCCCGCTCAGGAGACGCATCATGACGATTCACCATCGTGGGTGTCGTCCAAGACGAGTCAAGGCAGTGCGGAGCTACCATCGGTGCCGCTTTCACCTCAGATACGCCCGAAAGCAGCATTCGTATCCGCTGATATGGAACTAGTGGCTATTGCCGATGATCAGGGGCGGGCGGCATCGTACGCTGACGGTGAGCATGCCACAGCAGTGTGTGCAAAGCTCGTTTCATGGCCCAGCGACGACGACGACGACGACGACGACGACTCGCAAGTATGGGATGCCTCTGCAGACGAGACGATGCGACGCTCACGAAGAAAGCACGTGCTCCGGATCCCGAAAGCAAAGCAGGAATACCTCGTGTCGGTACCTGCGTCATGTCCACACTGGGGCATCTGGTGGCTGCCTGGAACCGCAATCCTCGAACCGCTCCTGGAGATACTGGAGAGCCCTACCGCCTCGATCGCCGTTGTTACCGCGACGCTGGAAACACTAGAGCGCCTCCTGCGGCGAGGAGCTGCTCGTGGCCTTGTGCTCGATGAACAGCGGGATGTTGTTGTCACAGTGGCGACAAGTAGCGTAGCAACCGACGCAGGTTGCACCCAGGGATCAGCGACTGCCTCTATAGAAAGCTTTCGCGTACTCGGCCGCCGCTGGCTTGACCTCTACGCCCGGGAACGGGTGCTCGCGAGACTCGTGGTGGTTGCCCTCACGCGCTGGTATCAGCAGCAAGTTCGCGTAGCCGGCGCCGAGTCCGCTCTACTTTGCTTTCTTCATTTGGTGCAGACCATTGTGGACGCTGGCGTTCCCAGTCTCGATGGAGACGCTGTCGCGTCTTCTACCGCTCCGAATAGAGACACCGGTGCCGCCTCGAGTTGCGGAGCATTGCCAGTCAGCGCGCTCGAGTCGCTCTGCCTGATGTGTCTGCACTGTGCCGCGGGACGTCATCGACTTCGTTCACCGCTGTTACGACGTCGCGGGGAAGAGGTGCTGGTGAAGATCAGTGAACTGCTCTTCCGTCGTGCGTCTGGAGCAGCAATTCGCAAGTGGATGCTTCGGCTGATTGCAGCGATGATAGACCCCACGGTTGCGGATGCTGCGCTTGTCATTTGTGGTGAAGACGCAGCGTCGATCACCGCGGAATCGTCATCTCCGGGGGAAACGGTGAACGATGATCACGTTGCAAACCCCGTTTCTGAACTCCGTCGCATCCTCTGGGAGGACAAGTCCACTGGACGCGCTGCCACGGAATGGCTCGGCCTCGGCCTGCTGAACAGTTCCGTCGATGCCAACCGTCGACGAAAAGAGACACAATTACTGGGATTACGCATGCTGCATCCAGTTCTGGATGCCCTGATCCAGGCTCAGACGCCCATCTCCGAGCAGGTGCTGGGCGTGGATGCAACGCTTCGAGCGCTGGTGCTGGGTCCACTCAGCCTGGCCTTGTTGCGCTGTTTAGCCCAGAGCGATGACGCCTTGTGCGCAGAGGTACATGCGTTAGCGTTTCCACTCGCGCTCAAGCTCGTGGAATGCCTGGGACCGGAGGCGCTCACCTTTTTTCATACCCTGTTGACTGTGATCCTGCCGAGCGCCCTGGAGGGTGTCCGCGAAGCCGCGATGCGCTCGAACGGCTCCGTTGCTCAAGAGCTGTGTTTCCCGCTGCTGCGTCAGCTGCTGTCGCGTCTGGATCTACTCTGGAGCGCCTACCTTGCCTATGACTGCAGCCTGCAGTTTGCCGACGCTCTCGGGCCGCTGTTCCAGGTCATCGCGAACGCATCGCACCCGTTTGCGGTACCGCTCATGGCTACGCTGCTGGAGAGCCTCCAGCAACGCGACTGGGGTCCACGGCCGCTGCGGCTAAAGCCCTGCACTGCCGCGGACTGGGACACTTTGTACCAGCAGCGAGCACAGAAGCAGCGACGTCAACAAGTGCTGGATACATTGGCGGGAAACGGGGCCTTCCAGCGAGACTGGAATGCCACTGACTTGTGGAAGAGTCTCCAGAAAAGTCAGCTGCTCGGCGAGGGCACTCCACCAGAGCCAGCAGCAACACCATCTGCAGCGTCTTTGCTGGCGCAGTTTCTCCGCGCTACACCCGAACTTGACAAAGTCCTCATTGGCCAAGTGATCGGCAGTCCAGACCCGTTCAGTCAACAAGTGTTGGCTGCTTACGCGCAGACCTTTGACCTGCACCAGCTTCCCATTGATGCAGCGCTGCGTCTCTTTCTCGAGTCGTTCCGCTTGCCAGGAGAGAGTCAGAAAATCGATCGCATCATGCAGGCATTTGCCACCCATTACTTTAACCAGAATCAGGGACCATCGTTGCCGCTGGCTTCAGCAGACGCTGCTCATGTACTCAGTTTCGCGATGATTATGTTGAATACGGATCAACATCATGGACAGGTGAAGCAGCGCATGACTCTCGCAGATTTTACGCACAACAATCGAGGTATCAATGACGGTGACGATCTCCCTGCGGCCTATTTGCAGGGCATCTATGAGCGCATTCGTCAACAGGAGATACGACTCAGCGATGATCACGGTGTTGCTGCGCTCGACCGTGTCCACTGGGAGGCACTGCTGCGGAACCAGCAGCATGCCCTGCAGGTAGGCAGCGGGCATGCCGAGCAGCTCTGGACGTCCCCAAGACGTGCTGCAGCGTGTTTGCTCGGTTTCATCTGGCCTACGCTGCTCGAGGCGTTTGGATCACGACTCGTGCTGTTACTGTTTCCACCGGGAGTCGCCAGTGCAGAGGCCGGTGCCATGACTGCACATTCGTCGTTGACGACGACGTCGACGCTGTCCAGCGCCCTGACAGAGCGACCCCAGTCCGCGGAGCACCGGAGCATGCGGCGTGCTGGGCGTTTGCTTAGCCAGGGCACCAGCAGTGGTAGCGGTAGCGGCTCTGAGCATCCTGCGGAGCCGCTTCTATTACCGGTGCTTGGTGCCGCTGACCCGTCATGGGATCAGGTCGAAGAGGACGCTTTGCCGTCGGGCGATGAGTCACGTGTCCAGTTGCAGGAACGCTGGCTCACACGTTGGGATCACTGGAGACGTACCATTGTTGAGGATCAAGGCCCGTGGCTCGTTCGCTATCGAACCCGAGCTGCGCTCCGCGAGGCCGTTCTCCGTCTCTTTTGTCGACTGGGCTGGACTGCGCATCTGCTGGCGATGCCTACGATTCTTGGGCAGGTGCTCGAGCTTCTGACGCTGCTCACGGGTGTCGTCGATGATCGTTGGCCAGAGCCGACTCCGGAAACCGCAAGCCACCGCTGCTCGCTACCAGAAGCTCCATGTCCGTGTATCCAAGCACCTGAACAAGATGAAGCGGTCTGGGTGTTTCTAAGTCACTGGAAACGCTCCCGCCGGAAGACGCGCTCTGCTACCTGGCTCGGACGACATCGACCAGCACAGCAGGTTCTGGTTGCAGTCCTCGGGCTAGCAGCTCGGTGTCTACCCGGTTTGGACGCCGCCGCCTGGTGTGCGTTAACTGCGCTCCAGTTACGGCTGGTGGAGATGCGCCTCACGAGTCCGCTGCTCATCGAACCCGAATTCGTGAACTGGCTGCCGGCACTCTGGGCGCCCGACGGGACCCTGTTGCTGCCGGGACGCTTTGCACCGCCCTGGGCGTCTATGCTGCGGGATCTGGCTCTTCGAGAGTGCCCTGAGCTGCAGTTGCTGCGGCCGTCAGCGGCGGACGTAGCGTCGCCTCAGCCGGAGCCAACCAGTCTGTCGGGGTGCGTGGCGGCCGGTACACCCCAGTCACCACAGCAGCGACACATGCGAAAGACTTGTTCCGCTGAGGAACGCCTCGAGAGGCGCACCAAACACACTGCTGCCGATGCCGACACCCAGAGCCTCATCGCCTCCAGAGGCATCGGAGGCGATGACGGTGATGATGGTGATGATGATGAGGATCATGCAACTGCGTCTGCTGCACAGCATACCGTGGATGCCCCTAGACTGGGTGACAGGATGCAGGTGCTACCCCAGGAGCTCGTGGATATGGCCGACGATTCCTCCGAGGCCAACAGTTACGGTGCGAGCGGAAGCGGGCTCTTGGCTACGCTTCTCAGCGGCATCGGGTTCGGATTCAGCGGCACCGAGACGAGTATCAGCACCAGTGCAGACTCCGCTGCGGCCAAAGGGCGTCCTCGACACGACAAGACGCAGACCGGCGGCGACAATGACCTTGAGCGAGCGCGTTCTTGGCGAGCTGTCGAGCGACTCATCGCGGATCCCGAGCCAGACGAGTTGTCGGACCTGGATGCGTATCGCAGTCCAACGGAATGTGCACCTTCTACTCGAAACGCAGATGCCTCGCTTTCGCAGCCTGCAACGACGACGACAACCACCGCTGCCGATACCGGCGCTGGGAAGACAACAGCCCCTGAAACGGAGCCGTGGCGGCGTCTGGTCGTCGAGGACTCGTGGGACCTCGTGCGAGCGGTTTTCCCGCGGTATCTACGGAAACCTGATATGGACGCGGAACGAAGGGCGCTTACCCGCCGCTGCCTAGTCTATGCCCTGCAGCAAGCGAACCTCTTTGACCCGGCTCGTTGGATGACGGCTTCCGCCGGACTGCTGGAGGCTCTCGGCCATGCAGCGCGTTGGGCGTACCAGCTGCCGATGCCCGCGGCAACACGGCCTGTTGCACTGGAAACCCTGCACCCAGACTCGGGGAATCAGCAGCACGAGCAGCACCAGCAACACCAGCAGAAACAGCAGCAGCCTGAGAGCGCTCTCACATCGACCTGGACTGTGTCAGCATGTCGCTGGTTTCCGCGTAGAGCGCTGTGGCGGTACGCACACCTCAGCGCCGCAGATACCGCAACCTGGCGCAAAGCCTGGCTCCTGGAACATGTATCACTGGTTGTGCTGAGTGATGTGGGACGAATGCTTGCGCACTGGGGCGTGCTCCAGGAGCTCGTGCACATGGAAATGGCCACTGCCGTCGATGACCCGACGCTTTCCCTAGAATGTGCGGTGTTTGCTTTGGTGCGTTTGGTGCTGCGTGTGCTTGCCGTAGCGGAGCGCAGCTTGTCCGATAGAGTCTGTTGGACAATTCTGGCGGCTGTCTACAAGAATCTGCGTCTGCTGATGCCGTTGGCGACCTCCGCCTTCGACGCGCTTTGTTTACCGGTGTTGGTTGCACTGGGAACGATACTGGAGCGGTATCCACGCTGGATACCCCCTGAGGACGGCTGGGAAACGTTGTGTCTTGTATTGGAGCGTGCTCTCCGACAGTCAGAGTCGACGGTGCAGGTAGCTTGGCAGGTGCTCATGCTCCTGCTTGCGCGGCTAGATCAGCAAATGGAGCATGGAACGCTCCACGAGACCGAGGAGTTTTCGCTCCAATGTCTCGAATTGCTTCTCACGGCGATCGAGCAGCCGTATCGTCCAGCAGCTACTACTGCTGCATCCACTGGCACAAATGCCGTCTCTCCATATGGATGCTTTCAGCGCTTGTTTGCACAGCGTGCGGCTCTGTTGACTGGAGCCGAGCGTTGCTTACCGCTCCTCGGACGTCTCGCACGTGTCGTCGCTACCCACCGGTCCATATCGGTACGCTACGAAGCCCTGGTAACACTGGAACGCATCCTGATGGAGCCGCTCTGGCAGAATATCTCGGAATCGTCGCGCGTAGAATTGTTTACCGGTGTGTTGCTGCCGCTCGCTGAAGCGCTGCAATGGGAGGTGCTCTCCAACGAGAGCACGTTGCACACAGATCCGGTGCTCCGAGAGCGCCTTCTCATCCGCTTGGTCATGGTACTGAACCGGTTCTGGCTTTTGCAGCACATGCTGTTGCAGCAAGTACCAGAAACGACCATCAACGACTGGTGGATGCGCCTAGTGCGCATCCTAGGTGACCTGTACGCTGTTGCGGTACGGCGTTCGCGAGCACAGCGCCTCGCTGGCGTCTCCGACGGCCGCTGGGCATCCGCACCGGTGCCTGTAGCGGCCTCGGAGACGCTCGCGGAGCACATCCATGAGACGCTCAAGAATACGCTCCTGGTTATGGTAACGGGTGGTTTTCTGGATCCAACTCTGGAGCTTGCTGGTGCAGAAACGACCGCTGTCGCTCAGAATGCGTGCAGTACAGCTGCTCGACGTTGGTCGGAGACGTTCACGCTTCTGGCTCCGCTGTTTCCCGCGCTCGAGGAGGACCTGTTGGGACTTTTGGCGCAAGCACCGATGCATCGCTCTCGCGCTGTTCAGCGAGACACGGACGCCGCCCATACGCTTGCCGAACAAAAAATCAGTCCGACACCCGTGGATGTTCCACAGCGACCGGATGATGTCACGACGCATACACTGACCGAGACGAGCGCTCAGACAACGGACGCCAGCACGTCCACCTATGAATCGGCAGCGCCGAGTGCGGTGCTCTGCACCGACGAGCACTCCTGTACTGAACTGGACAAGTAAAAAAGCAAGACGATGAGGCGCGCATTGCAGTGCATGCTCGATGGTGTGTGTGTGTGTGTGTGCATTCTGAAACCGCTCGCGATTGTGTATGATGGAAAGCAACGTTCACAGATAGGCGTGTAGGTGCGTAAAGGCGTATACGCGTCTGTGTGTGCGTCTGCGTATGCATTCGTGCATTCCTCTTTGTTACATCGACCTCTTCGCGGGGAGACGAGTGCAAACGTCGCGAACCGGGTGCATAGAGAGAGGCCAATAGCGCACAGTTCGCTGCGAAAAAGGACCAAGAAACGAGACAAGGTAGATCGACCGTATCTGCATGGCTACACCTGATCGGAGTGCACCCTTCTGCAAACGATGCGGTTTGGTTCAGATCGTAGGCACCCAAAGTCATGCGCCTTGGTGAGAGCGTTTCATGGTGCAGAGCAGTCGCGCTCGCCTTGTCCCGTGTCGTCTATTTGTGATCAGGGCAAGTGCGAGGCGTCCAGCAGCGCACAGAGTTCAACGCTCGACTAGGTCGCTCGGCTCGTACACTCTGTGGTATTGTTGTTGTGACTGCGGTTGCCGTGCTCCGGGGAATCAGCGACAAGCCGCGAGCATTCCATCTGGGGATGGTTTTACGAAACGTCTTCTCTTTGCTGAACCCCGGCGGGTTGGCACTTGAAAGGACTCCACAGGGCAAGTGAACGCGTACGAGCACCAGCGCGCCTTCAATCGTGTGCGGGCACTTGTGGAAAACGCGACGCCGACTGGACTTGCAGGATGCATCAAGCTGTTCATCGCGAGTTTCGATCGCGCAAGGAATCAAGAACGACACGGTGCTTGCATGACAGCTAGCCTCGAAAGCGATGAACAAAACACCACCGATCGAGGCCTAACATTGCAGTGACGCAATAACGGATCATGAACGGCATTGTGCTTGCATCAAAAGGTCGTACCTGGTTGGCCTTGAACTTTGGCGCTGCCTCCACAACGATAACTCTCGGAGCCACCACCATAAAATGAAATTGCGTGCTTCTTCACTTGATACCCGAGCGCACATGCGCTTCAGCATATGTGCTCCGTGGCGAGCACACAAAGGATGCCACTGACCAAGCCAGTCATTTGCCAGAGCGTGCGCTGCATATGCTTTCGACGTGGACTCGCGAAAGGTTTCGTTGCTCCCTGATGAGCCGGAGCGAAGAACGGTACAGTTTGTTGCATCTGAGATAGCAGATTCGTTGTGGCGAGGTAGAGGAGTCCACCTGCGGCGAACGGGACTACTCGTCGTTGGACAGAAGCGAGCATCATCGGAACAGAAGCATCCAAGGATTCGCCTAGTCGATATCCAAGCATCCAGTATCCACAAAAGACGACCAGTGCACCAGCAACAGCACTCAGCGAACATACCAGGTTCAGGTAGAGCGCCCGGAACGGGGTAAAACCTGCCTGTACGAGCACCAGGTAGTCACTGATCTCCTGCGGGAGCTCGTGCAGCCATACCGCAACCGTCGTGATGATCCCGTTTCTTCGTTGTGTCAGAAAGGCAGCTGCAATCGCCAGCCCGTCGACAAAGTTGTGGACACCGTCGGCGATAAGATTCAACCAACCCACTGGTGCAACAGGTGCCTTGGACGCGCTCGAAGCAGATCGCTTGCCGTCAGCAGTCGCTTCAACGGTAGCGTTTGGAGTCGCACTTAGGTGCAGACACTGTACGAACTTCTCCAGAAGAAAAAACGTGACGAGTCCAGTCAGCATGCCGCCCGCAGTCACGTGATCGTGAGCGTGGTGGTGCACACTTTCGTGGTGCGCCGCGACCTCGGCCCCAGCAAAGCACCTCGGCAGCAGGTGGAACACGACGTCAGCCAGGAGTGCTCCAGCAGCGAATCCACTTCCGATGTCGCTTAGTGGCATCGACCACGGGGAAGCGCGCCGCACGACTCGCTTCCCGAGCGGTAGACATAGCAGTGCTGCAGCTGCGGTAGCCGACGCCGACACCAACGCCCCCGCCACCGACTCCAGGAACGCACGCCAGACCTGGAGCATGTTGCAGGTAGCGTCTTTTGAAGCGTTCGACGGCTACCGCTCGGGCACGCAAACTGCACCAGGGACCTAATCAAAGTCTGGAACAACAATACCACCAATAACGGCAATAGCGCGACCTGGAGGCGCCAGCGTTCCGAGCAGCACGCTCTGGTGCTGGTCTCCCGTCCATGCCTCTGGGGCGACGCCCGCGGATATGCAGCAAACGGTGTCGGTGCGGCGGGAGTCAGCGCCAGATATTGCACATCTAGTCACATACTGCACAGCATTCTAACACCCTGTGTCGTGCAGTGATGCCAGGCTCATGGCACATGAAGCAAGGAGGTCGTTCGGGATCACGATCGAGACGCGAACCTCGCAATCGAGCGTTTCGCTGGTGGTGTATTCACCATTGCGACGCTTTCGGTTGTCGCAAGACGGCGTTTCCAACGTCGAGGTTACTCATTTCTATTGCCGTCTGGCTGTTGGTTGCCTGGTTTCACAGTACACAAAAATGAACCTGTGGAGGAAGAACCGTTATGCAGTTTGATTTGTTGGTTTTCACGTCGCAGGCGGGCCACGCACTGCGGCACGATCACGCGTCGTGCAGCACCGACATGAGGCACTTGATCCTACGCTGACAATACTTGGAGCGTCGTGACTTCAAGGATCATCACAAACGATACAGACACGTCCTGGATGCGTCTGCAAACCATTCTTATCGTGCGAGTTCAACGTGTCTGCGCAGGATCTCCCCAGATACGGGATTGCTGGCGGCGACCGGCGAAGAAAAGCGTACCGTTCTGTTGCGGAAGCTCTCGGGAATCACGAGGTTGCGATCCATGTTCTCGTTGGCAACAAGGCGGAAATGGATCCCGAAGGCCTCTGAATGCCGAACTGACAGCGGATGCTTCGAGCGACACTGGAACGGCTGGATCTGTCGTCGTCCTATGATGACGGGACAGGCTTCGCCATGCCTTAACGGGCGTCAATGCGCGCTTCGGAAATCCACAGCGCTTCACCGAGTGTTGATCACTCCACTGCTACGCCGAAATGGTGCGCCTGGCACGACAACACAACGCAGACACCGCTGATGCCTTCTCCGGACAGCAGCGAATCCATCGATCACCGACGATGGTAGCCGCGGTTTACGGAGCGTGTTGCAAGCGGGATGGAATTATCTTGGAAGAGACGCTCTCCGTGAGGCCTCTATACGGGTTCTTCGCTGCATCATCATCGGTTCAATGCGACGAATCGATACGTTCTGGCGATCGAACGAGGTTCGCATGGGTACTGATTGAAGCCAGGACACGTGAAGAGATGCATGATGTGGAAACGGATCTACCGACTGTGCCCTTGTACGGAATACCGCCTTATCGAATGGCATGGATACCAGCAGCGCTCGATGAAAGCAGGTCTCCAGGTAATGGACAGCGACGAGGTCGGTTTCGCCCGAGTCAGCGCTCACTGGGGGTAGAGGCGGCAGCTGTCGCGAACGAGAACCTGTCTTAAGCTCTCCGTTGCGGTTGCTGAACACGATGGAAGCACGAATGTTTTGTGCTTATCGAAACGCCTATCGCGTACGCTCGTCCAAGTTGGAGTCTGCCTTGCCGATCACGCCGTCAACGCCATTTTTCCTAGCAATGACTCCTGCCCTGACGCTATGAGCGTCATCGTCATTTGGCACTGTCAACAGCGTGTTTTGTACAACATCGTATCCGCTCAAGCCCCCAGTGCATACCTGGACGGTTCCTTCTGCAATAACGATCTTGGTGTGCTGGTCCGGAGACTTGGCTCCACAGGGCGTCTGATCGCCGAGCACGGGCGCACAGCTCGAGCTGCGCGTTCGAGGGCGCCGCCGTCGAGGCAATCTTGCTGACGTGTCCGATTGGATCCGTGCACGCGCCGCGATGCCGCCGGATGCGTGAGCGCCACGTGTCGGCAATCAGCCAGGTGGCGCACGCACGATGCGCTGTTTTTGGTGCTGCGGACACGTCACGATCTGGAATTCACCGTAACCGTCCATCAATCGCATCGCGGTAGCGATGCTGACGCACGCCGTCTCGGTCGAAAGCATTTGCGCAACGATGCAAATCATCCAAATCCGAAGTGTTTTCCCTTGAACACTTCCGGTGTAGGGTAAACTGAAGCTTATGGCTGGAGTCGTCGCGCAACGTTCATGAAAAGGGCGTAAACAATCGCACCTGTTTGCGATATGGCTCGGCGCTATGCTCCGCTTTACCTCAGTACAGTCGTTGACAGCACGTCTAGCCGCAACGGTCGTGGGTTTACCGCCAACCAAGCCTCTAGTCTTTCCACGGGAGACTGTGAGCGAAACGAGCACAGGCATAGGCGTGGATAGCGACGAACTAGGACCAATCGCCCCGGTTCGCGTCGCAACCACCGAGCACCATCGCACCTGGGCGCGTCCAGTGGTGTCGTCGAGGGACCTCGCACCGAACGACGCTGGACCTTGTTTGAAAAAGTCACAGGTCTGCCCCAGGTGTGGCAAGGCGTTATCTGGGCGCGGAAGCGTGCACAGGCATATCCGCGTTGTCCACTTAAACCGTAGGGATCATATCTGCCAAGTCTGCTGCGCCCAGTTTTCAGAGCGCAATGCCCTACGTCGCCATGTCCGTGCCGTCCACGAGAAGCGCTTCGAGTACATATGCAAGGTGTGCAATGCCCAATATCGCTCGGCGAAAGGATTACACGTTCACTATCGTTCCAAACATTTGGGCCTTCGTCCTTTCCAGTGTTTGTTTTGCGAGAAACGATTTGTGAGCGCCGTCCACCGTGAAACGCACGTACGCGCCGTGCACATGAACCTGCGCGAGCACGGCTGTCCACACTGCGCCTATCGAACAACGACGCGCGTCGGCCTCTTGTCGCACATTCGAAGGATGCATGATGGTGTGGAACGACAGCCATGTCCGGAGTGCATTCGTGAATTCCGTTTCAGTGAATCGTTAAGGAAACACTTGCGTCAATTTCATCGCTGGCAAGATGACGATTTCTGGTGAACAATTGCAGTGTGATCACGTCTGATGTGCCACGGGGCGGCCGTCCCCTGCCATGCATTCGTCTGGCTGGACGCTGGGTCGATGCGCTCGTGGCATGTGGCGTCCATGGTTTTTGGGTTTTACAGGTGCAAAGTTGATGCTGATGCCAAGTGGAACACGAGAAGGTATCGAATGAGACTTGCGGTTTTGTGCAAGCGCCGATACTGATGCGTGGGATGCTGTGCTAGGGATGCCGCTGCCGCGGCAGCAACAGCATCCTCATGTTTGGAGCGATTTTAACGGGCGGCTGTTTGCATTCAACTAGCAGTATCGGCACGGAGAACTGAAGATTCGACTTCGAATGCTCCGATTGGCAACCATTAAGAGACGCTTTCCCCGAGATCGAGGCAATTCGTGCGTTTACGCCTCATCTGCAATCGACAGGGCAGCACATTCTAGATACCTATAGCGCGTCACGTTTCGACAATGACGCTCGAAAGGTCGACCATTCTGTGTGTGCCCCTTCGACGTCGTCCGTGCAACACGAGCGTCCGCGAAGCAACGCACATCACCGGATCCAATACTTGCCTGAACGCAGATACCCATCGTGCTTCCCAGGATCCAAACTAGATTCACTGATCCAACACAATAAAGAAATCCCCCGATCAAGAGCGTCCGTTGATCGCACCATTCGCTACCGGGTCGCGTGTGAAACGCTCTGAGCAAGACTCAGTGCTGGTCCTTTGAGATAGGTATCCGATCCTGGCGGCTTTCGCGCTCCTCGTTGGGATCGTCACGTATTTCGAGCCGATACATCCGCACCATTTCCGGATTATCCTTTTCGGTGTACCAGTATTCCACAAAACGTCCGTCGGGGCTCTCGATTCGCTCGACATCGAGCTCGTCAAGATCGACCTCGCCAGGGCGATTTCGAAGTCGACTGACAAAATCATCGTTTCCGTTCATCCGAAAGAAGGATTCCTCGTCCTCATCGATGCTTGGTGTGAAGAGGCGGTGATCATTGGCCCTGCGCGATGCTACCGCGAAAGCATTGTTCGCATCTCGGATGATTGGTTCTGGATGGTGCGGTTTCGGGTTGAAGCGCTCGTGCTCTTGCCGAATCATGTAACTGCGCAACAGCATTGCGCCACAAAACTGCACAGCTCGTAGAAACCACGGGTTCCTTATCAGCGCTTGAAGCGGTGAACGAGGATACCGCTCATCTGCTCGAGAGCGGCGCTTGTCATAGATGTAGACCAGCACCTGGGTATCCTCCGGTCCCGTTTCCATGCCGAATAAATCTGCTTCCAACGGGAAAACGAATCGACGAATCCCATCGTAAAGCTGCGTAATCCATGGCGTATCGTCTGGTAGCTTTCGCTCGCCGGTTTCCTCTATCACCGGGCATTTGCTGGAATTCTCTGCGACAAAGACGGGAAACCGGACGGCTTTTAGCGGCCCAGTGAGACGTTCAATAAGTAAGTACACGTAGTCACGACGACCGCGGACGTATTCGGGGTAGCTCAGCGAGTCAGGCGGCAATGATTGACCATGGGTAAAGACTACCATCATGTGGCGAAGCACTTCTGCCCCGAAAAATTCCATCAGAACTTTCCAATTGTGGTAATCAACTAGATCAGGGCGGGTGTCATCGAGACGCATGACGTAGAGAATAGCGTGGAAGGAACGCAGATAAGGATGCTCATCCGCACCCCGAGCGTCGAGGAGCTTTCGAAGCCGCTGGACCTGCCGTCGACTAGCTTCTAGGCCGCTGCGTCTACAAGGTGCTATCCCTGGGGTATCAATGAACTCGAGCACCACGGAGTCGACTTGTCGAGCACATACTTGCGCGTTTTTCGTTCCCCGCTCCCACGCAGACACAGAGCACAGGTTCTCGTTCAGGAGCGTGTTGATCAGGGACGACTTGCCAACACCAGGTGCTCCCACGACCAGAAATCGCAGCCGTGGCACTCCTTGTCGTTCCGCTGCCAGTGCGAGACGCAGAATCGCTTGAGCAGTCGGCTCAGGTACGTCCTCAAGTGCAAGCACTTGCTCTTCGTAAACGTCAGAGTCTTCTAGAGGATAGGCAAAGGTTCCGTTTTTCCTGAACAGCGAAACAGGCCGCTGGGTAACTTGCCCAGTTCGATCTGGTGAAGCACGCTGTTCCGCTTCATTCTTGGTAGGCGTCTCCGAGTCCATGACCTGATCGGTGGCTAGTCGTATCGATTAGACGCAGTGCGCTCCCGACACATGCAGCCGAGCCATAGAGCGCAAGCGGTATCGGTGCCGACGCTCTGCCCGGTCCGTGTCAGTCCGTAGACTCTGGTACCGGGGCTATCGCTTGTTATCGGTACACCACCAACGCCCGGGGATAATCCTAGTGCCAGAGGTCTATATAAGCTTCGCTTGCGGACGCCGCACGCTCCTCGCTGCCGGACTTCTCTGGCAGGCGCAGGCATCTGCGAATGGACTGCGTTCGATTGCGTCGGTGCCCAGCAGCGAGGCACTTGTGAAATCGATGGATTCTGGTTGAACAATCGACTCCCATACTGCGAGAATCTGGAGAAGCGGTGGGTTCCTCACTGGATTACCGAAAATAATTGTGGACTCGGGAGTACCGTGTTCAGATCAAACGATAGATCTTACGCCATGCACTAGAAAACCAGATTCGATTGCTAATGGACCGCTGAACTCGTCGCTCTGCTCATGCCTTGCGATCTTTTCCGCAGGTTTTCTAGTTTTCGAGACTGGACCATTGAAATGCTGCAATTAGAGCTTAAAGGTTCATAGAATTTTTTAGGATGCTTGGTCGTCGCGTTTTCGGAGTTGCTTTATCGATTTTTTGTCGCTGGTATTTCGTGAGTTACGTCCATGAAGATGATTCGTGACATCCTCGAGCAGGGGTTCGTAAATTAACCGATCTCGTTATCAAATGTATGCGAACAAGCCTGTGCTCTTCTCTGCTTGTGTGTATGATGCTCAAATCACCCCTTTCTCATGTTTTCGACCAGCTCTTTCTTGGCAACTCGTACACCTGCATCGACAATGGGAAAAATCAACGTCATCCTTTGGCGGCTTGATGACAAGCTCAGACCTAGATCCCACTGCGCCTGTGACGTCAAATCATCGATTCCGTTCGAAACACGAATCCTGTTCTCTTTGCGGTCAGCGACGAAACGGCATTCCCCAGCAATACGATGCCTTTCACGGGATATGCTCCCAGATGCTCCCGTCTCTTCTGTTTCCTTGGAAAAGGGACTTGGAGTCCAACGATTCCAACGATCGCCTCGAGTGAGGAGGGTGTCACAGCTCTGCGCAGATGCACGTAGACTGAACGAAAACTCGCAACTTGCACTTCCTCATGTATTCTGCCTCCGGTGCTTGTTCCATAATGGATAGCATCGCGTTCCACAAATTCTCTATCGAGTCAGAGCGCGTGCGCTTGAACGTATAGCGGACAGACTGCTCCTCAGGGGTATCGCCTGGTAGGAGCCCGTGATCCTATGGCACGTCATCGGGCCCATGAACAGAGGCGAGCATCGAGTGGAGCCTTCTGTACCCGCCAAGGTCTTGCACCGAGCGATGAAGCAAGCGTTCTAGCGCCACGCGGCTGCCCTCGGAGCAGACTTGAAAGCCGTCATTGGCGTACAGCAGCACCTGACCACATCCCAGTCTCACTGCTGCAAACGGCGCGCCGATGCCCTATACGAAGATGCTGTACAATGGCGAGCGAAACGTAGATCGCAACTTCAGCTTCTGCACGAAATCCGTGAACATCATCGGGAAGCCGCGAAATCCGGACTTGGACGCTCCCATCAACGTCCTTCATTTGAGAACACTGGAGCTAGACGGAAAAATTTAATCGCCGGATTCAAATCCAGAGATGGTACGGAGCAAAAGGAATCAGTCACTGAACTAGCCCCAGATGGCATACGGTGTGCTGGTATCACTACGAAACATGCCGAACTTGAGCCTCGGCATCCGTGGTAAACGACCTGTCCATTTGATCTAAATTGACTAGAACGGACACGCCATCGGGAGAAAACTGTATCCTATCCTTTTTGTACATTTAAATGCATTTATATGCTATAACCTCCCGTTTCTTCAGCGCTCCCTCGTACCAGGGCGCGCTCGAGCGAGCGGCGCGCAGGCGCGCCCGGAGATCGACGGCCGCCGCACGGGATCGACGCTGTACGCTGCGCCCACATGACGCGAAGCAAGTTCACGCCTGGTCCGTTCCCGTGTGGCGTCATGTTTGTTGCATCGAATAGCATTGGAACGTCGTTATTTGTGACAGGAAACACCCATGTTCGGCATTTGCAACCTCTAGCAAAAAACGCCGGCAGCTGCAGTGCAAAGAATACTCGAAGGAAATCGAGGATGCAAGCAGGCGCTACCACGCTCAAAGCGGTTGCCTCGGAGCGCCGTTTGTGCACGCAGCGCTCCGAAGAGATCATGCGTGACGCCGTCAACGTTATGCCCGGAGGCGTATCTTCCCCGGTGCGAGCTTTTCGATCTGTTGGCGGGAACCCAATCGTTTTTGAGTCGACGAAGGGGAGCAAGATAGTTGACGTGGACGGCAACGAGTATATCGACTACGTCCTTTCTTTTGGACCCTCTGTTGTCGGCAGCGCGAATGACGAAGTTATCGAGGCGGTATCTGTGCAGGCTCGTAAAGGGCTATCGTTCGGAGCGCCCTCTTACCTTGAGAATCAACTAGCGCACGCGATTATCGATGCTGTTCCCAGCGCCGAGATGGTGCGTTTCGTGAGCAGCGGCACCGAGGCATGCATTTCGGCGGCTCGCTTGATGCGAGCCTATACTGGTCGCGAAAAAATCATCAAGATGACGGGATGTTACCACGGACATGGTGATAGTTTCCTGGTATCAGCTGGTTCAGGTGTGGCGACACTCGGACTGTCGGATTCACCTGGTGTGCTGAAGAGCGTTGCTTCGGCAACCATCGTTGTCCCGTACAATAACATTGAAGCCATTCGGGAAGTTTTCCGAAAGCACCAGGGAGAGATCGCTGGTGTCTTCCTCGAACCAGTAGTCGGAAACAGTGGCTTCATCGAACCACTGCCGGGGTATTTGGCGGAGCTCCGGGAGATTACCAAACAGAATGGTGCGCTTTTGCTTTTCGACGAAGTCATGACTGGCTTCCGGATTAGCTACGGCGGTGCTCAGAGTCATTTTGATGTCACACCTGATCTGACGACGCTCGGAAAGGTTATTGGCGGGGGCTACCCGGTGGGTGCGTACGCCGGCCCGCGCCATATCATGGAAACGGTAGCGCCGGCTGGCCCGATGTACCAAGCGGGTACACTGAGTGGCTCTCCAGTCGGCATGGCCGCTGGCCTGAAAACGCTGGAAATCCTCCGCCGCCCCGGCACCTACGAGTACCTTCAGCGCATCACCCAACGACTTGTCGAGGGGCTCCTCGACGCAGCGCGCTCCAATGGCCATGAGGCATGTGGTGGGTCGCTTTACTCGATGTTCGGGATGTTCTTTACCAAGGGACCTGTTCACAATTTCGAGGACGCAAAGAAATCGGACACTGAAAAGTTCAAGAAATTCCATCGTGGAATGTTGGAGGAGGGCGTTTACTTGGCTCCGTCTCAGTTCGAAGCCGGTTTTACGTCGCTTGCGCACACCGAGGACGATATCGAGCGTACTATCGAAGCGGCTCGTCGTGTGCTCGCGCGTATTCCGGCCTGAGAACCCGTGAAAAGCGATTTCCACCTAGCCTCTGCACCGCTGTTCCGGAACCATGTCGTAGACGGCACCTGATTTGCCAAACAGTTGAAACCGTGTGCACAGTGCCGTGCAGTAGACAAGAGCCCAAAACGAAGCATCGCTCTTGAATGAAAATGAGGCCGCAATGAAATCTGTAAACCGAGGAGCGTTATGTACCCGTGCGTCAAGGGTTCGAAAGGTGGATGAAAAGCGTTGGCAAACGCGAAAGCTGCCTGTGCACCTCACTGTATCCGTTGTTTCAGCACCGGTGATGTTTGCAGCGTAGGTGTCCCGCTCGCGATCGATGTCAACGCTGCGATCTGTTATCAATCGAGCGCAGAGCCAGGTCTCGTCAGCCTTTGAAATGGCACCAGACGGCGTATCTCAGAGCGAACAACGCGTCTCTCGAAGCACGACTCGAATGATGAAGCGTCGACATCTGCTGTGCACAGTACGGATGCGAGTTCGAGGTGTCTCTGTGTGGCCGTCCGGGCATAGCCGCCCGGTGCGCCCCGACTGGTACCGTACCGAAGCCTCGGTACTTGATGGAGCGACTCTTTACAGCTACCACACAAGAGCGATACGCAAGAGTCTCGGCTGGTACTGAGTAGCACCACGCTTCGTATCTCCGGGTTGCAATGTCCATGATGCAGAGCGCGTGATTACGCTGTGCTCTGGGCGGCGCCAAGCGCCATGGCTAAGAGCTGCAAAAGCACCTCTGCAACGATGAGAATAATGATGATCCACTCTAATCGATGCTCGGTTCGAACGTGAACTTCATCACGGAAAAGCATAAACAGATCCTTGAGGATTTCGAGCCGTTGGTTCAGGAGTTGACCCCTTTTTTCGGTATCCAACCAGCGAGCTGTTCGCTCATAGAGCGGTTCGACCTCTTCATTCTCCCAAAACCAATCCGGTGTTCCTAGCAAATCTGTCTGGAGATTAAAGTAGCTTCTGTACAAGTGTACCTCGCCGCTCATGCGCATGACATCGCGAGCACCTAGCCGAAGTTCGCCGAAACGCACCAGGTCCAGTGGCACATTGCCACAGCGCTCAATCAGAAGATCGACACTGTTCTCGAAGGAGCCCAGCTTGCAAGACTGGGCCAGTGCGTGCGAGATACCCGCTTGGACCTGAACCAACTCTTCGTCGCTGAGGTCGGCCTCCTCTAGTTGCGTCCATTCGTTTTCCGCTTCAGCGTTTGGATCTAAAATCGCCGCTGGAGGTGCTGCGATTCGCATGCCAACGAGCTGAGAGCGCTCGACCAACGCCCCCGGGAGCATGATGTTGTCGTTCTTGATTCGGGCCTTATCTGCCTCGTAACTATAAGTGTAGGTGAAGAATTCTTTCTCCATTTCCGCAGGTGATAACTGACCGTTTTCAAACGCTTGGAGCCAGTCTAAAATGCCCCATTCGCCAGCTTCGGATAATCCCCAACACACGAGGGTACCATACGAGAAGAAAAAGATAGCAGCGCCAGCGACAACATCTTCCACTTCTTGGTCATCGTCAAGCGCAAAGCTCGGGTCCAGCGCCTCCTCTGTGTCCATCGTTCTCCACGACGGGTCCATGGTGCGATTCATGCGCTGCCTCGCGAGACCTGCTCGGTTCTGCTGATCGTTTGGCGGGGATGCTGTTGTTGGCAACATCTCGGTGTGTTCGTCACCGGATCTATCGTTACCACAAGGGAGCCTGCTCCCTCGAGCGTCTTCCCCGGATCGGAGAAGTTCTCGAATAGCGCCAATACGGCGTCGACTTGGGCGCCTCTGGAGCAGAAGCAGGTCTCGCGATAGACGCCGTACCGTCAAGTTGGCTTTCGAAGTTATCTGCTGCAGCGCTGCGTACAGCGCCCGCAAGTCATACGTTGTGCACGTGCAGTATGTGGATAACCGACCAACAAAGCCAAGTGCTGCTTTCTCGCGCAGAGGTTCCTCCCGCTCGAGACGTGCACGATGTCGGAGGCCGGTTTTGCGAGGCAGCGGCATCGTCGGCGTCGGCGCCGCCCCAGACGGGTTCCCGACACCACCGCCAGCAGCGCTCGGTGCTACTGGCCCGGAAACATGCGCTGGACCTGTGGTTCCAGCGCCCAGTGCAGCCGGTTGAGAGAGGTCTAACTTGATCTCATTGGGTGTTGGCAGCGTCCCTGCGGCTGGTGCACCAGAAGCACCAGCCTGGAACGAGGTTTGGCTCGGCGGTAATCGCGTCTCAGGTGTGCCACTGCCGATCGCTGAGGCAAACTGTTTCAGAAGCGCCGTTCGCTCACTTGGCGCCGACATAAGCCGCTACCCTGCGCTGAGAAGCGAGGCCTGTGTCCCGCGACTAGGCGCAGGTACGCCTCAGATCCAGTGCCTGCAGATGACGCCATGGATGTTGTCAGGAAATGTCGCATTTGGCGGGATGCTTGCTTTTTGGTATTTATGTCCATTATTATCTATACGTTTTCAGATTGCCTTTTGATGATATTTATTGGGCAGGCGGGTTCCTCCTCGCCGGCCAGGGATCCTCGATCGCGCCCTTGCCACGAGCACGCAGCGGCGTATTCCGCGTACCGCGCCCTATTGCCGAGTACCACCGCGCGCACTTTCCCTCGGAGATATGAATTCGTTTCCAGGTTCTCATCGGTGTTCGATACTGCCTTGAGCTGCGCTGCACCTTCTACGATGCAGTTTCCAGTGGCGTTGGTAGCAGATGTCGAGTAGACGAGCATCGCTGGACACCGGTTACGCCCGACAGAACGCGGATCCGTCTGAGCGTGGCATCATCGTTGACCCTTTTATAGAGAGTGGAGGATCTTTTTCGCACGAACCGGGCCAGTCTGGACAGCGCGATGCCTAAAGGTATTCGGGAGCCCGTCCGGAATGCGGAATCGCACGATGCTGGTCGACGATTATTGTTCGTGAAACAAAAAATGTCCCACGACCATGAAGGGTAAAATGAATACCCGAGTGCAGATGCCTCCCAGCCGTTTCTTGACCAGCCGCCTGCTAACGACATCAGCTTCTCGTTATGATAGCATCGGAAGCCGCCGGACGAGGGTCGCTCGCGTGAGCTCCTCGGGTCTCGTCGTCAGCACCTGGCATTGTCCGATATTGATAGCAGCATTCAAGTCTCGGTTCGCGAACTCCCCGCGTGCATTGGCGCTGGCTGAAGTCATCAATGCAAGGATTCCTCGAACTCGTGTCCTCGGTGCCATTTGGTGCTCGGCCAGCGCTCCGTACCATTCTGTCGCCGAAGCGCTGCGCGGCCTTCTCTCCATCTCGACGTTCTGAAGTGACCACCCCAGGTCATCCAATAGATTATGTATTTCTTGCATATAAATGCTCTTGTTTCTGTCCTTAGGTGAGGACGTTCCCGAAGGGAGACGGATTTGCGGAAGCAAGACCAGATGTACCCTGGTGCCGCCATGTGCTTAGCGCTTTAGCGATTCAACTAGTGGAGCGATCATTACGTTTCATGGTAATAACACTCCTTCGATGGGGTTCAGCTGCAGGTTGTACTGATGCATGAAAACCAGCTCTTCCCCGATAGAATCAGCAAATGCTCGGACGCGAGGGATGTGCTCAAATGCCTCGTGGTACAATAGAAGCAAGTCGCGAAACGTTACAGGAAAAGTCTTTTACTTATCGACAAAGTGGTTGCTGCTGATATATGAGCGTTTTCTACGTGCGAAACTAAGACAGCCAAATGAATTCTCTATAGCTAATACAGCTGATGTCGTCGTTTTCTTCGGGATCGTTGATATAGTCAGCCGGCTCCCTGATCCGCGAATACCCACAAACGTTCCGACAGTTTCATTCGAAGCAATTCTCATCAACTAGAGAAAAAAACCAACGTCCCTTGGCTTCGTATCGATTCCGACGTTCCAGAAACGCTGTAGGTGCAATTTCTGTGGAAGGTGGCCGTGCGTGATCTACGACTGTTTTTTGCGACTGAATCCTAGTGTTTACGGGACCGCACGAACGAGCTGTTGCGAAACAGAGAAGCCTGTGGCGGTTACGATCGCCGCTTTTGCTATTTGCGTAAGATGCTCAACCGGTCCTTTTCTACCATTGACCACAAGCACGCTTTAAGAATACAATTCTCTGCCCAAGGCGCGTATACTTGTTTCGTTCTGTGTTCCTCAACCATCTGAGTACTGTGGTATAACTGTGCTTATGGAGGAATGCAGACCTCTTCGCACTGCTCAGTAACGAATGCATCCTACAGGCAAGTCACCCACGATCTGTTCAAAACATAACATCATGACTTCGATCACCTGCGATAACCTGCAAAAAGAGCATTCGGTAACACGCAGGCGTGGTTGAGTAAAATTGAGTTTCCAGAATATGACTAGTGCTGAGCATGCGGTAACCGCCCCAGTACATCCCTGAACCTTCAGCGGCATCTGCAAGGTGGTGTTTCTCTTTGGATGTCAGATCTGACTCAGCGCCGGTCAAATGTGCAGCATTGATATGGACGCCGTGTCGAGTCCCCGCAGCTGGATGGATGAACTGAATGATTTCATGACGAGAACTTGCCATGTCTTTCAAAATTCGACGAGAGGACACATTTTTGCGACTTTGGGTCCTGTCACGCTCCTGGGCACTTCTACGAGCCGTCATCGTCACTGACATTGCACCGTAAACATCACAGAGACATACGCTGTGCTTGTGGCGCTGGTCAATTCCACCGATGGTACGGGGGCCGAAGACCAAAGCTCCTCGCTTGCAGCGGATCTTTGGGAAATCGGTAGGACGATGAGGGTCTCTGTGTTTTCGCGATAATATGATGAACGCTGCGATATCAAAAAGCAGCGCACTGTAGTCGTCAACCAGTTGCCCGGGAAAGTCGTTTCTGGTGTATGCATGCGGCTTCCCAGGCTCGCTGTATCGCTGATTGATCCAGACGAGTGGCTTGTTCCCGGCAGCGACGAAGAGAGGCACAGCATCGATCTCAGCTGCGTAGTCTTCGAACGCTTTTGAGCGAGGAAAAACGATACTGTCTACGATCAGGACAGAATAATTTACGAAGCAGTACCCACGACCTGCTTCGACGGAATGATGGCATGTTGAAGGAGCTTGGCCATTCAGTGATTTGCAGGCGACCACACACAACTGAATCGTCGCTAGGGCGGATTTCGTCGGAATGCTCGCTTGTCTCCTCTATACCAAAAACCGTATTCGGGTAATGTTTTTCAACACGGCCAGATCTGTTTCCAATGCACAACGTTCAGGGCGAGGACTATGTTATGAGTGGTTCATCCACCTGCTCACCATGAAACGACTGAGTTTTACAAGCGGCGCCGTTTTCCCGCAAGCTCGCCGTGATAGCCTCAAGCCGATTCGTCACCTCCCTCCAGTCTACAGCACACATTCCCACCCTTGAATACTTGTGAGAAACACGAATCAAATCATCAAGAGCGTGCTGGTCCAGGTACTCCAGGATTCAGTGCTCGCAGCGTAACAATACTAAGGCCAGGCGAGGGAATCTCGAGCCGAGCACTCTTACGAGCACTCAGCGGTTCAGGTTTCCAGCGTGTCGTCGGCGGTTGTTTTCAACCCAGATACCATCTATACGTCTTCACCCTGCGAAACTGGTGCCCCTCGAGCTCTCTTCGCACCAACTGTTCGTTTCCTCTTCGGTTCAGGAGCTTCGGAGCCTTCGAGTCCTTGCTCTGTAGTCGAGGCATCAGCACATAACCAGTTCTCCTTGTCTTGCGTGATTCGATGTTGGACGCGCTGGACGGCGTCACACATGCACTCTAGCTGCTGCTGATACGCACGCCAATCCTCAGCTGACATTTGTCGCCTTTCTGCAAATCCTGGCAGCACGATATGACCTAAACTTTCAAGTTGAACCCAGTGACGCGTTGTTGATGGCGAACTTGCGGCTTGCAACTGGAGCCACTCTCCGGCAAGGAGTTGGTGCAGTCGTTGCTGCTGGACCACAGGAAGAGATTGCAGCAGAGTATGAACGTCTCGCCACTGCTGCTCACGAGACAAAAGACGTAGTTCGAACTCTGCTTCACGAACACGCGTTTCAGGGAGGGCGAATCGTTCGCGATTTTCGCGCAGGCGTGCAACGACCACTTCTCGAGAGGGATTCGGACCCTCGTTGATTACTAAACCCATCTTCGTCTTCGCCCCGGCCTTGATTTTTTCCCTGTTCACTAAGAAAACCTCAGCCGGATCAATCTGAAGCCCAGTAAACTCTGCGAGCGATTGCTGTCCCAGGAGTTTTTGCGTTTGCAGGTTCAGTTGGGAGATCGTCTTGCCGACAAGGTACCCGCTCTGTACTATCTGGGACCAGCGCCCAACACCGTGCACCATCAAACACAGACGCAAGCGGTGAACCTCGTCTCCAGTCCATCCAGGCGACAAACTAAAGTTCCAAAGAGACAAAGCGTGAGGTGCAGCGGGCCCTGGCTTCATGTCTCCCTGCAGGAGCACAAGCCCAGCGTCTCCAAAGCGTTGACCGGAATTTTGGCGCCAGCATGCGTCGACTGTTGCTGGCGTTTTGCGCGCCAAACTCGGGCGTTGAACTTTTGTTGTGCGCTTGAGAGCCTCGCCGGCATCTTCGTGACGCATATAAACATTAGGATTCAGCGAGCTTTCTTCGCGAACAGGCCCAGACGCGTAGATTCAACTTTGTACTATTGAGCATACGTTTGACTGCGCTCGGTGGGGGTTTTGTGTACGAGCGGGTGTTGCCAGGTTGTCACTTCAACTTGAAGCAGCACGAGTCTCGCGTGTTGGCACTCGGGTCCACGTTGGTGTTCACGAGACCGCTGTACGTACCCGTACTGTGGCAGGAAGGTGCATTATTTGCGCCTCTCGTTCTGAAACTGCGTAGAGTGTGTCCGCGTGGTGCGAGCTGGCCCGAAGCAGCCTTCGCTTGCGCATCGCCTCAAGCGAGTGTGCTGGTGCACTTGACTCGAAGAAGCTCTGAGCGGGACGATCCGGATTTTTCGGTGCGTTCTACGTAGTGTTCACTTGTGGTGAACGATAACACCAGTGTGAACGGTTGGGTGGTACCGTGCGAAACGTTTCGCAAGAGGGCACAAACAGACGCGCTCATTGCCTTGTGCAGCAGCCGAGTTTGAACCGAGGCCGTTCCGGAATAGGTCTCGCTTCCTGTCTGTTCGCAATCTTCAGGCAAGTACAGTGTTGTTCAGCAGCAAAGCGCACACCGGAAACTACGCACTTTTTGTCAGTAGGAAGTTATCATACCCAGTGCTGTGCTTGCGCCGGCGGTCTCATCGGTGACACCCGAATTCCCCGCTCGGACGTATTCGTGAGTTTCGCTCTGCAGAGTCACGCGCGGCAGCGTGGATTCCTTAGAGGGAACCACTCTGAAAGATTGGCGAGCTTCTCAAAAATCACTCGCGCGTACAGGGCGTAGCTCGAGCTATTTGAATAAATGACGAAGCAGGTCTCCGCTTCGAATGCATTCGATACTGTATTGACGGCAGCACGTTCTGCAAAGAAGGAATCACCGCAAACTGACTCGTCAGCTTTGCAAGAGAAACACCGTAGAAAGCCTCGTGCTGACAAACGCTCTATCAAGCAGGAGCACACCCCTCTGGATACGGTTTCGTCATCTGATTCCGCGGCTCCCTACTGTTTGGAAAGTGTACCGCGGAATTCGAGCGATGGCGCACCGGGTTTGCAGCCAAACGGTTTATTTAATGTTGCGTCCTGGAAGAACATACAACCGCTTCGAACGTACGTGCACCAGGGCGCAGTCCACTGCCTTGTCATGAGCCCGTCGGGGAGCGTGCTGCTCTCGGCGTCGACTCGTGGCTCACTCTGCCTCTGGGATGCGCAAGTTGGCGACCACATTCAGCTTCGGGAACTGCGCGATACCCGAGAACATGTCTTTAATCGATATATCGAAGAATATCTGACAGCTCGCTTTACCCCCGATGAACGGTATGTGGTCGCCGCCGGAACCCGACGAGATCGCCACCTTTGGGACTTTGACGAGTCTGATTGCAAGGTGGTGCCGCCTGCAATCAAAATATTCGATGTTGTGAGTGGCGAGGTCCTAGCCGACCTAGAGGGTCACCTAGAAGAAGTCTTCTGTGTCCAAATATATCGCGAGTTGGGCGATCATGGACCCTGGATGATGATGAGTTGCTCCCAGGACGGCACAGTCATACTCTGGCGGTTTGCCGCCAACGGCACCGCTTTCAACACTGCCACCAAAGAGCGTGTCATTTCGCTGGAAGCACTGGACGTCGAGCAGCTTGATCCAAACTATGTCTCTGGTATCTCTTTGAGCGATCCGACTGCACGAGATGCGATTCAAGCGCTGGCACGCCAAGTAGGTGTCGCGCCCAACGAGTTGAATGGCGAGTCCTACATCGCCACCTGGTGTGCGTTGCTGCCGGCTACCGCTGCGCGCTATGCGTTGGTATCCGTCGACACTGGACTGTGTGTACTCGACCTGAAAGCCGGTCGGGTGATTGCCAAGTTCCCAGCCCTATTCACGGCGATTTGCGATTCCTTTCTCGTGCTGGATGACGTCGACGAGGCTGGTACGCGTTACTTTTCGCTAGCGGTCCACGGCGTAGAAGCGCTCTCCGGCGACGGGCGCAATGCCGAACAGATTCGCCCCGATCGATGTTTGCTCTGTCGTCTGTACGTTCCAATGAAAGACGGTGATCAGTGGCGTCTGATCACGGAGCAAGAGCTCAGTCATTCAACGAAATACGTTTCCAATGTCTGGCCCTCTCGAATCAGTGCAGCTGCGGGGCAATGGGTTGCAGCGGGAACAGAGCACGGCACGGTTTGTGTTTGGGATCTCACAAACCGTGGCCAACATCTGCTGACCCTCGTGGGCTCGCACGACAATCAAAGCTGTGTGCGGGACCTTATCGTTCATCCAACACGGCCATGGCTCTATAGCGCTGCTGATGACGGTACCATTCAGGTTTGGGCGGTGCCTTCTCCGGCGGACGCCGGGGACCCGCATGCGCCTACCTCGAATGGCATGTGTGGAAGCATATAGTGCCGTTCGCTGATGACGAGTGCTCGTTGTTCGTCTATCGACACGATCATGGCGGCGCCCGAGCGTTTCGACTCGATGGTATCGTGGACCGGGTCGCCACCTGGATCGGACAGCTGTAGACAGTCCCGATTCCAGACAAGAGGCATGGAAACGGCTGACGTTACGGAAGCAGCTCCCGGGCGGGCAATGTCACGCTAAATTCGGGCTAGACGAGGTCGCTGCTTCCGATGCTAGGCTTGCGCGTCTTGGAAGGAAACGTATTGATCATCACACAAACATGCGGTTCGTACTGGAGTCCGTAGCTGTGATTCCCAAACTGAGGTAACGGATCATTCCCGCACAGCCAGTGCATCGACGAACGCATCAGATACCTCAGGGTACGTTTGCGTGCCTGGAATATAAACGATAGCCCGCATTGGCTAGGCAGCTCTTTACTGGCCGCGTTGCAGCTTTGGTACCGCATCCGCAGTGTCCAGCATGCTCGCGGTGGGCGTTACTGGCTCGACGCGGCTCCCGCACCGTCCACGCTTGTGTATCGAGCAGCGTCAGGTGCGCGCCCTGCGACGTAGACGCCGCTGCAAGTGACAACTCCTTCTTTTGCTCAGCTCGACGCTGGCGTCATGATGCAGGCTCGAGCGAGCGGGTGCGTGCTCACGCTTGAGCAACGAAAACGCGGCCAAGACGTTCCAGATGGCAGCATGCGCTTCTCCAGGTACGCGTGTCGCGTACGGTGTATCCGGCTTTGCGTCCAACAGCCAGCAGTTGCCCGCGTGTTCTTGTATGGATCTGGTGCTGCATTTGCTTCACGTATTCATTCCGAAGCATCCGAAGAGCATCGATAGATGCTGGCACTCGGGTGCAACAACAACAACAACAGCAGCGATCTATGCGCAAAGCAATATCCTTGTGTTACGGTAGCCGGGCACTGTAGTCATCGATAGATGCTGGCACTCGGGTGCAACAACAACAACAACAGCAGCGATCTATGCGCAAAGCAATATCCTCGTGTTACGGTAACCGGGCACTGTGTTCCGTGTGCCGTGCGAACTACAAGTCGTACGACATGCTCGACTCGCGTGCAAACTCCCAGTTCAGTACCAGGAAGCTCGACATCCTCGTCATGCGATCTCTCTCAACACCGTTACGTCCCAGCGCGATAATCTCGAGGCACCAGCGGGTACCCGTGTCTCGTGTGTCCTCCCATCAGCGGTGATAGCAGTTGTCGCTCTCTGCTGATCAAGGCACCTATCCAATACTTTGCAATCGCAGTCAATCGTCGTCTAGTGCCTCCAGTGCACGGTTCAAAGCATTTCTCTGAGCCGCCGCATACGACGCGCCAGCACCACGTGCGGTTCATCTGGTTCCACCGGAAGCACCGGAAATGGCTGGCCTCGAGCACGATCCACAATCAGTGCATTTGCCGCCTCAAGACCCGTCACATAGGCCTTCTCCTGCGAAAATGAACCGTGCCTGGTATCGATCCAGTCGCCCGCAAAGTAGACATTATTTTGAAGGCCTGCATCCGTGGCGCGAACTTGTGGAAAGTGTCTGTAAGAGCCCGGCCGAAAGTGCGTCACAGCTCTGGGTGCACGAACCACAGTCGAGTCTATGACGCGAGCTTCGTTCATGGCAGAAGCAATGCACTTGCGCAGAATCCGGTCACAGTGCTCCACAATCGAGTCATTATCCCAGACCAAGAGCGACGATGCGCCGTACAAATCCATTTCAATGACCTCACCAGGTGCATCACCAAATGACTCATCGTGAAGCGCATTCAGATCGAAAAAGGTGCCACCGATATCAGCATCAAAGCCGAAAAATGCATTACTCGGACGGTGAAGACGCATTCGGCGATCATAGTACAAGCGTACTGCAAGAACATCTACACTTCCCAAATGCATGAAGCGGCGAAACTGACTCGAGTGTTTCGAGAGCGCTGCCGACTGCCGTACGAGCGCCTGGGCTCCGGAGATGCCCACTGCGAAGATGACGGCATCAACGGGCAGGCGTTCTGGACTATTGCCCCCGTCCTGCAGCATGAGAGCGTCAACATGGCCTCTGGTTGGATGCAGATCAACGTCGACTACGCGGGTGCCTAGGCGCAGGTCGAGGCCGCGCTGTTGCGTCATGACTTGTAGCCAGGGTTCGAATACGCGCTCTGCTGTGGTGCCACGGACCCATTTCACGTCAAAGTCACTTTGGTGCGCGAGAATGAAATAATAGAGCATACCCAGCGCACCGCTCGCAGAGCACAGCTCACTCGGCGCAAACAAGCCTACCAGTAGCATCGGTTCGAACGCGTTTGTGATGAGACGTTCACTACAGCCGTAGCGGGTGAAAAGCTCTCGTGCCGTCATCTGGTCATATTTTCTCCATGCTTCTGGCGAGTTGTCAAAGTCTGCCACGGCGTCGAAGAGCGCGAACGCTGAAAGTCGATCCATCCACGGCAAGCGATAGAAGCGCGGATATATCATGGTGCCGAGTGGGCTCGGTAGTCGTGGCAGCTCGCTAAAGAGCGGCGACTCTGCTTCCAAACCGGCTGGCGAGTACTGGGCGCTACGGGTGAATCGCGTGAAAGGGTCTGCGTCTCCTGCTAGCCTCAACTGACGATAGACCAGGTCGAAGATATTTACATAAGGCTTCCAGAAACCGTGGACGCCAACCTCTACCGGCCTGTTTTCACGCTGAACCCAGCCAGCGGCAAGGCCCCCGATGGATTCACGGCTCTCGATGAGCGTCACGTGGAAAGCCTCGCGGTTCCGTGGGGAGCTCGTAAGCGCATGGGCAGCGCCGAGTCCAGCCCAGCCCCCGCCGACGATCGCGACCCGCAGCGGTCTTGTTCTCGATTCAGGGTCCGCGCTTGCAATGCAAGTTCGAAGGCAACGCTGGCGACTGAGGTTCTTGCACTGACGCGACTGTCGCCTGGTTGGAAGCGCGCTCTGAAACATGGTAAGTTGCGCGAGTGTCTTCGAACGAAAAAAAGGAAAGCTCCGCGGCGGGGAGTCGAACCCCGGTCTCGACGGCGTTGTGAACTGCAACTGCGTCGACAACGTCGTATTCTGGCAGTTACACGAGAACCGTTCGTTAAACTACCGCGGATGGAGGAAGATGATGTGAACGATCGATCACAATTGATATATAAATGCATTGGCGGGTGATGCGCGTTGGCGACATCGCGGCAGCCGAGGCAGCTGGCACCGACCGCGTTGTGACGCAGGCGTTCGTGATCGCGCTGCGCAGCGGTCTAGTGCGGGCGACTTCCTGAAGTCGTGCTTCCGGTCTCCCGGGTACGACACTGCACCCATCGGGCCGGTTTGCTGTGAGAGCGCAGCTCTGGACACGGTGGACCGTGGAAATCATCCGAGAAATGGGTACGTTTGAAACCTAAATGACTGAGAGTGCTCGCAATCGCACGAAATCCCTGTTAGATCCATCGATCATGTGGGGAGGAATTCCCTCAGTCATTCGAGACTGGGCGGCATCCGCGGTGCGTTCCACCAGCGCAGCGCTGTCGGACTTTCGCACGAGTCGACGCGCTCAGCTTCTGCATAACCGGTTTTTCTTGGAGTTGAATCACTTGAACGAACTGGGATTCCCCGGGTATGCCATTTGTGTTGGAAACCTGTGAAGAGACCGGGTTGCCTTTGAGGCATCTCAACGTTCCGCAGGTCGCATACCAGTGCATCCATCGGGATCTGCGCCTAGACTGATCTAGCGCTTTCCCTCGTATGCTGAGTCTGTATCCGAAACTGGCTGTGGCGCCAGCATTTTTCTTTTTTGTTTCACAGAAAGCTAACTTAGAGCAGATATGCCTGCGATGACGCTATCTCATACCCGCACCCAGAAAAGCGTCCGCCACATATCCAAGCACCGCTTCCCATATTTGCCCGCGAAGATACACATCATTCCCTCCGTTCCACTCTGTGGCGAGTCTGCCGTGATCCCCATCAATGACACCTATCGCGCCGGTGTGCATGCAGCAAGGATACGAGACGCGTTTACCGTAACACTACGAGCGTCTGCTCGAGATCTCCGCTCCAAAACGAATCATGATAATGATGATATATGTCAGTCAAACGAAAGCGTTTCACGACCGTTGCTAACGAATATATCCCCAAACGCGCAAACGGCTCCCAGCCTTTTTCGCCCGATCGACTGGTATCGTTTTCAGATTTTATCCCTGCAGAGTTCGAGCCTGAAAGACCGCCCTATAAAGTTCGCTCGCCTCAGCTCCCCAGGTCTGATCATTAGCACCACACATCGTCTGATGCTGTGTGAAGTCTTGGTTCGGGAACTCCATGCGTATATTCCCGCATGTTGAACTCATGTTTGCAAGAATTGCTCGAACACGTACCCTCTGTGTCACAAGAATCTTGTCATCGCCCCGTGGGGCAAATACCTTCTATCGTCTATCTCCCCATATTTTTTTATTCTGATTCTTCGTTCGAAAGTCGGCGAGATGAGGGTTTTTTTTTCGTTTTTCCGGCAGCTGGTGATCACGTCCCCACAGGATCCTCGCCTTTTCCGTCCATACATTTCCCTCGGATTTTTTATTTCTTCGAATCAACGCACGTCATACATACTTCCTATGAAAAGTAAAAAAGCATTTGATGACACTTACCTGGTTATGGAACACCCTTTAGTTGAGGCATTACCATCATGGTACACTTGTCAGGAAACAATGCCCCTGTCTCATGCAAATGCAGACGCCTATTGCGCGTCGAATCTGCGTCTGCGACTGCTGCGTCGATTGCGCAGTTTTCGAACACGAGCGCTCGCCCCCAGTGCCTCTATTCGAGCGTTAAACTCGGGTTATGACCGAAACAAACCATAATAGTTTAGGGACGGGAGGGAGACCAGACTCGCCTCCACCCTACGTACCACAGCACATATACTCGCGAGAAGACTTTTTGCTGGTGCGTACGGCGGCGGCTGACACGGCGGTGAGTCTGGCGCCGTCGTTGCCGGTGGCAAGTCCTCGGGCGAAGGAGCGCTGGACGCTGCGCCTCGTGCACAACGACTGGGGTGCTGCAGCTGCTTTGCCCTCCTCAGGGTCACACCTTGAACGCACAGGACGTGCAGCGCGCCCGGAGGCTAGTGGACGGCGCCAACGACGCAGTGCACCAGGTGCTCCTGGAGCAGCGACCTCCGAGCACGCTGTGGTACCGGTTCAGCTGCCTGAGCTTGTCCCTGTGAGTGAAGACTGGCTGAAGCCGCATCCTTTGTTAGACCTTACTCAAGACATTCCCTTAGAGGAGACCGGCAAGGAAACCAAAGATGGCGACGAGTTCGTGGACGGCTTCCTCGAGCACGCCCGCAAGGGGGAAGACCTCCTCGTGCTGGACTTTGAAGCACAAGATCAGTCGCAAGGGTCTAGTCTTTTGCCGAGTGTTCAACCGGGCAAGCCACGCAGCACCATCGGCGCTCGTTCGGCACCCGATGATGCCGAGCTGATCGCACCGCTTCATGATATGCGACTGAGCGGAACAGTGAGCGGATTCTCCGTGGATACAGCTGAGCCGCCCAAGCATCATGCCCAGTTTGCTGATTCGGAGACACCTGGTGGAAGGACAGATCGTTGGGCGGGCTCACAGCGACCTGTTGCACAGAGCTGGCATGCCGCACCAAGCATCGGCACTGCGACCAATGTCTCGAACCAGCGGGAGACGTTCGCTGGAAAACCTCCAGCGGAGACGACTCCTGCCAACCCCCATCCGGCATCTTTTGGGGATATTGGTATGCTTGAGAGTCGACTTGGTCGGTGGACGCATCGACAGGCCGATGTTGCACCAACTGGTCCCGGCGACCGGAGCGCTCAGGAGTACATCCCTGACCGGGGCGCACCAGTTGCAGGCGGCGCCACAAGACGGGAGCAAGATGCCCGTGCAGAGACGCTCTCGCCAAGTGTCCTGGCGTTCTTTAACCAGGTACGGGCACAGGCTGCAGTTTCGAATCCACCGTCTCGTGTGATGGAGACGACTTCTGATCAGCAGTACGCAGCAGTGACAACGCATCCGAGACCGGAGTCTGGAACGCGTTTCCCCGCAGATGCAGACCCCAGTCTCTACGCATTATTCGGTAGATATCCTGTGCCGCCACTGAGTCAGCTGGGTCCACCGCCGGGATTCGGGTTTCCACCGCACCTGGAACAAAGCGGTGTTATGGACATGCAGTCGAATTTTGAACAGCAACGGCAACGACAGCAGCACGTTGCACGAGGACTGCATATCCCGCAGCCGCAGCCGCAGCCGCAACAGCCGCCACAGGCGCAACTCCCCACGCTCAATGTTCCGTATCAAGAAGCGTTCCCAGTGCGAGGCGGGCCCCCGTCGGGATCCACGTTGGGTGCTTTAGTCCCAAACTCGGAACTAGATCCATCGCGAACAGGTCATATTCCGCAACCAGTCTTCATCCAAACGAGTTCGTGGATATCAGGGCCCGCTCAGAACGGTCCATTCGGTCCACTGGATACGTTCCCGAATGGTCCTGTTCCGTTTGACGCGCAAGCACCCTATGCACAAAGCACCGACCCGGCCAATCGACATTTTCGTGATCAGAAATGGCCACCGAATCTGTCTTATCAGCCATAGCGCGATGATGGATTTGGATTACGAAGGAACCTTGCTTCCAGCGAACTGCACCCGCGCTTTCTAGGTTCCTTGTAAAAAATCTCTGGGACTACTCCTCCGAGCGCTATAGCGTTTGAATCATACGAGAAGCGGGCGCTAGCTGGTTGTTGCGCTCATTCCGGAGCGCGAGGCGCACCCGATCACTACGACCTGTTGATAGGGGGTACAATCCGCGAATACCCCAGCGGGTACCGTGTCATCTATCATGGTAGGATTCCAAGCGGGACGCTGAACGAATCGCTGTGTTCCTGCCTTTCGACTTTATTCCGAAAGCTTTTTAGGTGATACTTAGTTTCGACATCCGAAGAGCAGCACAAAGGGCGTGCGCGTTCATACGGACTTTCAGGCTTGTAGAATGCGTTTTCATTGAGAATCCTTCGACTCCTTACCGCTGGCATTCGTTAGGATACAGGAACCGAGATGGTTCACGGCGCCAACGACCGTGGGTTTGTCAAATAATCGATATCGTTATCCTGCTCATGCGCAGGGATCCCCATGCGTCTCGATCCCGTTGGTCAGGCATACTGGAATCACGCATTCTTCAAATATTCGATCGTACTGGTTCAAAGCAACTCGTTGGCACAGCTATTCATGCCTCAGGACTGACGAAGAAAACGATTCGACGACGTTTCTCGACGACTTGTTCACACGCTCGTGCAGAAAGTTCACTGAGCCTGTCACGTCTATTCATAGATTCCTTTTGAAAGACAGATCCCCCGTGACCTAATGGCCATCTAAAAAACGGGGTATGCTCTCTGAGGCTGCCGTCTCTTCTGCTTTCTTGGAAAGGGCTTGGATGCGGGTCCAAGTCACCGCTGCGATCGCTTCCAGTGGAGCGTGCGTCAGCGTTGTGTAGCTAGGGTATGTAAAAGGATCGACATTGTTCGAATGGGTACCAAGCTCAGATTTTCCTTCCGGTACCTGCCTCGTTATGGACAATATCGTGTTCCGCAAATCCGATTGTTTTAGGGAAAACGGCATAGAGTGGATTATGGGTTATCTTGGTGACTACGAGTTATTCTCAATGGCCCGACTCGAATCGGAACATGCTCAGGGCCGTCAGGAACGAACCTGGAGTCAACAAATGCGTATCTCAGCAACTCTGGGCCTCCTCTTCGACCCGAGCTGGTGCCTCGTGCTCGTACCGCCACGGCTATGCGCACTGGGCTCATCGGAGCGTGCTTTCCGCTATTCGATCGTATTTTCGGATCGAAGAGTTCCGTAGAAGCATGAAGATCAGTGTTGAACGAGGCACAAAAAGTATGTATTGCACGGTTGGCAGTGGCGGTGCAACACCCATGCGTACCAGGCACCTCAGTAGAACAATTCAGTGCGAGCAAGAAAGATTTCCGGGGGTGTTTCGGAAACAGCTGCATAGCATCTTCAAAGAACATCGCCACTCCCGGAGAAAACGCGTTTGCTGCGAAATGCTTATCGCCTGGTCGTCCGTATTTGAGTGTCAACATGAGCAATTGGGCAAAAACGCGTAAACGAAACATGTCGAGATTTTTCTCCTCGTCAATTCGGAGACGTGCGCTGCTCCGTCCACGAGTTGCCCATACAAAGAAAGGTCGAAATTTTTGTACAATGCGTGATTTTATCATGCTCCTCATTAGGCAATAAGAATAGTGGAGGTTAGTCCTTAAGACTTGGATGATTACATAGGTTATGGTACGAGCTCGTGTTCGACGGCATCGCAAACCATCTTTACGTCGTTGAGGATATGAATTCCAGGGCCAAAAGCGCCGAAGAAGCCACTCGAAAAAATGAACCGAAAAGTCTACACCTATGGGTGAGTTTGTAAACCTTTATTGCTGCATTTCGAATTCCGAGCCTGCATATCTCAAAAAGTTTCGAAAATGTCGACATGCAGGAATAGCATGCATAGGACAGTGTCGCATTTTACTCTGCATTGATCCTAGTTCGCGGTCGATGCTTTCGTACTGCACTCTCCCAGTGTAGGATACCGGCAACGAGTGGCATTGCAGCAACATGCAAACTGTTCGACACCCGACCACGTTACAGTATGCACGAGCTTCGACAGTTCCGGGAATGTGGTGTACCTTCGATCACGAAATGCGCTCGCTCTAGCGATACAAGGTCAAAGCGCCAGTTAATGATCGACTTGTTCTCGACTTGTCTTGCCCAGCGATGCATCTCGGTGCCAAAGCGGCCCGTAATGTACATGATACTGTAGATCAACAACCGGAGCTCCCAATGCTGCGAATCCACGTGGTCGCTCTTTTCGGAATACGGCGGCAGTCGAGCTTCCTCTCATTGCGATTTCGATCACCTCGAAGGCGCTCGCTCACGAGACACGTCATACCGGTCGGTCCTCGCGGTGCCGAGATCACGCTTTCGACAGATCGTATAACATCCCGCAAGATGCTCCGTTCGTGCGACAGATGTTATCCCGTTCACCATCTTTGCGAGCAGACTGTGCGCTACCGCTCGATCTAACGCAGTCTCGCGAGACGCTGTGTTCGTGTGACGGACGCTGTCGTGTTCGCGATCACAGCGCCGGAGCACCGCGTTTCCAAAGGCCGCATTGCAGCGTCAATGCACCTTCGTAGGCAACGATCGGTGCCCCGTAGAAGCTGTCCAACGCGCTGATGTTCTCCAGGACACCGTCAAATGCACAGACGTCCGCCCAAGCATCGTCATTTGTTTAGGGCGCCGTTTTCGGGCCTGCTCCAGACGGCAACTCCCAGCGAATGATTGTACGTAACGCCTGGTTCAGGTCTCCGTTTGCTTCGCGTAACAGCTGCTCAGCCTCAGCTTTGGATACGTATACGGCATTGGCTAGCTCTGCAATATCCGCATCCGAGACGCGCACGGCAGCGAGTTGCTTGCGCCGAAGCGCTTGTGACTCCAGTTGTCTCAGTGTCTTGTCGCTCAGGCGGAGTTTTGGCAAGTCGTCGGAGGCCGCTCGAAGCAGGCGTGCTACTTGAGCCTCATCAGCGGACTCGTCTCCCTCAGGCCCAGTCTCCGTGAGTTGTGCGATGTCCCGCTCCGTTTGACTTCGTTCACTGCGTGCTGTCGACTTTTGCGTAGCTTCCCGAGCGGCAGCATCACGCTCTTCGCTGCTTACTGGTGGAAGCTTTGTTTCCGCACTCATGACGACGCGACGCTCCCGTGCTTGCGTTCGACGACGTGCAGCTCTTGAAACGCTGTAGCACCACGTCAATCCCAGGAGCGTCAACGAAACTTTGCACGATTCGTTATACCGCGTTCAATGAATCGTAAGTACACTGTGATACAAAGATTCGAGATATTGATCGACAAAAACTCACCAGGTTTACACCAAACACATAGCTATGTACGTCGCCGTACGCTGTGAAAGGTCGTTAGCAATCACTCATCAACATTGCTCGCTTTGCAGCGTCGCTTGCGGACGTGTTCTCGGACGTTGCTACGCACCGTAACGGAGGATCGTGTTGATACGCGTTCATCCTGCCGATTTCGGCAGGACGAGACGCTTGAAGGCAATAGAGCGAGTGGACACGAGTTGCTGACGCGAAACTGGCGCACGAAAAGGTTCTAAGCGGTGCGTTGTTTGGTAAAAGACGCCAAGCGGGTGCCATAGATTTTGCATCCGCTTTGCAGAGACGAAACTGGCAAACAAAACGATTTAGAGGTTTACTTTCCGCAAAGAAGAACGCCTGGTACCGGTGGTAGTAGTTCATAAACTGTATCCAGCGGAGAGGCAGGATTTCTAGGAAAACAGAGTAACGATACGGCTGGAAAAGGTGGCGCTCTTTGCACGAGTTCCACCGGCCTTGGAAGCGTTGCAAGAGTGCGCATCCATCAGCACAACGCGCGGTGTGTGTAAGGTGTTCATGGATGGCCATGAGTACTCGCAGCTCGCTTCCAAAATCCCTTGCTTTCTCACGAACATGCATGGCTTTCTGTCGATCCATGACCTTCCTCAACAACAGCTCCGGTTCACAAGACAACGTGAAAGACAATGGCGACTCGCTGCCGCAGCTTGCCGCACGTGCACCCGTCTGACCTGGCCACCACGGTACGCTACGCAACGAACGCGCACTGCAACACTCATGGCAACGTTCGATGTTCCGACGAGAAGCTTTCCTGTACCTGAGAAGACGCGTACGTACCTCCGGAGGCAGCCGCTCATTGTCTGCATTCGGCTCAAGAGCTTCATCCTGGACCAGTATGCAGGCGCTCGAGATGCACTTGAGGCGCAACGCAAGAGGTTGCTGACGCTTGCCGCGGGCCATGGTGTTGAACTAACCGACCAGGAGAGCCAAACTGCCGCAATGATCATTCAGATCGTTGAAACTCTTCAGAATGCGGGTCTACACAACTTCGAAATCACCATGGACATGCCAGGAGTGGAATGGGCACTCCGCTACCTTCACGAAACGAGAGGCACAAGCATCCTCCTGGGTGCAGGCACTGTGCTCCACGCGAGTCAGCTGGAAAGGGCGATCGCCTGCGGCTGCCGCTTTACCATGTCGCCTGTGTTCCTACCCGGACGATCTGAGCAACTCATTGCTTATGCTCGCGAGCACAATGTCCTGTTCATACCGGGTGCTGCAACTCCTTCGGAGTGCGTTCAGGCCTCGCTAGCTCTTGGGGAATATCAGCCTGTGAAGGTGTTCCCCGCTGATGTCGTCGGTGGCCTGCGATTTATTCGGGCACTGGCAGGCCCCTTGAGTCATATTCCCCTGATCCCAACCTCGGGCGTAACCTTTGACGTCGTTCAAGACTACCTATCTGCAGACAATGTGTACGCAGTTGGTGTGTCACAGCAGATCCTTCCGACCTCACGTCTACTGGCTGGCGACTGGCCTCAGATTCACCGTCTGGCCTGCGTTTGGCGGAAAGCCGTGGAGTCTGCCGCCCCGAGTCCATGATTACGGAACACTGCCGCACCGGCGACTGCAGGCAGAAGCGACGACACGTTCTCCTGGTGACTGACCAGGTGCAAAGGTAAAGCGGACACTGCTGCTCCATATCCATTTCCCTAAATGGCGAAAGAGCGCCCGTCGTCCGCAGGAAATGCCCCGTATTCCGCAAAGAGGTCGATGCAGATTTTGAGAGGGATTTCCATTGCGGCCACTGGCAGTGCGAGTTGCATGCACCACAAAACCCAGTGACGCTCGCACCAGCGAGCTCGATTACGGTGAACAAGCAGTCCCGCAGCAGCACCCAGCTTAGATGAACACAACACGAGCCTGTCTCAAATCGAAACGATCTGGTCGCAAGACAACCATCTGAGAGGCGTTCGTTGGCCTCCGCCTAACCTCAAGCCAATGCTCAGCGGCAACCGTTCCGGTCGTATCCCGAGTGCGCCCAGACGTATCAATGGGCGCTTGCTAGCGCACGATGTTCGAGATGTCTTCGACCAAGCGGATAAGTGCCTTTTCGCCGCTGAAACACCTAGTGCAGTCTATGCACTTCCGGGCTCTGCAAGTGTTGTTGTTGGCACACACACACATCCCCGGAAACTAGCACGCAATCCAATGCTGCGGCTCTATCGCCATTGCCCACAGGACTCATCGGAAAAGTCGCAGTTTAGGAAAGTACCCTCGAAGCCGAGACCGCGGCCCCGGTGCGGTTGCCAACGCAGTGGAAACGGCTTCGGGTTGCTCGGTCCAGACAACGTGCTCGATTCCATCGACCTCAAGCGCCTGCGCAATATCCTGTATCGCCTTCTCGTCAGGCGCTTCTAATACCAATGTCCGCATCTGTGTACCTTGAGCTTCCTCACAGTAAAGCTGAACATAAGGGCTCTGTTCCCGAAAACGCCACACTGCAGCAACCGCAGCGTGAACGCCTTGCGCTATAACAGCTCCAGTCGGCCAGTTGAACGGTGCCTGTAATAGATCACGTCGGACGACAACGTACTGCACCAGTGGATCCGTAGATTGGCTCATCATCGTCAGGTTGCCCGCAAAAACGTTTCTTCGACGGGAGCAGATGCACTTTTTCGGCGGGGATAGCCAATGCGTCGTCCAAGGAACGATCCAGCCACAGCTCCGCCAAGGTGCGCTCCTGACCATGCACGAGCAGCTGGAGTAGCAGCAGTGAGCAGCGAGCGAAGAAGCACTAGGAGAGGTAGTCGCAAGCAACAGCTTCGGCTGCTAAAGCCAGCAGGGCGCTTTCGCTATCACACCCTGCGAACGCTTTTTAGCGTGTATCAGAGACAGTTGTTTCTCAAAAATAAACAAAGCTTGCCTCAACAAGAAGCTCTATCTTAATGTAGAGGCTGCTGCTGAAATGACGAATGTTCATGCAATCGTCTCGTCGGGTGCACTGGCGTTTGAGGCACTCGCGCCCGACTGGCCACCGACTTGGCTTCTGGGGCGGTATCGCTACCTCGTTTCAACCGCGCAAGACGACGCTTACGAGACCTCGGGAGCGTTGAACGCTACCTCCAAATCTTGCCAACAATTCACGACGTTTTCTGTGAGGATATTTCGCCGCCCCCTCAATGGAGCGAGGAATCCCGGAGGAGATACTGCGAGAGTCGACAGACGCCATCGCACAGCGTGCACGTCTCATTGAAAACGAGGTGCGTGAACTCCGGCGTGAGGAAGAACGGCTTCGTCGCGAAATCCAATCCCTAAACGAGAGAGTGAAAGAGAATGAGGAGAAGATCAAGCTAAACGCTCAGTTACCGTTCTTAGTCGCGCATGTTGTGGAAGTGCTCACGCCGGCCGCTTTGAAGCGAGCGCCCCCGTCGCTCACCGGGCCAGGAACGCAGAGTGCGCCACACGCTGAGACGGCCTTAGCAACGCAGCCGAATGGTAGTGTTTCGGAAACTCCAGGCGAAGCAAGGAACCAGCGTTTGGGCTCGGGTGCACGCGGAGGGAGCGACCTCATCAACCGGAGCTCCGGTATCACCAGCGAGACCCAGACCCCGGGCGCTGCCGATCACGAAGACGACCTTGACGACGCTGAGGAGGATGAAGGCGCTGCTCAAGAGTCGGATGCCAATCAGCAGTCACCTGCGGTCGTTGTGAAGACTTCCACCCGACAAACAGTGTTTTTGCCCATCCCTGGACTGGTTGATGTCTCCGAGCTCCGCCCTGGTGACCTCGTCGGGGTCAACAAGGACAGCTATTTGATTCTTGAAAAGCTTCCCGAAGAGTACGACGCACGAGTAAAGGCCTTTGAGGTCGATGAAAGGCCCACGGAAGATTTCGCCGACATTGGCGGCTTGGACAAGCAGATCGAGGAAGTAATCGAAGCTGTTGTGCTGCCGATGACGCACAAACACTTGTTTGAACGGGTGGGAATCAAGCCCCCAAAAGGGGTGCTCATGTATGGCCCGCCTGGAACTGGAAAGACGCTCCTTGCTCGCGCGTGTGCAGCACAAACCAAAGCCACATTTCTGAAACTAGCGGGAACCTCACTCGTTCAGATGTTTATCGGAGATGGTGCCCGTCTTGTGCGAGATGCATTCGCATTGGCAAAGAAAAAGGCGCCGTCTATCATTTTCATCGATGAACTGGATGCAATTGGAACGAAACGTTTCGATTCAGATCGCAGTGGTGATCGCGAAACACAACGCACCATGCTCGAGTTGTTGAACCAACTTGATGGATTCGATCAGAACGATGACGTTCGCGTCCTTGCTGCGACGAACAGACCAGATATCCTGGATGCAGCACTGATGCGTAGCGGTCGACTCGATCGGAAGATCGAGTTTCCCCATCCCGATGAAGCTGCTCGGGCGCGGATTCTGCGCATCCATTCACGGAAGATGAACGTTCACCCTGACGTATCCTACGAGGAACTTGCTCGCTCAACAGACGATTTTAACGCAGCAATGTTGAAGGCGGTTTGTGTGGAAGCTGGGATGGCGGCGTTGCGTGCGGATCGAAAGGTTGTGATTCACGAGGATTTCATCGATGGGATTGCGGCTGTGCAAGCGAAGAAGAAAATGAGTTTGAACTACTATGCGTGATACGACCCGAAAGGTTGTGATTCACGAGAATTTCATCGATAGGATTGCGGGTGTACAAGCGAAGAACAAGATGCGTTTGAAGAACGACGCGGGAACGCGGTTGTGTTTTGGCTACGCGGTGCCACAGAATCACACCGCGAGCGTAGCACCGGGATTGCAGCCTGTTCAAAAGTGTGACTAGATTTTCCAGACAAGTTGCACTTGGATCGCTCCGTATTGTGAACCGGATCATTCCTGCCTCCGACAATTGAGGCATGGTCGGGTTGTGCTGCAAGCAGCTGTCCGGTGAGCGGTGCTCATGGGTACCTTACCATTACGTTTACTCAAAGCGCCGAATACCATATGGATATTGAAACCAGGCTCCCAAGCTCCTGACCACTTTCATGTACCTCATTGGTTACATCATGCTCGAACTTGTCCGTGAATACAGTGAAAAGCGATTCAGTTTCGAGCGAGACAGGTGTACCATGGTGATTGCGACGTTCCCCGCTGAAGCATGGCGAGAGCCTCGTCGAACTGCCTTCTCAACAAGGTGTCAAAGAACAGCAAATACAACCCTTGATTTTGGCGCATGTCTGTGCGAGCTTTTGGTTGCAATTTGACGACGAAAATGAGTCACAAATCGACATTCACTGCTCTTCTCATTTCAAGAGTGCACATCTAGAAAGTTCCGAAAGCGCAACAGCAGCAGCAGCAGCAGTTTCAGATATGGCGACAGCCTGATGCCCGGCCCTCCGCAATACCATTCTCGATGCACTTCGAATTGCGGAACTACGTGCGAACAGCACGTGCGCGACCTCGTTCACAAGCAGTGCGATGTGCTGACCATCCCCGAAAAACCGCTGATACACGACGTAAAGCCACACGGCGAAAGCCTCTGAGCGTAGCTACCCCATGGGACGACATTGCGCACCGAGCAGGGAGTCAAGAACTTGCCCCGTCTACTCCGAGAAACGAAATTGCATATGTGCGTTGCTGCAGACGCCTCCCGCCAATACCTGGCGAGTGCGGGAACGCATCCACGCTGACGAACACACGTTGTGCCGGTGCCATGTGATCCCGCATCACTTTATCGACTCATATTGTGGCATTCGAGACGCCGGATTCGCGATACCCTTTGTTTCCATACTTTGCATACCAGATGCAGCAGTGAATGCAGCGCGGAATGATGCAGCGTGCACCTTTCTCGTCGAAAATCTCAATGACCACAGCTGCACGAGGCGCAGGCGTCCTTCACCCGCGTCCGATGCATATGGAACACGGAACGACTTGCCGGGTTCCTGAATGGAGTTTTTTTTGCGAAAGCTTTTCAGATGCACAGTTTCTAGAATCGCATCGCAGCAATTAGAGATGATGGACGCAAACGTGGTCTCCGGATCCTTGCAAGCCTTCTCGGAATGGATCATATGACGCTTTGCAAATGGAACCTGGTTACGACACCGGAAGCGAGATGAATCGCGATTTGTCGAATAACGCTTCGTAAATCAACCGATATCATTACCAAGTGCATTCTCGCAAGCATCAAAGCTTCTGCTGTCGTTTCCTTTTCGTGTAGCATGCTCAAAGCACGCATTTTTCAGGTTTCGATTCTTTTAGGCAACACGAGGGCGCAGCCATTGGAGCCATCCATTGACGACGAAAGAAAATCGATTTCGTCTCTTGACGACTCGTTCATTGGTTCATGCGGCAAGCACCTTGAACAAGTCATATCAATGAATCGACTCCGTTCGATAGCCGAATGCTCCTCTCCTCCTGGCCATTGATGAAACGATATTCCACGACAGTATGATGCCTCTGATGAGATATGCGCTGAGCGGCTCTCGTACGTGCTGGCTGCGTTTCACAGGATCTTGAACTCGGACTTGAGTCATCCCAGCGATCGAGTAAGCGGAGAGTGCGTCGTCGCTTTACACGAACGGAGCATTGACGGATCGAAGGCATATCCAACATTCTATTCTCCTGCAGCGGAGGCGCTCTTCCTCGCCCGGTCTAAACACCTTTTGCAGACTGACAATATGGGCGGACCTATATTCTGATAAGCGCCTCCTCGACAGAGTCAATCTTCACGACAGTGCTGTTCCATAAACCTTATCATTGCAAATCGAACAAGACGTTTGGTATGGAGATCTGGATCGACCTCCAAAGCACATGTCTCTCATGTTGTTGCTGCTGCTGCTGCACGGTGTGTCAGTCAGCCGAAGATCGATGCGTCTATTGTTCGTGAAACAAAAATGTTTCATGACCCTGGCAGGTATACATTTACCCATTTACAGACGCCTTCCAGCCATTTTGGACCCGTCCCCTGCTACCGATTTCAGTTTCTCCTTGCACATCTCGAGCATGAGAGGCTGCCTCACAAAGTCCGCTCGTGTCAGTTTTTCGGGTCTCGTCTTCAGTGCCACACATCTTCTGATACTGATGGCGGCTTTGAAGCCTCGGCTCACGTGCTCCATGCGTGCTCCCGCGCTGGTTAAACTTGCCGATGCAAGGATTCCACCGACTCGTGCCCGTTACGCTACTACAGTCCCGTCATCGGTCCGTCGAGGCGAACGCCTTTTGCCGCCTATCTCCCCTCATGATCGTAGTCGTCGTCACTTGCTCTTCTTCGCTCGATACTCCGCGAGAAGAGGTTTTTTTCCTTGATTAGGCATCCGAGGATGACGGCCCTCCAGGATCCTCGACTTTTACGCACATACCTTTTCCTTAGATTTTTTTATTTATTCAGATGAACCCACTTCTTTATGCACATAGGTGTGGACCTACGCGGAGCGACTAGAACTTGTGGAAAAAAGACATTATATGCCCGGCTTGCTACGGTGTGCTGAAAGCTCCAGCGATTCGTCCAGTGGAGCAATCATGATACGTTTCACGATAGAAACTACGCCTTCGATTGAATTCAACCTCGGAGCGAATGGATTCATGAAAAGCAGCTCTACGCGGTTGCACTCGCGAAAGCTCGAACGCAACGGGAATGGTGAAATGCCGCGTTGTCGAATAGGAGGACGTCGCCAGACGTCAGCGGAAAAATCCCCAATAATCCGTCGAAGTCGGTGCTGTTGTACGAGCCTCTTCTACGAGCGAAACTGAGGCGGCCAAATGGATCCACTCTATCTCGAACAGATGAAGGTATCGTCGTTCTCCTCGAGTTCAATCGTACACACAACGATCCTTCTACTCTCCGCGAGTACCCATGTAGGGTCCGAACGTCCCGTCCGCAGCAAGTCTCAGCGACTGAAAAACACAAACCGACGTCTCCGTACAACATAACTATCGCGACGTTCCCGGAACGGTGTAGGTGCAATTTCGGTGAAAGATAGCCGTGGGTGAACTAGGACTCTCTTCTCTTGCGACGGTATCCCAATGCTTCCAGAACCCAATGAATTAGTTATTGAGAACCAAAGAGAGCGCGAGAGAGACGCGTATGCCAACTAGAATCGTCGTTTTTGCTTTTCGTAAAGTGACCAACGGGTCGATTCCTACCGTTGACCAAAGGCACGCTTAGAGCACACTAGTTTTCGCGCAGTGCGCATCTACTTGTTTCTGTCAGTGCTCCTCAGCTATCAGAGTACTGTGGTATGACTGACCTGAATGAGGAATGCAGAGTCCCCCGCACCACTCAGTAAAGAATATATATCCTAGAGCCAATTCGTCTCCGATCTATACAACGCATTGCACCGTAACGTCGACCTCCTGCCACACACTGAGAACTAGCATTCCATAAGAGGCAGTGGCGTTGGAACAACCTCTCGCTGGACGCATCTAGCGAACTTCAACGTTCGACGCGCAAGGATTCCGGATGCTATTCTTGTACGCGTTCGTACTGCCGTCGAGGGATGCTTTCACCCACACTTGCCGACTCTTTGGCTCTTTTTGTAGGCTCTAAGTTGCCTGTTTGCATCGGGAATAGCGCAGGTGACCAACCGAGCCACCATTTTTGTACAGCAGGTGTTTACCGAAGGCGGGGAACGAGCAACTCAGCACGCTGGCACTCACGAAGAACCTCGGTTCGTCGGCCGCCACGCGCCTGCGAAGAGTTCGGTCCCCGAAAGACAGGGGGTAGTTTGCGTGATTCATCCAAAATTGACTCGAGTCATATTTATAATGTAGGGGCGCGAGACACTGCCCGCGACTTGTTCGAACTAGAACCCTTCATGCAAAACCTGAGAGAGATTTGCGAGGTCTTCGAGGGAAGCATCGCAGCAACCCTTGAGCGAAATCTTATGCTAACGCCTTCCATTGTTCTCATTCGACGCCTGCATCACAAAGCGATTCTTAACTTTTCGGAGCCGCGAGTTTTGGTACCCACTGCTGTTGCCGAGCAGGCCGCACCGTCAGACTTTGTGCAAGTTCCAGCAGTCTATGCTGTCCTGGACGGCCCGTCGTGGCGATATGGTGAACCTTCCTACGAAGAAGAGAGTCTGCAAGATATTCCAATAGACCCGTCGAAGATCAAGCGCGTTCCGTTGGAGCCCAATGAACGTCGCCTCTATCCTTTTGCAGACTATGTCCTGCAGTACGGCGAAAAGCGCGTTCCGGTCCGCAGCGCTCCAATGGGGCGAATCGATCAAAAGCGCCTGCGTCGAAACCGTGTCTCCGTCCAGTATATTGGCACCAGTCCTAATGTGGCGCTTAGCGTTCGCCACCACTTGCAACGGTTCGGCCCCGATACTTGCCAGTTCGTGCGAGTGTGTGTGTTCCCTTCAATGGACGTAGCCAATATGGAGGCCCTGAAGCAGGCGTGGATAGCAGAGATCGGCTATACTCCTCGAGGAAATCGCACCCAAGATCCGGCGCTAGCCACGTATGTTCAACAGTGGCAAGCTGCTCACGAATGGCTCAACGGTGTGCATCAGTGCAGCAGCGAGCCGACGCCGCCTCGCAGCGAGCCCGCTGCACAACAAGCCGATGAGACGAACGATGAGGCGCAAGCGCCAACGATACCGTCCCGATCGAATAACGTCGGCACAGGGACGTACCCGATGCCACCCGCGGAGGCCTCTGCGAACACGAACTCGCTTCCATCGAGCGCAGCGGAAGCCGCAGCTTATAGCGGCACCGAGGACGAGCAACGTGTCGTATCGCCGTTCCGTAACGAGTCCGTACAGGCTGGCGTCTGCAACGGCCCAGATACGAGGTTGCCGCTTAGTGTGACCACGGTTGAGGCGGCGCTTTCGGAAGTTCGCCCGCTCCTCCAAAAAGATGGTGGTGACGTGCAGGTGGTAAGTGTGGATCCCGAGAACGCCACTGTGAGGCTCCAGTTCCTCGGTGCCTGCGCCTCATGTCCAGCACTGGAGGATACAGTTCGTTTTGGCGTGGAGATTGCTTTACGCAAGTACTTTGGCGAGGAACGCGTTCGAAACATCGAGCTCGTCCCGGTTACCGAATCCACGCTCTGGGAGCAGAACAACAAAAAACTACTCGAGTCGTGCGAGGTCGTTCTCGATGAGTTGCGGCCATCGCTTTTCGCACAAGAGGCTGTTTTTGAGCTAGAGCGCGTTGAACGCGGCGTTCTTTACCTTCGATACAGCAGCTCTGATGATGTTCTGTACCAGATTTCGCGCATTATTTCCGAACGAGTGCGAGGCATTCTTCGAATCGATGCAAGGCCCTTTGACGACCATGAATAAGCCGGTTGCAGTACGCTTGATCTGATTCGTCTAAAACGGATACATGATCGTTGACTAGACGCGAACTCGAACGGGAATCCGAGTATGCGTCATTGCCTCGAGTACGACATGTGCTCCATCTGCTGCTGCTGCTGCTGCTGCTGCTGCTGCCTGAAAGTCGCGAGCATGCTTTCAACGCCGAGAGTTACATCCCAGTCGACTATGCACACCAGAATCTGGGCAAGCGGACACTGTATAAATATTCCGAGTTGGCGACACGTTCTCTGAAGCGCAATATGACTCACTTTTGCTGCAAAATCGACCGGTTCTGGCGACCTTCCGCTAAAATATACAGCATAAGCGTATCGAAACACGTCGCTTCCCGGCCTTGCCACGGACAAGTGAAACTTACCTGCCTACCTATCTTCCTTCCTTCCTTCCTGCCTGCCTGCCTGCCGGCTCGCAGGTGCACAAACGACGTCTCTATCCAACAGTCGGGTGCCTCTGTTCGCCGCTTTGCTTTCGTGTGCGCCGACGAATACTTTCGTACCAAGTTTGTCGCCGGGGAACTTCAGGCATCCGGTCAAGCTTCCCGAGAGTCGGTCTGAGCGCAGCACTCGGAACGGACTCTGCCCTTCTGGGAGAGCTGGTTCCTTGCTGTCAAATGGCAATACGGAGCGCCCGCAGCTCCCGTCTGGAGGCCTTGGGGCCTCTAGGCTGTGCGCCGCTGAATGAACTTACAACGCAAACCACTGTTATTGTTTCCCTACGCAAGGATCAATTCATGTTCCTTCAGCTTCCGCAAGGCCGCTCTGCGTCTAAAGTCCCCGCAACTTTGCTACACTGCTCGCGACGCCTTGCTAGCTTGCACACCTAAAGTGTTCCTGTTCGAAAATAGTGCAGTTGCTCTGACTCCCCGGTCCTTTGCATGCTCCCGAATACTGTTCTTCAGTGCTCGTGTATCCAGCTTGAGTGCCTGCAATAGCCAAGGGCCGTTGGGGACGTGCACCATCAGCGTCTAGCTTGCCCTCCTGACAGTGCGAGGGTACACAAGGGCTTGTCTCGGACCGCGCTTGAGCCTCCAACTGTAGGCCGCAGCCCCGTATGTGATACCACGATAACCTGACACGTCCCGTGAACACAGTCGTCACGTGAGCACCAAAATGCGTTACGTCCTAGCGTACGTCATAAACTGCTGCTTTTTCCGACGCTGCATACCGTGTCGTCGCATGCCAGCTGGCCAGGGAGGCGTCTGAGCGCCCGCCCTCACATGAACAGGCCGTTGTTTCACAGCGGCACCGTGCGTCGTTGTCTGCAGCGTGAAAACCTCCCATGGGTTTTGCTTTTTCAGCCAAAGGGGAATTCTTTACATCCTGCGTACCACAGAAAACGTATGTAAGTGGTCTGAGCAACCAAAGATGCGTTCAGCAGCGAACACCGCGTTTCCTCTTTAGGAGAGGGGGCTGCTGTCGCAGTTGCCGTCGCTGCTGCAACGTGCAGCCACTGCAGCGGCGACTCGTGAGCCGCTTGGAGGAAAAAAGACCCACTGAAGAAAAATCTGATGCACACGGACCGAATCCTCTCAAATCAGGCTCTCCGTTGTCGTTTGGGACCTTCTTGAAGAGCCGGTTCCAGGAGTTCCGACGCTTCTTGGCTGAACCCGTGCGAATCTCCGTTCCCAAACCGCTTTTGATCATAGTCGGCGTTGTGGGTAGCATCTTCGTGATCGCTTTCGTATCCTATGCTCCGGACTGGAAAACCGAGTCGAAAATCCGTGAAAAGGTAGCTTTATTCGACTTTATCCTCACGGATATTGTGCACGGCTACGTGGACCCCGTTGATACTGACCAACTTTTCGAGGCCGGAGTCGATGGGATGCTTGGCTCTCTTGATCCTTATACCCAGTTCGAGGGAAATATTGCTGCTAGGGAAATGCAACTCAAAACCTCCGGACGATACGGCGGTGTGGGGCTTGGTATCGCACAAAGCATTTTGCAACCCGAAGAGACAGTGGTGCTGAACGCTTTCGAAGGCTATGCTTTCGACCGCGGTGTCCGAGCCGGCGACGTCATTGTGGAAGTTGACGGCACACCGGTACGCGGTATGCCACTGGACAAAGTAACGGAGCTTTTGCGTGGCGAGCCCGGCACGCTGGTGCGCGTGCGCCTCGCCCGGGAAACGCGAGCACCCGACGGCAGTCGACGTCTCTTTGACGTGGTGCTCCCGCGTCGCCTCGTTACCATCCATGATGTGCCGCTCTACGGTATGATTAGAAGCTACGATGGAGTCGGTTACATTCGGCTGCAGTCGTTTGCAACGAATGCAGGTCGGGAACTGCGAGCTGCTATTGATAACATGGTTCGAACGGGTCGATTGAAGGCCCTCGTACTGGATCTACGCAATAACCCCGGCGGCTTGTTGGACGCTGCCGTGGAAACCGCAGAGGCGCTTGTTCCCAAAGATTCAGCTATTGTGAGCACCAAAGGCCGCGCGCTCGGAGAGACCGTCTTCATGAGTGATCGAGAGCCGTCCTTGCCGGCGGATGTTCGACTCGTGGTGCTCACGAACGAGCAGACTGCCTCTGCAGCGGAGATCGTCGCTGGTGCTGTTCAAGACCTCGATCGCGGCGTTATTGTCGGAACGCGCACTTTCGGCAAGGGTCTCGTTCAGAATGTGGAGCCTTTACCCTATAACACCGCGCTCAAGTATACGGTTGGCAAATATTATACACCATCGGGACGCTGTATCCAGTCCGTGAACTACAAAGAGGGAAGCGCGCTGACAGCCGCGCTGCCGGAAGCCGAGAGCGGTCGACCTTTTCTGGATCCTTCGGGGACGTTGGTACCGGCGTTACCGCCAGCAAACGGAGCAGCGCGCTACCTGTCAACGAAAGTTCCCGAGTCGGAGCGCAAAACCTTTCGCACACTGCATGGACGCATCGTTCGTGACGGTGGTGGCATTGAGCCCGACTTGGAATCCACTGTAACGAAACCGAGTGAGCTGGAGCTGCAGTTGTTAGAGGGGGGCAAGTTTTTCTTTTTTGCAAATCGGTACGCTGCAGGCATATCAAGCCTCCCCGAGGACTTCGAGGTCGACGACAAGCTGTACAAGGAGTTCCAGCGATACGTTCTCGAAGATGCTAGCAAATGGCGAGAGCACACCCGATTTGAGCCAGGTTTGAAGCTGTTCACGAGCACTTTTGCAGAGGCAGGCTACAAGAATGCTGAAAAGGAACTAGAACATCTGCGAGAGACCATTGTCACTGAACTCAAGCAGGACTTTGAACGGCACGCCGATGCCATTCGGCAGCGATTGGAGGATGCCATTCGACAGCGCTTTGAGCCAGAGAGCCGCCGACTCTCTGCAGCCCTTCGGTACGACAAGGTACTTCAGGATGCATTGCGGCTTTTGACGGAGAAACAAGGCGAAGCGTATGAGCGTCTGCTGCAACCAGCAGCCGAGACTGCACAAACCTGAACCTCATTTGTAGGAGGATGCGCACCAGCAGGTACAGCAGCAGCAGCAGCAGCAGCAGCAGCAGTAGTAGTAGTAGTTCGAGCCAAGTGCGCTGCTGCGGAAGTGCTCCGAATGGCTTCGCAATAGCGCCCTGCACCTGTGTCAGATTCAAATGGAACACAAAACTGCTCGCCATGTTCCTGTGTTGAGGCTTTTTAACCAAAGTCTGTTCAGGCGCAGAGCCTCGACATGCGTAACGCAGCACAACGAGTTCAGGAATTCATGATTAGCTATAGGATTCTAGGTCGTCGTTCCGGAATGGCTCATTGGATTCTTTCCCGCTGGAATTTATTGAGTCATTCACAGCAAATTGATCGGCGACGCCCTCGAACAAGAATTCGTAATAAAAAACTGATACCATGATCTAGTTTATTCGTACAAGCCGGGTATCATGTCCTCCTTTCCATATGTGGAGCACGCTCAAAGCATGCGTTGTTTGAGTTGTGGATCTTTCGGTTTCAAGAAAACTCGTGGGTGTGGCTAAGCGCGCAAGCGAATGGTCGACGATAAAAGCTCTCGATGTTGTCCCTTGGCGACTTGTTTACAAGCTCATGCGCAAAACTTCTCTGAACTTGTCACGTCAGGTCGTCGATAGCGTGTTTGGAAGACAAATTATTCAAACTTTGCGCCCATCCACGAACTGTTACTCGATAACTTCATGAAACCGCTAACAGCAAATGGTCTCAAAGGTTCCTGTCTCTTCTACATGTGTGGAAGAGCGTCTTCGACTAGGGGTTTCGTCATCGCGGCGATCGCTCCCAGTGGAGCATGCGTCACCGCTTTGCAGAATGGGATCGCAGACGGATCGACATTACCCTGACTGGTTCTCCAGCGAAGAGTTTTCTTCCGATTCTTTTTCTCATCATGGACGAGATTCTTTTCTAGAGATCGTTGATTGTATCGGAGAGCATACCCGCCAACGGGATCGCAAAGAAGAAGCTCATGACATTAAGGTACGCTACAGGACCTGGATACAGACCAGAGCATTGAGTGCATCCTTCTGCAGCCGTACAGTGAATGTATCGAGCACTGGTGCAGGCTTTTTCGCGCCACAGGGTGGTCCTCGTAGGCTGCGGTGTGATGAACATATGGCAAGACTTGACCACCGTCAAGTGTCACAGCTGTGCAGCGCGCACCGAGGCTGTATTCAAAAAATATGAGAATGAGAAGCGAATCGTAGATCGCGCCTTGTTTGAGGGCATGACGTGCATCGACAACTGCCGGAAGCGACACAAACGCGACTTGGACGCTGCCATCAACATCCTGCGACAGCTGACAAACAGCTGGAGTCACATGTGAGACCAGCGTCTTGAAAGCCGGGGATCAGTGTGTGTGTGTGTGTGAGTGTCTTTGACGTCGAAAAGCAAGCAGTGTCGAGAAAAGGCCCGAAAGGCTGGTGTTGATGACTCTCGGAAGATACGCTCACTAAAGCATGTGCGCTCAAGTTGGAGAACCTATCCCATTTTGTTCTGGCATATACATGGCAGACTGGCTGATAGTTCAGTGCCTATTTCTCAACAGCATTCCAACTGCTTGTTTCGAAAGTCATCGTGGAGCACCGAGTCCAATGGGAACGTCATGGAGTCAGCGACGTTTCCGACGTTTGCTGCTGCTCCAAGTCCATTCAAGGCATTTGTGCGTCTTGAGCACACCTCTGTAGAGCCCTCTCGTCCTTTTTCTATTCGGGTACGTGATCAACGACGTGGAAGCGAGCGAGGCAGCAATACCAAAGGCCTCGACGGGTAACCTTGAGTTCAGGTGCCTCGAAAGCCACGTCCGCGTACGCGCTGAAGAACCCCCGAACGACGTCCTTGTCGCACCGAGTCTGGCACGAAGCGTTCGGTTTGAGTGCAGATGCCAGAAGTGCACGCGTCATACTTGGCGGCTCATGCTTATCATAGCCGACTACTCATGTTCTTGGGTGTGAAGCGTGGCATCAATGACCGTGCGCTAACCGGATATCCGGCAGCGTTTGGTTGCCCTGCAACCCTACGACGTCCTCACAGGGCCTGCTCAGTGCCCTATGCATACTTTCTACCAGCGGGCAGCGAAAACCCAGCGCCATAGATCCGCAAAATCGAATACTGGTACGTGACGGACCCTGTCCGCCACGTGCTGTTCGTGGCTCAGGCGCAGGTTCAATCACACACAAGTCCCTGCAATATGCACCCACAGAACAAACCCCAACCGCGGACTGGTGCCTGCGTTCAAGACCGAACGCTCGCAGCCACGAGTCCCCAAATACCTACAAGCACACACCCATACCCTAACTGAGATTGATGAACCCGCCAACGAACCTGCGTTCCTCAATGCGGTGAGCCTCGCTCCGCTGCACGCAGCAAGTGCACGGGTACTGGAACGTCATCCCCAGTGCGCGCTGGCGGCTCGAGCCGCTGCTCCGTACGAAAACATCGCCCCCACTATAAAGCCAAGAAGCGTCCGCGAATCAAGCGAGGTTTCCATCCAGATCACCACTTCAAAGTCCACCTTCTGAGCGGTCTGAGTCGATGTACCAAGGCTCAACGCTAGTGGACGGCTTTTGAAAGCTACGCAAAGACCGCCTCCGTCTGGGGCACGCGCTCGGCCGTTGCGAGCCGAGCCGGCGGGCCTGGTGTTCGTCAACGCTTCGTGGCTGCCACCAGACGACTTGATCTTCCTTCACTGGGGTATTCATATCACCAACATAGGCATTTCCAAGCCGCATTTTGTTGGATGGAGGCGTGTACGCTCCTGATCTACTATCACCGACCGGACAGCTGCTACGATGACTGGAAACTCTGGGTCTGGGAAAACGCCGGCCCAGAGGCTTCTGATGCGCTCTTGCCCCAGTTGGTGCAACCCGCTTTCCTTAACTGGACACAGCAGGCTGCCTCTAGCCTAGAGGAACGTGGGATGCATTTCTCGCGGCAACCAGTTCCAACGGCACTGGCCGTACCCGGATCGAAAGGAGCCGCATCGAACTGGGCTCCGAGAGGAAGCCCAGTCGATCACTGGTATGGACGCTTGTTCCGGGTGGATGTACCCCACACGTCACGACAGCAGCGCGTACTAGGTGTTCTCCCGGTAAAGGCACGCGAGCCGTACCAGGAGTTCGAGGCGAAAGACGCAGGCGGCGATCGCTTTTTGCACCTATCGAGTGCACAGGTCGGCGACCCGTCCCTACCGCGGATTTTCTATCTGCACCAGGATCTGGCTGATGTCGCCGATAATCCTGCTGTGTTTGGCCTCAGCGAAGATGTCGCGCACATCTACGTGCGGCGTGTACCAAGTCAGCGGCGAACTTGTAGCCTCGGTTTGCGGTTGCGATGGACATCGGTACAGGGGAATGTTACGGAGCGCGTGGTGTCTCCGGACTGTGGCTGTTCGCCTTATGGATGCCTTGCTCCCTGGTCGGCTGCATTCGGACAGCGTTTTACGTTGCCGCGATTCCTCTTTCAGTATTGGATTACCGCTGCCTTGAGCCTGGAACTGGTTACCGGAAACAGCACCGTGATGCTCACTGTCGGAGAAACGGAGGGCAGCGCTGGAGCCGGCCTTACATGGCCTTCGCCTCTGACGACGGCGAGTGAATGCCCCCGTGCGTATTTTGCCGTGGAGGATAGCCCAGGCTTGTTCACAAGCGTGGAGTCCGTAACAATGCTGGGTGAGGCGGGTACGCCCCGCTTCCTGCGGATCGGTATCCACGGTCTGGATGCCCCGTTCCCCGTAGCTATATTCGATGATGCGCTCACCAGTTTTGCAGAGATTCCAGCTGATGCCTTTCGGGACGGCTGGTCGCTCTACATCCTGGATCGCCAGGCCTATGGTCGAAGTAGAAGACTCGGTCTCGCCGTCGTTGATCCGCTACTCGATGAACCGCTGCCAACGCCCCAGTTCTGGCTGGAACCGGAGCCTGCCATGGAATGCGCTGTAGCATTCGAGTACGCAGAGGGTTCGCTTCGACTGTCTCCGGCCTCTTTCTGGACGCTATTCAGCCAGCGACGGTCTGTCGACGAGCACCAAAGCACTCGCCCTGGCTATGCGCGAGGCGCCACCCTCGCTTGTAGAGAAAACGTTCTCCGCTCGCTCACGAACACGCTTGGGCTCTGCTCCTCAGAGGTCCATTGTTTCCGCGGCATCGAGCAGACTCACTGGGCGTTGTGCCGGTTGCCGACGTCACCGCCAATGGAGCAACTATCCGTTGGACAAGCGTCCAGCATGCTTGCTGTACTGCACTCGGAGCAGGGTGCCTCCAATAGAGGCCTCCATCTGTTTGCACCGCGTTGGGGAGCACCGTACTTCTTCCCCGCGGAGCAGAGCGTCTTCTACGTGTGGTATCGGCGCTATAGTCGGGATCACTGGCTGCAGTGGCGCCTTTGGATCCTGACCAATAACGTGCCCCGGTATTCGAGCCCTGTGATTAGCTGGGAGCACGCTACGGATCGAGCGCTTTTCGTGGCCCTGGTACCGCCTGCTATCCAAGGCACAGCGGTTGCGTTGTTGCTCTCCCGAGACGACCAGCTGCGGCCGTCGATTGCCGAGCACCTCGAAGCGTCTGTGGAAGAGGTCTTCGATCCAAGCGCCCTCAACTGGGACCTGCAACGGATCTGGTACCCGAACGCTGCAGAGCGAGAGGTTTTCCTCTTCCAGGGCAGAGAGCAGGTGTTTCACCAGGCAGACCTTGTCGATGTTGAACCGCGCTGGTTGCAGGAGCAGTATCTAGAGATTGCATATCTCCGGCCGCGCGGTGACTACGAGGCGTGGCATCTCTGGCTCTGGGATGCTGACTTCGCCGCCTCTACTGGCAGAGAAGTAGCCTCTGCGGCGAGAGCACCCATCGACGAGCAGCATCCGCATGTTGAAGCGCTCATCTTTCGGATCGATCGTGGCTGGTTTGGACCCGCCAAGCGACTCGGTTTTCTTGCCAAGAAACGAGGTGAGCACGGGGTTTGGGCTGATCGAGATGGTCCCGATCGCTTCTGGACGCTGAGTCCGCAGACCACGCGCGTATGCTTCCTGCAGGGTCGTGAAGAGCTCGCGTTGTCCATTGAGGACTTTGTGCTCGAAGTGACGCCGTTCTTTGAAGATGATCTTCTGGAGCTGTGTTTCCCGTTTCCGCCGTGGTGGAAGCATTCGGCCTCTGTGACAGCCGCAGCCGAGCGAGACGGAAGCGCCCTCGCGACAACACCCAGGCTGGATGCTGTTGCGAGAGACGCACCCAGAGGCGATGCACCACCCGAGGAGCACTTTTTGTGGCATGGCAGGGCGCCGACGCGCGAACCGCGGGTCTATCGTCGTACAGCTCCGGGCGCTCCGAACCGAATACTTGGCGACGACGTCGACGTCAACGACGACGACGACGACATCATTGAGGCACTCGAACTGACCCTCTATTGGCAGGCACTGCCTAACAGACCCGATGGTGGACATGGAGCGAGCGCTGTTTCGCATGAGCTGTGCGTTCGGAGTACGCACCAAGCGTCGCTGCTAGCCATAACAGCTGACGATGCTGCTGGTGTAACGTCAGCGGTGCTTAGCGCCAGCGAGTGCACTGCTTCTGCCATGCAGAAGAATCCTGCTGATCCCTGGCGTTCGGATACCACAACAGGACGCAGCGTCTCTGCGTCCGCCTCAGCGAGCATCGAGTCAGGAACAACACAATACGCGCTACCTCATATTGTTCGCATGCGCTCGTGCTCGGACCCTTTGAAGCTGCAGTTTCAGCTGGATCGCACCTTGGATGAGGACTTTCCAGTCGAAGAGGTGATGGTGCACCTGAAGGGGTTCTCGCCTTCGCGCGGTGCTTGGCGGCGCTACGAAAACGTCGACGACTACTACTACAGCGGAGCTCTCGGCTGGCACTACACCAAGAGCGCTACAACGTTTCGAGTGTTTGCTCCGACTGCCGACCTTGTGGTGCTCTGCCTCTATCGAGAACCGGTTGGAACGGTCGGTCGACAAGCGTTCCCCATGCGACGCATTCCTCAGGGTGTTTGGAAGATCGTTGTTCATGGCGACTTGCAGGGCCTCTACTACACCTACCTCGCCGAGGGCGTCAACAAGCGGCTCTTCCCCGGAGTAGAGGTCATTGATCCGTATTCGCGTTGTAATACTGCCCACAACGGACGAGGACTCATCTTCGGTGAGGATCACACGGAGGTCGCGGATCGACCCTGCATCCCGCCCGAGCATACCATCATCTACGAGGTTCACCTGCGGGACTTTACCATAGACGAGTGCTCGGGTGTTCCGGAGAAGTTGCGCGGCAAGTATCTGGGTCTTGCTCAGCAGGGGACGCAACTCCCGGAGCACTGGGTCCGCAGTCGCATTGTATCCTCAGCAGGTCGAGCGGCGCTCTTCTTGCGAGATCGCGCGACCCCAGACGCTTTCGAAGAAAACGT
>Ga0080006_1209259_pt1 | contig 59493 bp, 68 predicted proteins | sample RS3BMetagenome_FD_69209 | JGI IMG/M metagenome (GOLD analysis project Ga0080006, IMG submission 69209) | Ferric oxide microbial mat and aquatic microbial communities from Rainbow Spring, Yellowstone National Park, USA - RS3B (SPADES... ...
CAACCAGAACACACAGGAAAAGCTGGGCAGACCAGCAGATACCCCGCGTCTCCCACCGAAAATCAAGATCACAAATAACTGGCCCGGCCGAACCTCAGCCCATCCGTGGATTCAAGCTAAGGACCCAGCGCCCAGCACGGGTCCGCCTGCGCCCCGCCGGCCGCTCAACCACCGCACGAGCATCGAACATATGATCGAGCCGTGAGCAAGGCGCCGCACGACCATCGCCCGGGAGCGCCGCCCAGATCGCCCGACGAGTTCCCCAACAACTACGTCGGAGACCTCGTGCACACCGACCGCGGCTGGGTCGTCGTACCCCCGACGGCGTGCCCGGAACACGGGCATCCAACCGGCGAGCCTGGCTGGTCAGTGTCCGCCCCTTGGTGCATCGGCGAGCACCGCCATATGGCGTGGCGCTGCTGGAACTGAGCGGAAATAGCTGTGTGACAATCGTTTTCAGTCTAACCATCCCCGGTCTTGCTCCGGGTAGGCTCCGTTGATTCCGGGCTCGGCGAAAACTTTGGGCGTGTTTTCTTTTCGGAAACCGGGCCCGGCTGGCCCTTGCCGCTCAGCTTGCCGTTGCCGGATGCGCAATTGCCAACCAGTCCGCAGCCGGCTGTCGCAGCCTGTCCAGCACCGCTGCTTCGGGCACGCCGGTGTACCGTGCCAGAGCACAGAGGTAGGTGCGTGTCGCTAGGGCGGCGTACATGGTCGACTGGGCCGTGACGTCGAGGGTCACGTGCATCGCGGCGGACGACACGCCTCCCACCGACGGGCCGGTAGGCGCATACCCGGCAAACCCGATCTGGCGGAACCGCCCGTGCGTGGCGGCCGACAGCAACGAGTAGGGCAGCCCCGCCAGTTCGTCCTCCTCCAGACCCGACGCCCGGTAGAGACCTTTCACCAGCCGAGTCTCCGATGGCGGCACCTCGGACTTCACCTGATCCCCGCCGACGAGGAACGACGCGTCCCACGGCCGAGGGTTCTTGCGGGCACCCGGTGTCATTCCTGCCGTGGCACCGATTGCTACGTAGTCGGCGGTGCGATCGGCGAGGAAGGTGGCCGCCGCTTCGTCATCCGACGGCAACGGTGCGTCGTGAAGCGCCGCCAGCTCCTCGTTCAGGAAGCGCTGCAGCCGCTCAGCCCGCGACTCGGCGGTGAGGATGAACCACGCCTTCGCTGCGATGACGGTGCACGTGCGCGCCAGCGGGAACGGAGCGAACACGACCAGATCAGCGCGAATCACGGCGGCGATTCCACGGAGGAGATCGCACTGTTCCAGACCGGCTGCGACCTGCTGCGTCGCAAGAGTCAGCAGGGTCTGCTTGGACTGTGTGCCCGGGTGCTCCGAGTGCGCGGCGCAGTCCCGCAGTGCCTCGCTTCCGATGTTGAACGGGTGCGATAGCTCCCCTTTGAGGAGGCTCTCAGTGGCGTCTACGAACTGCATCACCACATCGGCGAATCTGTCGAACTCGGGTGGCGTCGAGCGGCTGTTGAGTGGCGGCGGAGTTGTCACCGAACGAGCTTGCCATCCTGGCTGCAGCCATCTATCCGGCCATCCGAGGGGTCTACGGGCTATCGCTCTTCAGGTTCGGTTGCAGGCTCCGTCATCACGTGCAGGTAGGTGATCCCGCCCTGATTCACGCAGTCCTGCGCAAGTTCGTACACCTGCTGATGGAAGTCCGCGTCGATCGCCGCCGCGTTGATGGTCAAGCGCACTGGCGTGTAACTCCGCAGCGTTGTCGACACCCCATTGAAGGTGTAGCCATGGCCGTCGACCGTCAGGATGGTGAGAGGTTGTTCGCCGGTCCACTCGACTCCGATGCACACGTCGTACTCCCCGTGCGACAGAGCCGATGCGGTCGCGCGGACGAGGGCGGTGAAGTCCGAGACCGCCGCCTCGATGGCGCGGCTTTCGACCTCTCCACCATCGAAGTTGCCGCCCCCTCTATTCCGGCGGCCACCGACTGCCGCCGCTAGGGTGACCGAGCCGTCGTGGTGCACACTGGCCGACGCCTCTCGCCACCGCGAGCCGTCGCCGGTGGCGTTGTGGGGTGCGACCCACCGTCGCAGGCCTGGCCTAGGGTTTAGGCGGTTGATGTTCTCGAGTGGATGTATGGCATTGCGGTTCGAGTAGCTGAGGGTGATTGTCTCGGCCTGCTTGAAGATCGCTTGCGCATCTTCACGTGTTGGGCGAACGAGCGCCCCGGGGATGCGCGGATGCGCTACGGCAATCAGCCAGGCCCGGTTCGCAGTGTCACGGCCAGTCGCGGCCTCGGCGTACAGCGCGTCGGTCGCCTCGTTCGACCGGCGCTGCTCTTCGAACCGCGCCCGGTACATCGCCGCGATCTCGCGCTCCTTCATCCACACGGTGTCGGCGCTGTTCCGGACCGGGGCTCCGAAATACTCGCCCCGGTAGACCAGGTGGGGACCATCCACGCTTGCGGGGACGATGACCGCGACCGCACGGGGGCTGGTGCCGAGCCGGTGGATCTCGAGCCCGAATACCGGTGGTGTGATGCCGGTGATGGCGACGCTGTGGAGGGTGCGCTCGTGCACCTCTGTGAGATCACCGGTGTCCAGGCGCACGGTCGCGGCCTTCTGCCGTTCCTCGACGCCGTACACCATCATGCCGCCGCCGCTGTTCGCCATCGCAGCAATGTCCTTCGGGAAGTCGGACAGCGGGAGTCCTTTGGCCGCAGGGAGCTCCTTCTTAAAGTCGAGGTCGTCGGTCTCCTTGATGCCCGCAGCAACGGCCGCATCGAGGATCTCGTCGGTTAGCGGGCTGGGCGGCAGACCCAGGCTGCGATGCAGTGGTGTGAACGTCACCGCGTAAGGGTAGGCACCACGCAACCACGCTGCTCGGCACGGCGAGGGGTGAGTCGGGAACCTGGCGATCGACGACCCAGAGGCGCGCGTGATCGCGTCCTTCCCCGGCCCACTCCCAGCAGCCCACCCGTCGATGACCACCACTCCGGCAGGAATATCGCACGTTGGGAATACATGCACGCCGCCAACAAACTGATCGAAATTACGCTGTGCCGCAGTCTCTTTACGCTTTAGATCGCGCACAGGCGGGTCGACGACACTCGCGCGAAATGTGGCGCCAAGCGGCGGGCTTATCGTGGCGGATACCAGCCGGACGTGGGTCCGCTGCCACGAGAAGTCGATCAGATGCTTTTTCGAGTGGCAGTGGGCCTAGCCTGGATGGGTGAGCGTGACCTGGGCGATTCGTCCGCCGCATCCCGTGCTGCAGCCGCTGGTCAACAGATACATCGGCTACGAGCAGCACGATGTCTCCCTGTCTGTGCATCGCGGTCTGCCGTCGCGTCACGTGACGCTGATTATCAGCCTGCTGGATCCGGTCAGGATGTCGGGTCGGGCTGGTCCGGTGAGCATGCAGGGCCTAGTCGGCGGCCTGCGCACGGAGCCGGTTCTGATCAGCCAGGATCGCACGCTGCGCGGCATCCATGTCGAGCTCCATCCGTTTGGCGTGCGCACCTTGTTGGGCGTCAGCGCCGCAGAGCTCAGCGATCGCGTCGTCGAACTGGATAACCTGGGTCGTCCCGCGTTGACAGAGTTGCCGGACCGGCTGGCATCGACACTCACCTGGTCAGAACGCTTCGACATCCTCGATGGCGTACTCGCGGCGAAAGCTTACAAACCCCGCTCTGTCTCCACCGAACTCGGCGAGGCCTGGCGGCAGATGCTGGCCACCGGCGGACTGATCCGTATTGCCGATCTTGCCGATGAGATCGGCTGGAGCAGAAGGCACTTCAGCGGACGGTTCCGCGACGAAATCGGTGTAGCGCCGAAACAAGCCGCACGCATCTTACGGTTCGAGCGCGCCGGGGCGCTGCTGCGTCGCGGGCATCGTGATCTGGCCGAACTCGCAGTCGCATGCGGTTACTACGACCAAGCACACCTCAGCAACGATTGGCGCACGCTTGCCGGATGCTCGCCCCGGACATGGATCGCCGAAGAGCTCCCATTCCTCCAAGACGACAGTGTCTTCGCCGGCCAAGACTAAACGCCATGACCGAAACACCCGCCCCCACCGTTTGGCCCGCCCTACGCTACGACGACGCCCCGACCGCGGTCCGGTTCCTCGTCGACGTACTCGGCTTCACCGAGACCCTGGTCGTTCCCGGCCCGGAGGGCTCCATCGCCCACGCCGAACTACGCTGGCCCGAAGGCGGCGCAGTGATGCTCGGCAGTACCGGCCATCCCGCTGACGGCTTACACGACGCGATGAAACCCGGGACCGGTGCAACCTATGTCGTCTCCGATCATCTCGACGAGATCCACACCAAAGTCGTGGCCGCTGGCGCCCAAATCACTGCCGAATTGCACGACACCGACTTCGGCTCGCACACGTTCAGTCTCAAAGATGCCGAAGGCAACACCTGGACAATTGGCACCTACCGCGGCGCACCATGAAGGTGCTCTAGCGCTATCGGTTCACTACCCGTCAAGCACGATCCAACGCGCAGGGCCATGCCGTGCTGCAACCTCACGATGCTCGGAGTCGACGCGGTTGGTAGATCGAGGGTTCTCGCCGCATCCAGGCCTCCGTAAAGCTCCGTGAGGAACACAGCACGCAGGAATACCGCACGGTTGGAATACGTGCACTCCGCCAGTATACTGAGCGAAATTGACTGCACCACAGTATTTTTAGTTGATGACGTCGGCTTTCAGCGGGACCCGATGCTGTTGCTAACCGGCAGTATCGCGTGTCATTTGACTGAGGCTGTATGTGACTGAATTGGTGGGTAGCAGTGTGACGCCGATGTTGGCCATCTCTGTGCGGCCGCGCTCGTAGAGTCCAGATATCGCATCCTCGACGAGCACCACGCGATAGTCGCGCTCACTGGCTTCGTAGATGGATGTGCGGGGACAGTTGGGATAGTTGCACCCAGCGACCACCACAGTGTCGATCCGATTGTCGCGCAGATAGTCATCGAGGACAGTGCGGTAGAAGGCTCCCCACCGGGGCTTGTAGAGAATGATCTCGCGGTCGGCAAGCCGCTGTGGATGTCCCGATAGCAGTAGTTCATCGTCGAATTGCGCGGCCGGCTCGGGCGTCAGGCCTGGCGCCAGCAGCCTCCCGGGTGTGCCTGGACGCAGCATCGGGGTGGTGCCGGCAGCAAGTCCTTTGCGCACTGGCTCGGCGTTGCTTCCGTCAGCCAGGTAGAGCCGGACGATGTGCACAATCGGCAAGCCGGCGCCGCGAAATGCCCGGCACAAACTGGCGATCAGGGGCACGGCTGCGGAGGTTCCCGGGATCTCCAGAGCCCCGCCGTCGAGGGTGTCGGTTTGAACGTCGATCGTCAGCAACGCTGCGGAATTGAAGTGCGGCTCGACGAGGGAATCCATGCTCATAGCATAAGGACACGCCTGAGCATTCTTACCGGTTCTGCTCGGGCGCCAGCATGAGTACATTCCGGAGTACTGCAGACGCTGAAACCCGTTGCCGCGAGCCCAATTAGGGCCCGTCCCTAGACAGGTGAATGATGTCAGCCAGCACCACGATCGACACGTTCCTCGGCGTCGATACCCGTGTCGGGCGTGTGATTCAAGCCGAAGAATTCCCGCGCGCCCGCAAGCCTGCTTACAAGTTGTGGATCGATTTCGGTGAACTGGGCACACGCAAGTCCAGCGCCCAGATCGCCGAGCTGTACACCACCGACGAGCTCAAGGGCCGGCTAGTACTGGCAGTGGTCAATCTGCCGCCGCGCCAGGTCGCCGATTTCATCTCAGAAGTACTCGTACTCGGAGTACCTACCGACGGTGACGGTGCCGTCGCACTGGTAGGCCCAGATCGAGAGATACCGCTAGGCCTTCGACTTCTCTGACCCACTGACCAGCCGCCACCAGGCTCTCATCGCCAAATTCCCGACACTCGGCAGCGAGGAATAGCGCACGTTAGGAATACGTGCGCTCCGCCAGTAAACTAGGCTAAATTACATGTGCTGCAACATTTTTGCATCTGATCACCTTGCTCCGGAAAGCAGCTGATGCTATTACGGTCGGTCTGTATCACGTGCCGTTCGCGCGAGACTCGCTACGACGGATTCGGTGGGATGCAGTGTGACGCCGATGTTGGCCATCTCTGTGCGGCCGAGCTCGTAGAGTCCGGATATCGCGTCCTCGACGAGTGCGATCCGATAGTCGCGCTCGCTGGCTTCGTAGATGGAAGTGCGCGGGCAGTTGGGATAGTTGCATCCCGCGATCACCACGGTGTCGACGCGGTTCTCGCGTAGATAGTCATCGAGGCGGGTTCCGTAGAAGGCTCCCCACCGGGGCTTGTAGAGGATGATCTCGTGGTCGGTCAGCCGCTGCGGTTGGCCCGATAGCAGGAGTTCATCGTCGAATTGTGCGGCCGCCTCGGGTGTTAGGCCTGGTGCCAGCAGACGTCCCGGTGTGCCTGGGCGCAGCATCGGGGTGCTGCGAGCGACAAGTTCTCTGCGCACGGGCTCGGCATTGCTTCCGTCGGCCAGGTAGAGCCGGACGATGTGCACGATCGGTAGGCCGGCACCGCGAAATGCCTCGCAGAGGCTGGCAATTTGGGGCACAGCGGTTGAGGTTCCCGGGATCTCGAGGGCTCCGCCATCGAGGGTGTCGGTTTGGACGTCGATCGTCAGCAACGCCGCGGAATTGAAGTGCGGCTCGACGAGGGAATTCACGGCCCTAGCATAGGGACGCGCCTGAGCTCGGTTACCGGCCGCGTTCGACGCCAGCGCGAGTGCATCCCCGGGTTCGGCAGACGCCGCAAAACCCATGCCCAGCCCGATTAGTGCCCACCCTAGGTCAGGAGAGTGATGTCAGCCAGCACCACGATCGACACGTTCCTCGATGTCGACATTCGTGTCGGGCGGGTGATTCAAGCCGAAGAGTTTCCGCGTGCCCGTAAACCTGCTTACAAGGTGTGGATCGATTTTGGGGAGCTGGGCACACGCAAGTCCAGCGCGCAGATCACCGAGCTGTACACCACCGACGAGCTCGTGGGCCGGTTAGTACTGGCAGTGGTCAATCTGCCGCCGCGGCAAATAGCCGACTTCATCTCAGAAGTCCTCATCCTCGGAGTGCCCACCGACGGCGACCACGCTGTGGCACTGGCGGGCCCAGATCGAGAGATACCGCTAGGCCTTCGACTGCTCTGATCTACCAGGCCTTTGTGCGATGCGATCCACGCTGTGCTGGCGGAAACGTGCAGTGCTGCGGTCCGGCACCGAGCGGCGCGATGATCCTGGTCCGACACGCCGATGCGCTAACCCGATGGCCGAAAGGAATACCGCACGGTTGGAATACGTGCACTCCGCCAATAAACTGGGCGATACTTGTTGCGCAACAGGCTATTTCATTTCCCAAAGCTCAGGCTCGATGTCCTGGCTCACAGCTTCTTGAGCCCGCGCAGGAGCTTGAAGAATGGGGCGCTCGCAAGCACCGCCTTGGTGAGTTTCGGTTGCAACACGCTGACGTTGTTGGCGACGAGGTAGCGCACCCCGTGATCGCGCCAGACGGCGGCCTGTTCAACGACTTCGGCGGGAGTGCCCGTGAGTACCACGTCTTTGAGCAGCGAAACGGGGACATCTTTCGTTGACGACAAAACGCACTCTTCGTCCAGCTTCTGGGCAACCAAGTCCTGCGCGCCCGAGAAATCGTCACCGAGTGGATGCCGCACACCATGCTCGGCCCAACTGTGTCCCGGCAAGCTCAACGCCAGCGCCCTCGCAGCAGCAGAGTCCAGCATTTCTTCGACATCGTCGTGTGTTCGTCCTGTCGCGATCGAACGTCCCCGGGTCGCCAGCGAGATCGCCGCCCTGGGTCTGGTGGCCCTCGCTTTCGGCACCTGCGGCCTCGGTGTTCGGCGCTGGCTGGTGACTGAGCGTGCCTTGCGGCTGCGCCGGCCCTTGCCCGGGTTCGGCGCCCCGATGTTCGTCGTCCTGGCGATCCTCCTTGCCGGCGTCGGTGTCATTGTCCTGGTCGTCGGGCGGGGTGGCTGAACCTCGATGAATGCCGAGTCCGCCAGGGTGTGGGGCAAGCAGTACCCGTTCGAGCGCAACCACCTCCAGCGGGTGATCACGCTGATCGGGCTCGCTGGCGTGCTGGCTGTCACCGTCATCCTGCTGGTGCACGAGGGTGTTGTGACGTTGCTGGGGATGTCGTTCCTCGGCGCCGGCTTCGTATGCGCGCTTGCTGCGGTGTCCCGGCACCGATACGACCGCGAGACCCGCATCGGCTTCGTCATCCTCGATACCCGGGGCGGCTCGTTCGTGCTCGGCTCGGCGTTGGCCGTCGTGGCTGTCGGCCTGCTCGTAGCGCTACTCGTCGTTGTCAGGTGAGCCGACGAGACCGATCGGCACGACGGTCGGTGCGCTTTGACCGATGGCTAGGCTGATCGTCCATGAGCGAGCACGGACATTTCGCACAGGCCGGCCTGGCCACCAAGGCCATCCATGCCGGCTACCGGCCTGATCCGGCAACCGGCGCGGTCAACACCCCGATCTACGCCAGCAGTACTTTCGCGCAAGACGGTGTCGGCGGTCTGCGCGGTGGATTCGAGTACGCCCGCACCGGCAACCCGACCCGGGCCGCGCTGGAGGCCGCACTTGCCGCCGTGGAAGGCGGCCGTTTTGGCCGTGCCTTCAGTTCGGGCATGGCGGCCGGCGACTGCGCACTGCGCGCGGTGCTGCGTCCCGGCGACCATGTGGTGATTCCCGACGACGCCTACGGCGGCACGTTCCGGCTGATCGACAAGGTCTTCAGCCATTGGGGCGTGCTGCACACCCCGGTCGCCCTGTCCGATCTCGACGCGGTGCGCGCGGCGATCACGACGCAGACCCGGTTGATCTGGGTGGAGACACCGACCAACCCGCTGCTGTCGATCGCCGACATCGCCGGGATCGCTGCGATCGGTGTCGAAAGCGGCGCGAAAGTGTTGGTGGACAACACCTTTGCTTCCCCGGCGCTGCAGCAACCGCTGACCCTGGGAGCCGACATCGTGCTGCACTCGACGACGAAGTACATCGGCGGGCACTCCGACGTGGTGGGTGGGGCGCTGGTCACCAGCGACGAGGAGTTGGACGCGGCGTTCGCTTTCCTGCAGAACGGGGCCGGCGCGGTGCCGGGACCGTTCGACGCCTACCTGACCATGCGGGGCTTGAAGACGCTGGTGCTGCGCATGCAGCGGCACAGCGAAAACGCCGCTGCGGTGGCGCAATTCCTCGCCGGTCACGCCGCGGTGCACGCCGTGCTGTATCCGGGTCTACCCACCCATCCCGGTCACCAGGTCGCCGCGCGCCAGATGCGCGGTTTCGGCGGCATGGTCTCGGTGCGGATGAAAGGCGGCCGTGCCGCGGCGCAGGCGTTGTGCGCCGGCACCCAGGTGTTCATCCTGGCCGAGTCGCTGGGCGGGGTGGAGTCGCTGATCGAGCATCCCGGCGCGATGACGCATGCGTCGACGGTCGGTTCGCAGTTGGAGGTTCCCGACGACCTGGTTCGGCTGTCGGTCGGCATCGAGGACATCGCCGACCTGATCGCCGATCTCGAACAGGCGCTCGGCTGAGCGTGTCGGAGGGACCGACGACACGACACGCCGAGGGCTAGGAGTGGTAGGGCTCCGCGCTGACCAGGGTCACCTTGACGGTGCTGCCGTTGGGCACGGTGTAGCTGCGCGTCTCGCCCTCTTTGGCGTCGATCAGCGCGCCGCCCAGCGGCGAGTTCGGTGAGTACACCTCGAGCTTGCCGTCGTTGACCGCCTGCTCGCGGGTGCCGATCAGGAACGTCTCGGTGTCGGACTTGTCGCCGTCGTAGTAGACCTTGACCACCGAGCCGGGCAGTGCGACGCCGGACTGCTTGGGCACCTCACCGACCTTCGCGTTGTTCAGCAGGTCCTGCAGCTGGCGAATGCGGGCCTCTTGCTGGCCCTGCTCCTCGCGAGCGGCGTGATAGCCGCCGTTCTCGCGCAGATCGCCTTCCTCGCGCCGGTCGTTGATCTCGGCGGCGATGACCGGACGGTTTGCGATCAATTGATCGAGCTCGGACTTGAGTCGATCGTGTGACTCCTGGGTCAACCAGGTCACCTGGGTGTCCGTCATCTCGTCGCGCTCCTTGTATGTCGGTGTGGGACGGCATCCGCCCCGGCAGGCTGTCGGTCGTGCTGGCGGGCGGTTCTTCCACGAGAACTGCCGACCTCAGTAGCCGGGCGAACCCACTGCGCGGCACATGGCCGCTAATGCAGCAATACACGGTCCCAGCCGGAACCGTGCATCCGATTAGCCTACCACCGCCGGTGCGGACCCCGAGGAAATTTGGAGTTGATGTAGTCGCAGTTCGGGGTTGCTCGCCGTACGGCGGGTCAGGGCGCGCGCAGATAGCCGGGCACATCGGTGCCGCAGCCGTAGATGTCGCCCATCGCGGCCGGTTCGCTGGACCTCAGCACCGTCGTCACCTGCACGGTTGCCTGGTCCGCCGACGGAACCAGCACCTCGCGCCGGCCGGTCTCGCTGCCGTCTTTGGCGCGCACCCGCACGATGCAATCGACCGGGCGCGACGGATCTTTTCGGGTCACGCTGATCGTTACTGACACGGTGTGGCTGTCGATCAGCCGGTAGCCGGCGAGCGTACCTTCGACGTCACCGCGGCCCAGGCGTTGGTAGGCCAGCAGCGCCAGCGCGACGCCGGCCGCGACCACTGCGGCAGACAGCGCGATGAACCAGCGCCGCGACGGGCGGGGGGTGCGGCCACGCCCGTAGCGGGATTGCGTCGGCGCGGGAGAACGTTCGGTCATGGTGTGGTGTGGTGTGGTCGCGGCCCGGGTTTGAAAGACCCGGCGTGGGAGATGAAACTGTGCGAACTGCAATCATAGGCGCAGAAGACAGCACCCAGAACAGAGCAGACAGTCAGGGGGCACGTGAGCGAACTGCGGTTGATGGCGGTGCACGCCCACCCGGACGACGAGTCCAGCAAGGGTGCCGCCACCCTTGCTCGTTACGCGGACGAGGGATACCGCGTGCTGGTGGTGACCCTGACCGGCGGCGAGCGCGGTGACATCCTCAACCCGGCGATGGACCTGCCGGAGATACACGGGCGCATCGCCGACGTCCGACGCGATGAGATGGCGAAGGCCGCCGAAATCCTCGGCGTCGACCACACCTGGCTCGGCTTCGTCGATTCCGGCCTGCCGCAGGGGGATCCGCCACCGCCGCTGCCGGACGACTGCTTTGCGCTGGTGCCACTCGAGGTGTCCACCGAGGCGTTGGTACGGGTGGTGCGCGCATTCCGGCCGCACGTGATGACCACCTACGACGAGAACGGCGGCTACCCCCATCCCGATCATATTCGCTGCCACCAGGTTTCGGTGGCCGCATTCGAGGCCGCCGGTGACTATCGGCGCTTCCCGGAAGCGGGCCCGGTGTGGTCGGTGGCCAAGCTGTACTACAACCACGGATTTCTGCGTCAGCGGATGCAGCGGTTGCAGGACGAGTTCGCCAGGCGCGGCCAAACCGGCCCATTCGAAAAGTGGCTCAAACATTGGGATCCCGCGCACGACGTGCATGCCGACCGGGTGACGACCCGTGTCGAGTGCTCGGCCTACTTCGGTCGGCGCGACGATGCGCTGCGTGCGCACGCCACCCAGATCGACCCCGAGGGTGACTTCTTCGCGGCGCCGATCTCCTGGCAGCAGGAGCTGTGGCCGACCGAGGAATTCGAGCTGGCCCGCTCCCGCGTTCCGGTGCGGCTGCCCGAGACCGACCTGTTCGCCGGAATTGAGAAAAAGCTGTGACCCACATGTATCTGGCCGCGCTGGAGTTGCTGGCCGCGGGCGGACCGCGCAACACCGGGCCCGACTTCGGCAAGGCCAGTCCGTTCGGCCTACTGGTCGTGGTGCTGTTGCTGATCGCCGTGGTGTTTTTGGTGCGTTCGATGAATCGGCACCTGAAGAAGCTGCCGCAGTCGTTCGACCCTCAGCATCCCGAGCCGGATCAGGCTGTCGACGACGGCACGATCGACCGGCCGCCGCATGAGCCGCGCTGACGACGGTGCACTTCCGTAGCGACGTTCAGGAGCAGCGCCCGTGAGCCTGCCGGGTAATCAGCTCGCGCTGGCCGCCAGCCCCTACCTCCGCCAGCACGCCGACAACCCGGTGCACTGGCGGCAGTGGTCGCCGGACGCCCTGGCGGAGGCCGCCGAACGTGATGTGCCGGTGCTGCTCTCGATCGGCTACGCGGCCTGCCATTGGTGCCACGTGATGGCCCACGAGTCGTTCTCCGACGACGAGGTGGCCGCGGCGATGAACGCCGGCTTCGTCTGCGTCAAGGTGGACCGTGAGGAGCGACCGGATATCGACGCGGTCTACATGAACGCCACCATCGCGCTCACCGGTCAGGGCGGCTGGCCCATGACGTGCTTTCTGACCTCCGACGGACGGCCGTTCTTCTGCGGCACCTACTACCCCAAAGCTGCTTTTCTGCAGCTGCTCTCGGCGGTGTCGGACACCTGGCGCGACCGGCGCGATGACGTTGAGCAGACGTCGGATCAGATCGTGGGCGAACTGCGTTCGCTGGCTTCCGGCTTGCCCGACAGCGGCCTGCACGTGGAGCCGGCACTGTGCGACGACGCCGTCGCAGGGGTGCTACGCGACGAGGACGTCGAACACGGCGGCTTCGGCGGTGCGCCGAAATTTCCGCCGTCGACGTTGCTCGAGGCGCTGCTGCGGCACTGGGAGCGGACCGGCTCGCCGGCGGCATTGGCCTCGGTCGAGCGGGCCGGGGCGGCAATGGCCCGCGGCGGCATGTACGACCAACTGGCCGGCGGGTTCGCCCGTTACAGCGTCGACAATGCCTGGGTGGTGCCGCATTTCGAGAAAATGCTGTATGACAACGCATTGCTGTTGCGGGCCTACGCGCACTGGGCGCGCCGGACTTGCGTCCCGCTGGCACGCCGGGTAACCGCCGAGACCGCGCGGTTTCTGCTCGCGGAACTGCGCGATGACAACGGCATGTTCACGTCGTCGCTGGATGCCGATGCCGACGGCCGCGAGGGCTCGACCTACGTCTGGACCCCCGCCGAGCTTGTCGACGTGCTTGGCCGTGACGACGGTCATTGGGCCGCAGCGGTTTTCGCGGTGACTGAGGTCGGAACGTTCGAAGCCGGCGCATCGGTGCTGCAGCGGCCCGCCGACCCGGACGACCCGGAGCGCCTCGACCGCGTCCGGTCTGCGCTGCTGGCCGCCCGGCTGACTCGGCCGCAGCCGCCCCGCGACGACAAGGTCGTCACCGCTTGGAACGGCCTGGCGGTCACCGCGCTGGCCGAAGCCAGCGTGACGCTGGCCGCGCCCGAATTAGCCGCCGCGGCAGCCGATTGCGCTACGGCGCTGCTGCGACTGCACCTGGTCGACGGCCGGTTGCGCCGGGCCAGCCTCGGCGGTCGAGTCGGCGAAAGCGTAGCGATCCTCGAAGATCACGCGCTGCTGGCCACCGGTCTGCTCGCGCTCTATCAGCTGACGCCGCAAGCAGGCTGGCTGGCCGCCGCCACCGAGCTGCTCGATATAGCGTTGGCGCACTTCGCCGATCGTGAAAGGCCGGGCCGCTGGTTCGACAGCGCCGACGACGCCGAGCAGCTGGTGCTGCGGCCGGCCGACCCGTACGAGAGCGCGACTCCGTCGGGCGCTTCGGCGATCGCCGAAGCGCTGCTCACCGCGGGGCACCTGACCGGTCAAGAACGCTACCTGCAGGCCGCCGCCGCCACGCTGCAGGCGCATTCGGTGTTGCTGGCCCGCGCGCCGCGATCGGCCGGCCACTGGTTGGCCGTCGCAGAGGCCGCCGTGCGAGGGCCGTTGCAGATCGCGGTGGCCTGCTCGGGCCCGGATTCGCCGTTGCTGGCCGAGGCTCGGCGACGTGCGCCCGGCGGGGCGATCGTGGTCGGCGGTGCGGTGGACTCCTCGCCGTTGCTGGCCGGCCGCGACCGGGTCGGCGGCGCCGACGCAGCCTACGTGTGCCGCGGTCGGGTCTGCGATCTGCCGGCCGTCGGCGCCGCGGACTTGGCGGCAGCGCTCGCCCGGTAGCGTGCCTCCCATGCCGAGTGCCGAACACATCACCGCCGTCGTCAACCGCTACATCAGCCTGGTCAACAACGGCACCGCGGACGATCTCGTCGACTTGTATGCCGATGACGCCACCGTTGAGGATCCGGTCGGCGGTGAGGTGCACATCGGCCGCCAAGCGATCCACGGCTTTTACTCCGTGTTGGAAGCGGTGCAGCGGCAGTGCGAGCTGGTGACGTTGCGGGTGGCCGGCCATGAGGCGGCATTTCACTTCAAGCTGACTGTCACGGCCGGCGCCAGCCGGATGCTCATCGAGCCGATCGACGTGATGGCATTCGACGGCGAGGGCAAGATCAGCTCGATGAAGGCCTACTGGTCGCCCGAGGGTGTCACCCAGTTGTAGCTCAGAAGACGGCGAACCAGATCGCGATGTAGTGGCAGATCGCCGCAATCACGGTGCAGGAGTGGAAGAACTCGTGGTAGCCGAATGTGCTCGGCCACGGATCCGGCCAGCGCAGCGCGTACATCACCCCGCCGATGCTGTACAAGGCGCCGCCGACGGCCAGCAGCACCACCGCTGCAACGCCGGCATTGTGCAAGATCGTCGCGATGTAGAACGCTGACACCCAGCCCAGGACCAGGTAGAGCGGGACACCGACCCAGCGCGGCGCGGTCGGCCAGCACATCTTGAGTAGCACCCCGGCCAGCGCGCCGCCCCAGACCATCCAGAGCACCAGCACGCCCGAGCGGTGCGGCATGGCCAGCATCGCGAACGGCGTGTAGGTGCCGGCGATCAACACGAAGATCATCGAGTGGTCGAGCCGCTTCATCCAGGTGCGGACTCGCACCGATTTCCAGGTGACCCGGTGATAGATCGCGCTGACCGTGAACATGCCCACCACCGAGCCGGTGTAGATGAACGTCGCCACGCCCGCCTTGAGGCCCTCCAGGGGCCAGGACAGCGCGATCAGCGACGCGCCGGCGAAGACCGCCACGACGGCTGAGACCAGATGGATCCAGCCACGCGCCCGAGGCTTGACCAGTGCCCGGGCGGTGTCCTTGACCTCCTCTGCGACATGCTCGGCGATCTCGGCGACGGATGGGGCCGCCTCGGTCGCACCGGTCTGGTCGGCCACCTCGGTTTCGCGACTCAACAGCACTCCATAACGCCGGCCTGCCGGTGGGGCAGGATGATCGATGAGCAGTTGCGTCCACAGTAATCTGGATCCCTGTGGAGATCATTCCGCCGCGCGTCAAGGAGCCGCTCTACCGGCTCTATGAGTTGCGGCTGCGGCAAGGACTGGCCGCATCGAAATCCGCGTTGCCACGCCACATCGCGGTGCTGTGCGACGGCAACCGTCGCTGGGCGCGTGACGCCGGCTACGAAGACGTCAGCTACGGCTACCGGATGGGCGCGGCCAAGATCGCCGAGATGCTGCGCTGGTGCCAAGAGGCGGGCATCGAAATGGCGACTGTTTATTTGCTTTCCACCGAAAACCTGCGCCGCGATCCGGCCGAGCTGGCCGCGCTGATCGAGATCATCACCGACGTCGTCGAGGAGATCTGCGCACCCGACAAAGGTTGGAGTGTGCGCACAGTCGGGGACTTGGAGCTGATCGGCGAAGAGCCCGCGCAACGGGTGCGAGGCGCCGTAGAAGGGACAGCGGGCACTGCCACCGTGGGGTTTCACGTCAATGTGGCGGTCGGATACGGCGGGCGCCAGGAGATCGTCGACGCCGCGCGCGCTCTGCTGGGCAAGGCGATTGCCGACGGAGTCAGCGGCGAGGAACTCGTCGAGGCCGTCACCGTCGACGCCATCTCGGAAAACCTCTATACCTCCGGTCAGCCCGACCCCGATCTGGTGATCCGGACGTCGGGGGAGCAGCGACTGTCCGGGTTCCTGCTCTGGCAGAGCGCCTACTCGGAGATGTGGTTCACCGAGGCGCACTGGCCGGCGTTTCGCCGGGTGGACTTCTTGCGCGCGCTGCGAGATTACAGCCAGCGGCATCGCCGCTACGGCACCTGAGCCAGGTGGCCTTCGTGCCACACTGAGATATGGCTGCGCTCTCAGCTTTGGTGTTCTCGCTGAGCTGGTGGCTGGGGTTGTATTTGTTGGCCCGTAACCCGCGCAAGCCGGTGCTCGCGTTCTGCGCGGTGGGCCTGTGTAGTTTTGCGGCGGCGGTCGCGCTGGACGCGGTGCGCCTGGTCACCCACTCCACGGTGCTGGGTCGGGTCGAGATCTATCTGGTCGCGGTGCCCGGGGTGGCCTGGTTCGCGGTGCTGCTCGAGATCGGCCGGGCGCACGACAACGGGCGCGCCCGCACACTCGAGGTGTTTCTGGTCGGTGTCGTCGCCGCGCTGACGCTGGCCGGCGCGACGCTGGCCGGCCACGTCGAGGGGCCGCTGCGGCTCGGCCATGTGGTGATGTGCGTGGTGATCTCGGTGTCCACGCTGGGCGCGATGGCCGCGGCCCTGCGAAATCGGACGCGGAAAATCCCGCTGGTCGGGCTGATCGTCACCGCGACGATGTTCTTCGCGTTGGCCAACGCGATCCTGATCATTGCGCTGGGTGTGGTGCCCAGCTGGTTGGCGTTGGCGTCGACGAGTTGCGACGTGCTGAGCCTCGGTGTCGCGGTGGCGCTGTGGGATGCGTTCGACGAGGGCCAGGCGCTGCGGGCCGACATGCTGCGCTCGTTCACCGGCACCGGCGCGATTGCGCTGCTGCTCGGTGGTCAGATGCTGATCGGCCTCGCGGTGATCCCCCGGCAGACCACTGCGCAGATCGCGCTGACCATCTTGCTGTTCACCAGCCTGGCCATCGCAGCGTCGGTGCAGGTGCTGGCCGATCCGCTGGCCGGCCTGCTGGACCGGATGGTGTTCTCGCGTTCGCCGTCGTTGCGCGCCGATCGGGAGACGTTGCGGCGCACCCAGTCGGCGCTGCCGCTGCGGCTGGCCGACCCGCTGGACGGCTTCGACGACGAGACGTTCGCCCGGCTGACCCGCCGCGCGCTGGGCCACTACGGCGACCTGTCCAAGCTGGTCGCCAATCCTCTTACGGCGCTGCCCGCGATCGATGAGCGGTTGGCCGCCCGCGGCGCCCCGGATCAGCCGCTGGAGCGGGCCATCGAACTCAAAGCGCTGCTGGCCGACCGGATCGCGGCGCTCAAACCCCGCGACGGCGGCGACTTCGGCACCAGCGAGCAGTGGCGCCACTACAACTCGCTGTACTTCCCGTACGTCGTCGGCGTGCGCGCCTACGCCCAGAACGCCACCGCAGCCGGCCTGGACCCGACCGCGCGTCAGGCGTGGCAGTGGTTCGTCACCGACGTGCCGCAACGCTCGCTGCACAACTGGCAGAACGCCGCCGCGAAGCTGATTGCCGCCGATCTGCGCGGCCGGGTGTCTGTCTCCAGCTAGGGCGTCGGCTACCGGATTTCGTAGGTGCCGTCAAGCCGGGCGCGTGCGACGACCTGTCCCTTCATCGCTCGCAGTGCATCGGCGAGGCCGAATTTGTCGGGTAGCTCAAGTCGATGGTCGAGCGCGAAGAGTTGGAAGACGTAGGAGTGGGGTCCGTGCGAGGGGATGGGCATCGGTCCGGCCCAGCCGCGACGGCCCAGGGCGCCTTTGCCGTGTTTGAGTCCGGGGATCGGGCTGGGGTGGCTCAGACCGTTCTCGGAAATGCCCGGCAATGACGGGTCGATGGCGACGGTCAGGGCGTGGGTGCCGGCCCTGCCGATGGGGACGTCCGGGTCTTGCACGACGAGCACGAGTTCCGCGGTGCCGGCCGGTGGCGTGGTCCAGTCCAGGGCGGGTGAGATATTGGGACCGAAAAGTCGGCCTCGGTGCCGATCCGGGATGGCGGCGCCGTGACCGAAGGCCGGGCTGGTGAGGGTGAAGCTCTCAGGTGCTTGCAGGTCGGGCCGGGCCCAGAGGAGGGTGTGGTGGCCGGCGCGTCGGTTGCGTAGCGCGCGGCCGAGGAGGTTGGGCATGCGGCGGCCCGTTATTTCGCGCTTGCGGCGAGGGTGCCGCTGACATAGACGTGGTCACCCATCCGGACATCTTCGTCGTCGAAGGGCCGAAGTCCGTTGGCCGCGAACAGGTCGTGGGCACTACGGGTGCTCACGTCCCAACCGCGTTCACAGAGATAGGGGGCCACCTCGTTGCGCTCGCCGAAGTAGACGAGGCTGGCCATATCCGGATCGAAGCCGTGCGCTTGCCAGTGTTGGGAGATGCGTTGCATGCGTTCCTTGAGCTTCTCCTCGTCACCGGGCCCGGAATTGTTCTCGCTTCCGGTGGCCAACCGGCTACCCGGCGCGCTCAGTTCGGTGATGGTGTCCAGCAGGCGGTCCTGCGCGTCCGGAGGGAGGTAGCCGAGCAAGCCCTCGGCAATCCACCCGGCCGGCTGGTTCGGGTCAAATCCTGCGCCCCGAAGTGCGGCGGGCCAATCGTCACGCAGATCGACCGACGCCACCCGCAGGTCGGCAGTCGCAGCGGCGCCCAACTCGGCCAGCGTCCGGGTTTTGAACTCGATCACCTGCGGCTGGTCCACCTCGTAGACCACCGTGCCGGCGGGCCACGCCAACCGGTAGGCCCGGGAATCCAGTCCCGAAGCCAGAATCACGACTTGCTTGATGCCTGCCTTCGTCGCCTCCACCAAAAACTCGTCGTAGAACTTGGTTCGGACCGTCGCCATGTCGGCCAGGCGCGCCCCGTCGACGACATCGGACAATTCGGTCGGATCCAGCTCTCCGCTGGCCAGCCGAGTGAGCAGGTCCACGCCCACCGCCCGGACCAGCGGTTCGGCGAACGGGTCGTTGATCAGAGGACGATCAGCGCGGGTCGCCAACGCGCGGGCCGCCGCCACCATGGTCGCGGTCACCCCCACGCTCGATGTCAGATCCCAGGTATCGCCGTCGCGTCTGGCGGAGTCGGGGGAAGTCATGTCTTTCTCCTGTCCATGGTCCGTAAGCTGTCCGCTTAGCGTTTAGGTACACTAAAGATCAGCTTTTAGGTATACTAACGATTTATGGGAACGGATGCAACTGCAGAACACTCCGGAACGCTCGAGGAGGCCGGTCTCGGCGGTCAGGTGCGATCAACGGTGTGGCGGCTCTATCGCCGGTTTCGCAGCGAACGTCCAGAGGGCAGCCTCGGAGACAAAGCGCTCGAGGTCCTCACCCGGCTGTACAAGCACGGCCCGCAGACTCTGACCCAGCTCAGCGAATACGACCAGGTCGCTCCCGCCTCGATGAGTCAGAGCGTGAACCGGCTCACCTCGGCTGGCTACGCGATCCGCAGCCCCGATCCGAACGACCGCCGGAAAGTGCTGTTCAGCACTACACCTGAGGGCGCCGAACTGGCCGTCGCGGCCCGCATCAAACGGCACGCGTGGCTGGATGCCCAACTCGGCGCACTCAGCCCCGAGGACCAGAACGCGGTCGCCCGCGCCTGTGTGGTGCTCAGCAAGATCGCCGCCTCCTAGTACGCCTGACTGCGGTGCAGAACCCCGCCCTCGTTGGGTAGCCCAGCTAGGCAGGGAACAGCAGGCCTGACTCACCCCGTTGACCTGCGCATGGCAGCGCCTGGCAGTGCTGTGCGTCGATCTGGCAGTCCGCAGTCGGCACGCTCAAAGGCGATCGACCCGATATCGCAAGGAGGTTGGAACATGACCGCTGCTACTCCACTTTCCACCCGGCCGTTCGAGGACTCGTCCGACTCGCTGTTGCGGTTCGCCATGCGGCTCGACGCGACGCTCAGTGGCGCGCTCGGTCTCTTCGTCGCCGTGCTGGCGGACGCGCTCGCCGCGCTGACCGGCCTCAGCTCCGTCGCCGAATTCAGCGGGGGCGCTGCGCTGGTGCTCTGTGGCCTGGCCGTGTTCGGCCTCGCCGCGTCCCCTGATCTGCGTCGCGCCGGGATCGCCATCATCGTCGGCAATATCGTTCTGACGGTGGCGGTGCTCGTCGTGCTCGCTGTAGGTGCGCTGCCGCTGACCCAGACCGGTGTCGCCGCGCTGCTGGCCACCGGTGGCTACTTCGCGCTGATGGGTTACCTGCAATACCTCGGAGTGCGCCGCCTGCCGGCGTGACTCCCGTCCCGCCGGTGCGGGGCGCCGCTGTCAGAGGTTGCGGCGAGCGTCCCCGCATCGGCTCGGGTGGACCGGATCAAGGCAGGTCGTCCCGGCCGGACTACGACGCGATCGGCACGGCCACTTCGTTTCGCCTGCGACACGGCAACGTCCACGGTGGATCGTAGAACCAGACAACCGGGTCGCCTACCGTGCGCTTTCCGTTGTTCTGCAGGAACTCAGTGAGTTCAGCCGTGTGTTGCGCGACGACGTCGGGTTTGGCGAGACCGCTGAATCGCAGCACCGCCATCGTCTCCGCGGGCACTTCCACCAACTGGACACGGTCGTCGTCGGGCTTGGGCAACGTTGCCATCGTCCACTTCGAGGGCATGAAGAACCGGACGACCCAGCCATGCCCGTCGTCTGTCGCCTGCGCGACCGGTGCCGTCATCGCGATCTTCTGTCCGCCGGCCGACGCCCGACTGACCGGTGCGGTCATCGCGATGCCGATCGAGTCGTGATTGCCGCCGAAGATATAGCCGGCCAGTCGACGGAATCCCTGCTCGAGCGCCTGTCTTTGGTCTGCGTCGACAACGGTCTCGGCCGCGATCCTGTGTTGATAGTGCCGGATCTCGATTCGGTCGGTCAGCCGTTCGCGGGTGTGCGGCGGCTCTTCGGTGCCCACCCGAATTCCGGCTATCGCCAAGACGGATTCCACGCTTTGTGTCAGCGCCGTCAACAGTCGGTTGCCCATCGTTCCTCCACTCGTAGGGTTTCTCCGCTCGTCAGCCGAACCGCTACAGCTTTCGCAGTCGTAACCGGTTGATGGAGTGGTCGGCGTCCTTGCGTAACACCAGGGTGGCACGCGGCCGGGTCGGCAGGATGTTCTCGATCAGGTTGAGCCGGTTGATCGATCGCCAGATGTCGCGGGCCGCGACATCGGCCTGCTGATCGGTCAGGCTCGCGTAGTGATGAAAGTGCGATGCGGGGTTGGCGAACGCCGTCGAGCGCATCGCCAGGAACCGCGAGATGTACCACTGCTCGATGTCCTCGATGCGCGCGTCCACATACAGCGAGAAGTCGAACAGATCCGAGACCATCAGCGTCGGTCCGGTCTGCAGCACGTTGAGGCCTTCGAGAATCAGGATGTCGGGGTGACGGACCACCTGCTTGGCGTCGGGCACCCGGTCGTAGTGCAGATGTGAATACACCGGCGCGCACACGTAGTCCGATCCCGATTTCACCGACGTGACGAACCGCATCAGGGCGCGGCGATCGTAGCTTTCTGGAAAACCTTTGCGGTGCATCAGGTTTCGGCGGCTCAGCTCGGCATTCGGGTAGAGGAACCCGTCGGTGGTGACCAGGTCGACGCGCGGGTGGTGATCCCAGCGGGCCAGCAGCGCCTGCAATACCCGGGCCGTCGTCGACTTACCGACCGCCACGCTGCCCGCCACGCCGATGATGAACGGAACCGGCCGATCGGGGTTCTGCTGTGGCTCACCGAGGAACTCGGCGGTCGCGGAGAACAGTCGCTGGCTCGCCGCGACCTGCAGGTGCAGGAGTCGCGCCAGCGGCAGGTAGACCTCTTCGACTTCGCGCAGGTTGACCTGCTCGCCGATACCGCGCAGACCGACGATTTCCTCTTCGGTCAGTGGCTGCGGTGTCGACATCCGGAGCGCGCGCCACTGACGTCGATCGAACTCCACATAGGGGCTCGGCTCGCTGGGCCGCGGCATGACAGTCAGTCTTGCAGCATCAGCCGCGCTGCGATCGGTCGGGGGACGACCCTGGACACGGCGTCGGGCAGTCCATCGGCCCTCGCCGCGCGGCGAGCGGAGTCGCGCTCGTTGATCATCGGGATTGGAGCAGGCGGCGGCGTTTGTGTGCGACACGTCGGCGTGTCGCTTCGGCGTCTTCGCGCGCAAGCGCGATGGTCGCCGCTGTCATCACGACAACCGCCACCACCAGAGCGACGGCCCCGGCGCGCCCGGTGTCGAGCGTTTCCCCGAGAACGACGACCCCCAGGACCGCTGCAACCAGGGGTTGGGATACCTGCCCAGGATCGGCATCGACGCGGTCAGATCGCCGTCGCGAAACGCCGACTGCTCCAGCGGCTAATTCCATCTTGGGCACGCGTGAGCTTCTCCGGTTGACGTCTGTGTGGGTCCCGTGTCCGCTATGCCCGCTGCCCGACGATCTCACACCACGGCCCGGCGACCAGATAGCGTTTGGGGTTGTGGACCCTGACGCGCTGATCCGCGAGTACCTGCTCCTCGGTTTGCGTTTCGACCGGATCGAGTCGGGCTACGTCGACGCCTTCACCGGCGACCCGGCGTTGCGCCAGAGCGTGGCGGCCGAGCCCGCCCCCGACCCGGCCGATCTGGCCCGGCAGGCCGCGGGTCTGCTCGCGGCGTTGCCGGATGTACCCCGCCGCAACGGATTCGACTGCCAGCGCGCCGACTACGTGGGCGCGCACCTGCGGGCGCTGGAATGCGCGGCCCGCAAATTCGCCGGCGCAGACATCGGGTTCGTCGATGAAGTCCACGCCTACTTCGACGTGCAGATCAGCAAGGGTGACCCGGAGACCTATCGCCAGGCGCATGTCCGTCTCGACCAGGCGCTCGGCGGCACCGGGCTGCTGGCCGACCGGATGGAAGCACACCGCGTCGGCGAAGAAATCCCGCCCGAGAGGTTGGCAGCGTGCATCGACGCGTTCTCCAGCGCGCTGCGCGACAGGGTTCGCGCGGCGTATCCGCTGCCGGACACCGAAACCGTCGACTATCAGGTGGTGACCGACAAGCCGTGGTCGGGATTCAACTACTACCTGGGCGACTACCGGTCGACGGTGGCTGTCAACGCCGATCTCAAACAACTGATGTCCAACCTGCCGCGACTGGTGGCCCACGAGTCCTACCCCGGCCATCACACCGAGCACTGCCGTAAAGAGGCCGGCCTGGTCAACCGGAAAGGTCAGGCCGAGCAGACCATCTTCGTGGTGAACACGCCGCAGTGCCTGATGGCCGAAGGCCTGGCCGACCTGGCGCTGTACGCGGCGATCGGTTCGGCCTGGGGGAGTTGGGCGAGCGAGATCTACGCCGACCTGGGACTGCGTTTCGACGGCGAGCGGGCCGAGGCGGTGTCCGAGGCGTCAGCGGCGCTGGTCGGGGTCCGGCAGGACGCGGCGCTGATGCTGCACGACGAGCACCGCGATGCCGACGAGGTGGCGGAGTTCCTGCGGCGCTGGCTGCTGGTCAACGACACCCGGGCTCGGCAGATGCTGCGGTTCCTGTCGTCGCCGTTGTGGCGCGCGTACACCAGCACCTACGTCGAGGGTTATCGGCTGCTGCGGGGCTGGCTCGACGACCGTCCCGCCGATGTCAGCCTGGTCGAAAGGTTCGGCCGGTTGCTCGACGAGCCGTTCACCCCGTCGACGATGCCGGCTTAGCCGTCCCCCGCGGTGTCGGGTCCGGTCGATAGACTGGCCGGTGTGACCGCCGCTCCGCACACCAGCACCGACACCTCCGCCATGACCGCGCCGCTGGTCGATGTCGACCCCGACATCGCCGAACTGCTCGGCAAAGAGCTCGGCCGCCAGCGCGACACGCTGGAGATGATCGCCTCGGAGAACTTCGTGCCGCGCGCGGTGCTGCAGGCCCAGGGCAGCGTGCTGACCAACAAGTACGCCGAGGGTCTGCCCGGCCGGCGTTACTACGGCGGCTGCGAATACGTCGACGTGGTGGAGAACATCGCGCGCGACCGCGCCAAGGCGCTGTTCGGCGCCGACTTCGCCAACGTCCAACCGCACTCGGGTGCACAGGCCAACGCGGCTGTCCTGCATGCGCTGATGTCGCCGGGGGAGAAGCTGCTTGGCCTCGACCTGGCCAACGGCGGTCACCTCACGCACGGCATGAAGCTCAACTTCTCCGGCAAGCTTTACGAGAATGCCTTCTACGGGGTCGACGCCACCAGCCACCTGATCGACATGGATGTGGTGCGCGAGCAGGCGTTGGAGTTCCGCCCGAAGGTGATCGTCGCCGGCTGGTCGGCGTATCCGCGGACGCTGGACTTCGCCGCGTTCTCCTCGATCGCCGACGAGGTCGGCGCACAGCTGTGGGTGGACATGGCGCACTTCGCCGGCCTGGTCGCCGCCGGCCTGCATCCGTCGCCGGTGCCGCACGCCGACGTGGTCTCGACCACCGTGCACAAGACGCTGGGCGGCCCGCGGTCAGGGCTGATCTTGGGCAAGCAGGAATACGCCAAGAAGATCAACTCGGCGGTGTTCCCCGGCCAGCAGGGCGGACCGCTGATGCATGTCATCGCCGCCAAGGCCGTCGCGCTGAAGATCGCCGGCACCCCGGAATTCGTCGACCGGCAGCAGCGAACGCTGTCCGGCGCCCGGATCATCGCCGAGCGGCTGTTGGCGGCCGATGTCGCCAAGGCCGGCGTCTCGGTGGTCAGCGGCGGCACCGACGTTCATCTGGTGCTGGTCGACCTGCGTGACTCGCCGCTGGACGGTCAGGCCGCCGAGGACCTGCTGCACGAGGTCGGGATCACCGTCAACCGCAACGCGGTGCCCAATGATCCGCGGCCGCCGATGGTGACCTCGGGTCTGCGGGTGGGCACCCCGGCGCTGGCCACCCGCGGCTTCGGCGACGTCGAGTTCAGCGAGGTCGCCGACATCATCGCCACCGCGCTGGCCGCGGGAACCGCGGCCGACCTGTCGGGTCTGCGTGACCGGGTAACCCGCCTGGCCAGGGAGTTCCCGCTCTACGACGGCCTCGAGGACTGGTCGCTGGTGTGATGCCGGGTCAATTTCCTGATAACTGTGTATACGGGTTATAGTTACTTTCATGGCTGTCAAACCCGTCGCTAACGCGCTGATGCTCGAGCTCGAGCCGGTCGTCGGCGAGAACATCGATCGTCACCTCGGAACCGAGCAGATCTGGTTCGCGCACGACTTCGTGCCGTTCGAGCAGGGCGCGAACTTCGCGTTTCTCGGCGGTCAGGACTGGGATCCGTCGCAGGTGACCCTGCCGAGGACCATCACCGACGCGTGCGAAATCCTGCTGATCACCAAGGACAACCTGGCCGGCTACCACCGCGAATTCGTCGAGCACTTCATCCTCGAGGACAACTGGGGCCAGTGGATCGGTCGCTGGACCGCCGAGGAGCACCTGCACGCCATCGCGTTGCGTGAGTACTTCGTGGTCACCCGCGAGATCGATCCGACCGCCAACGAGCACGTCCGCTTCGAGCACGTGTCGTCGAAGGGCTACCGCGCCGACCAGTATTCACAGATCGAGACGCTGGTGTTCATGGCCCTCTTCGAGGCTGCGCACGCGGTGTACTGCAACAACCTGGCGGCACGGATCGAGGAGCCGGTGCTGGCCGGACTCATCACCCACATCGCCCGCGACGAAGCGCGCCATGAGGAGTTCTTCGCCAACCTGGTCGCACACTTGCTCACCTACTCCCGCGAGGAGACGATCGCGGCCATCGCGGCCCGCGCGGCGGAGATCGAGGTCATCGGCGCCGACATCGACGCCTACGCCGACAAGGTACGAATCGTCGCCGAGGCAGGAATTTTCGGCCCCGACCAACTCAAGCAGGTCATCTCCGACCGCATCACCGCCTGGGGCGTCATCGACGAGCCCGCCCTGCGGCAGTTCGTCATCAAGTAGCCGTCGGAGGGGCTTGTCTGCGCCGCCCCTTCTCATCGCTGGCGCCCTGCCTGGCTGGCGCTCGTGGCGTGGTCGGCGCGCCTGCACGGCGGAGATGCGCCAACGCGGGTACCGTCGCAGTCGATGGCTAGCGACATGCTCTGCTATCCGGGCGGCGCCTCTCGACTCGACCTCGAAAGGACCGTCGGCTCCGGTCCTTGTGCCGCGGCCCCCGCCGACTTGTCCGCGTGGGCCGCGCGGGCATCCAGCCCGGTGAAAACGCCTCGCGCGCATGGGTGGCGAGGGGCCGCCACCCGCGTGCGGCGGCGATCCGGGCGATGAGCTTCAGGAGCGCTCGTGACTGATTCCTCGGCTGTTTCACAGGACGCCATCAGGACCTACGTGCTCGATACGTCGGTGCTGCTGTCCGATCCGTGGGCCTGCTCCCGCTTCGCCGAACACGAAGTCGTGGTTCCGCTGGTGGTGATCAGCGAGTTGGAGGCCAAGCGTCATCACCACGAGCTGGGCTGGTTTGCCCGCCAGGCACTGCGCTTGTTCGACGATCTGCGCATCGAGCACGGCCGCCTCGATCAGGCTATTCCGGTTGGCACGCAGGGCGGTACGCTGCACGTCGAGCTCAACCACAGCGACCCGTCGGTGTTGCCGGCCGGGTTCCGCACCGACACCAACGACTCGCGCATCCTGTGCTGCGCGGCCAATCTCGCCGCCGAGGGCAAGCGAGTCACGTTGGTCAGCAAGGATATTCCGCTGCGCGTCAAAGCCGGCGCGGTGGGTCTGGCCGCTGACGAGTACCACGCGCAGGACGTCGTGGTGTCCGGCTGGACCGGCATGACGGAAGTCGAAACCACCGCCGACGACATCGACGTTCTGTTCGCCGACGGTGAGGTCGACCTGGAAATTGCGCGAGACATTCCGTGCCACACCGGCATTCGGCTACTGGCTGGCAGCTCGCATGCGCTCGGCCGGGTGAACGCGCACAAGAAGGTCCAGTTGGTCCGCGGCGACCGCGAGGTATTCGGGCTGCGCGGCCGTTCCGCCGAGCAACGGGTGGCTCTGGACCTACTGCTCGACGAGTCGGTGGGCATCGTGTCGCTGGGCGGAAAGGCGGGCACCGGCAAGTCGGCGCTGGCGCTGTGCGCCGGCCTCGAGGCCGTGCTGGAACGCCGCACCCAGCGCAAGGTGGTCGTGTTCCGGCCGCTGTACGCAGTCGGTGGTCAGGAGTTGGGTTACCTGCCGGGCAGCGAGAGCGACAAGATGGGCCCGTGGGCTCAGGCCGTCTTCGACACCCTCGAAGGTCTGGCCAGCCCCGCGGTGCTCGAAGAGGTGCTCTCCCGCGGGATGCTCGAGGTGCTGCCCCTGACCCACATCCGTGGCCGCTCGCTGCACGACTCGTTCGTGATCGTCGACGAAGCTCAGTCGCTGGAACGCAACGTGCTGTTGACCGTGCTGTCGCGGTTGGGCGTGGGGTCCAGGGTGGTGCTCACCCACGATGTCGCTCAGCGCGACAACCTGCGGGTGGGTCGTCATGACGGCGTGGCGGCCGTGGTCGAAAAGCTCAAGGGTCACCCGCTGTTCGCGCACATCACGCTGCTGCGTAGTGAGCGTTCGCCGATCGCGGCGCTGGTCACCGAGATGCTCGAAGAGATCAGCGGCGCGCCGCTGTAAACTCCGGCGCCGACGGCCGCGGGTAGGGTTGGCCAGTGCCCAAACGACCGGACAACCAGACCTGGCGGTACTGGCGTACCGTCGCCGGCGTGGCGGCTGCCGCGGTCGTCGTCGCCGTCGGCGCCGTCACCGGACACGTCAGATTCGCGCACGCCAACGACGTCGTCGACTGCGCACAGGTCAAGTGCGTGGCGCTCACGTTCGACGACGGGCCGACTCCCTATACCGACCGCCTGCTGGGCATCTTGAAGGCCAACAACGCCAAGGCGACGTTCTTCGAGATCGGCAACAAGGTCGCCGCCAACCCGGCCGGCGCCAAACGGGTCGCCGACGCGGGTATGCAGATCGGCAACCACACCTGGGAACACCCGAATATGACCACGCTGCCGCCGGCTGACGTGCCGAGTCAGTTCTCTCGGGCTACCGACGCGATCGTGGCCGCGACCGGAACGACACCGACGTTGTGGCGCCCGCCGGGCGGGCTGACCGATCCGGCCGTCAACGAGCAGGCGGCCAAGGCCGGCCTAGCCGGAATCCTCTGGGACGTCATCCCTTTCGACTGGATCAACGACTCCAACACGGCGGCCAGCCGGCAGGTGTTGATGACCCAGATAAAGCCCGGCTCGGTGGTGCTGCTGCACGACACCTACTCCAGCACCGTCGACCTCGTCGAGCAGTTCATCCCAGTGCTCAAGGCCAACAACTATCACCTGGTGACGGTCGGCCAGCTGCTCGGTCCGCGCGCTCCGGGAAGTGTCTACGGGTCTCGCGAGAACGGTCCGGCCGCCAACGTCCTGCACGACATTCCGGCTTCGGAGATCCCGTCGCTGCCGAACACGCCGTCGCCGCCGCCGATGCCCAACTTCCCGATTACCGATGTTGCGGGGCAGAACTCCGGCGGTGCGAACAACGGTAGCTGACGAGCTCACTGCGAATCTCTCAGTGGGCATTGATGTTCGGCGTACCGGCCCGCTGCGGAAGTCGGCGCTGATGCTGGGCTCCGCCAATTGTCGCGCTTCGCCGGCGTATCACGTCGAGCCACAAATCGAGCTTGTGCTTGGATGAGCCATGTCGCTGAGTTCTCACATGCCCGATCTGTCGGCGCTCGAAGTGTTTTTGGCGGTGGCCAAAACAGCGAGCCTCGGTGCCGCCGGGCGGGAACTCGGATTGACGCAGCAGGCGGTATCTGCCCGGCTCGCCTCGGTCGAGGCGCAGACCGGCGTCCAGCTAGCGATCCGCACCCCACGGGGCACGCACCTGACCCCGGCCGGCGTCGTCGTGGCGCAGTGGGCAGACCACTTGCTTGACACCGCCCAGCAGGTCGATGCCGGCCTTTCTTCGCTTCGCGCCGAGAGTCGCAGCAAGTTGAAAGTCGCTGCAAGCCTTACGATTGCCGAACAACTGATGCCCCTGTGGCTGGTGTCACTGCAAGCGGCGGCGGCCCGAAGTGGCCTTAAGGCTCCCAAGGTTATTCTCACCACCACCAACAGCGAGCATGCGATATCGGCGGTACGCGACGGTGCCGCACATCTCGGCTTCATCGAAAGCCCTGGTGCGCTGCCATCATTGCGCAGCCGGGTGGTTGCTAACGACGAACTCGTGGTGGTGGTTCCCGCCGATCACAAATGGGTTCGCCGGTCGAAGGGTGTGAGCGCCATCGAGCTCAGTCAGACCGCGCTGGTCGCACGCGAACCAGGTTCCGGAACACGCGACTCGCTGAGTAATGCGCTGCGCGGCGTCCTGGGCGAGGACTTCGAGCAAGAGAATCCCGCGCTGGAATTGTCCTCGACGGCCGCGGTGCGTGCCGCGGTCCTGGCCGGTGCCGGCCCTGGCGTCCTGAGCAGATTGGCGGTGGCCGACGACCTCGCGGTCGGACGCTTGCGGGCGGTGCAGGTGCCGGATCTGAATCTGCGTCGTGCCCTTCGGGCAATCTGGTCGGGCGCGCGGACGCCGCCGGCCGGCGCGATCCGAGACCTGTTGAGTCACATCGCCGCCAGCAGTCCGGCGTAGCCCGTCGTGTCACGATGGGGCAACCGACAGTGCTACGTGCTGTAGCGCAGCCATAGCGGCAATGCGGTGTCCAGTCGCTGCATGAACTTCTGCAGACCGACACGGTGCTGACCGGCTCCCATCGGGTCAATCCAGTACTCAGGGAACGCAATACCGACCCCGAACAGCCCGGGGGCCAGAATGCCGTTGGTCGGATCGTATTGCACTGCTCCCCACTGGGGGGTCAGTGGAAGGTGTCTGCGTTGGAATCCGACGGTGTAGACAACGTGGTCGCACATCTGGCGGAGCTCGTCGAACTCAGGATCGCCGACTCGACATCTCGCGAGCCGCGGCGGGGGTATCCCGTCGATGTTCTCGCGTGCCCAGGCGGCGGCGTGGCCCTTGAGTCCGGTGTCGTCGAAGAGGGTCCAATCATCAAGATAGACGGCGTACTTCAGCGGGTGACGATAAAAGTTGATGACCTTCTTCGCCTGCTCGCCCGAAATTCCGTGGTCGAGCAGCCGACCTACTGCGGCGATGCCTGCCGGCCCCGCTCCGATCACGGTCCAGCCGTACTGAGTCATTTTCCTGCCCTTCGGGTGTGGGTTCTCGGTGCTGGCGCCGGCCCGGACGGACAGCGGAGTTACCGAGCTCCGACCTCGATACTTCGCTGCCGGAAACTGCCGGAGTAGGGCTGCTGACCTTGTGGACTCCCAAACTCGGCTTGTGGGTGTCGCGAAACTCGGGCGACGCCGCTGTCGCGCAGGTTTGTCGTGCTTCCCGCCGCTCCGTCTGTCGCGAACAGGGCGCTCTGCCATACTGAGGTCGATGCCATCCCAGCGGTACGAGACGGCCGCGCCCACCAGCATCGCGCGTCCCTGGTTGACGTTGGCGGTCAGCGTGGCGGCGACGTCGTGTGCGTTCTTGTTCATCAACTGCGGTGTGTTCCTGATTCCGGCGCTGGAAACTGCCCGCCACACTTCGTTGACGGCAGCGGGTCTGCTATCGGCGATGCCGAGCTTCGGCATGGTGCTGACACTGGTCGGCTGGGGCTACCTGGTGGACCGGCTCGGCGAGCGGAAGACGCTCGCGGTAGGAACTGGTTTGGCCGGCGTCGCCGCGTTCGCCGCGGCGGCCATGCACTCACTGGTGGCGATCGGTGCGTTGTTGTTCGTCGGCGGAATGGCTGCGGCCAGTAGCAACGTCGCGGGTGGTCGGCTGGTGTCCGGGTCGTTTCCGCCGCAGCAGCGGGGTCTGGCGATGGGCATCCGGCAGACCGCGCAACCGCTGGGTGTCGCGGTGGGCGCCATCGCAATGCCGGAGCTGACCGAAGTCGAGAACGGCTTCTTCGCGGCGCTGCTGTACCCGGCGATCGCATGCGCGGTGGCGGCGCTGGCCAGCTATGCCTTGCTGACCGATCCGCCCCGGCCGGCCAGGGCGGCCGCCACTGCGGAGCAGCTGGCCAATCCCTACCAGGGATCAAACGTGTTGCACCGCATCCACTTAGCGTCGGCGTTTCTGATGGTGCCGCAGTCGATGACGGTGACCTTCATGCTGGTGTGGCTGATCGTCGATCACCACTGGTCGGTCCCGACGGCCAGTGTGCTGGTAACCGTCGCGCAATTGACCGGTGCGATCGGCCGGATCGTCGTGGGCCGGTGGTCCGATCGTGTCGGTTCCCGGCTGCGGCCCAACCGCATTGTCGCCGGCGCAGGCTGCCTGGCGCTGCTGGTGCTGGCGCTCAACGAATATCTGGCGTCACCGCTCACCGAGGCCGCGATGGTCGTCGCGACCGTGATCGCGGTGGGCTACAACGGATTGGCGGCCACCGCAATCACCGAGTACGCCGGGCCGTTCTGGAGCGGACGCGCGCTGGGCGTGCAGAACACGGCGCAACGAGTGATGGCAGCGGCCACCCCGCCGGCCTTCGGGGCGCTGATCACTGCGGTCGGCTATCCCGTTGCCTTCGCGATCTGCGCGGTGTTCCCGCTGCTGGCTGTACCGATGGTGCCGGTCAAAGCCGAGCCACTGACCAGGTAGATCGGTTACTCGTCGGCGACTTTGGCCATCGCGAGCACGTCGAGACGGCGGTCGAGTTCTTCTTCGGTGAGCTTGTCGCCGATCAGGCCGCGGTCGATCACCGTCTGCCGAATTGTCTTGCGCTCCTTGAGCGCTTGCTTGGCCACCGCGGCGGCCTCTTCGTAGCCGATCGCCGAGTTCAGCGGCGTGACGATGGACGGGGACGACTCCGCGAGCTCGCGCAGGTGCTCGACGTGCGCCGTCAATCCGACGATGCACCGCTCGGCGAACAACGTCGAGACGTTGGTCAGCAGCTTGAACGATTCGAGGATGTTGCGGGCCATCATCGGGATGTAGACGTTGAGCTCGAACGCGCCAGACAAGCCGCCCACCGCGACAGCGGCATCGTTGCCGATGACCTGCGCGGCGACCTGGGTAACCGCCTCGGGCAGAACGGGGTTGACCTTGCCCGGCATGATCGAACTGCCCGGCTGCAGGTCCGGCAGCTGGATCTCGGCCAAGCCGGTCAGCGGGCCGGAGCCCATCCAGCGCACGTCGTTGGCAATCTTGGTCAGCGACACCGCGATGGTGCGCAGCGCGCCGGACGCCTCGACCAGCCCGTCGCGGGCGGCTTGGGCCTCGAAGGAGTTTGTCGCGGTCCGCAATTCGGTCAGCCCGGTGTCTTTGACGAGCACCTCGACCACCTTGGCGCCGAAGCCTTCGGGGGCATTCAGGCCGGTGCCCACGGCGGTGCCGCCGATCGCCAGCTCGCCGAGGCGGGGGAGTGACCCGCGCACCCTTTCTATGCCGGCCTCGATCTGGCGGGCGTACCCGGAGAATTCCTGACCCAACGTCACCGGGACAGCGTCCATCAGGTGCGTACGACCCGATTTCACCACGGTACGCCATTCGCGGGCCTTGTCGGCCAGCGCGTCGTGCAGCACCTGCAGCGCCGGAATGAGATGGCGCACAGCGGCTTCGGTAGCCGCGATGTGGGTAGCCGTCGGGAAGGTGTCGTTGGACGATTGCGACATGTTGACATCGTCGTTGGGGTGCACGGTCACACCGTTGGCAGCGGCGATGCTGGCGATCACCTCGTTGGTGTTCATGTTGGAGCTGGTGCCCGAACCGGTCTGGAACACGTCGATCGGGAACTGGTCGTCGTGGCGGCCGTCGGCGATCTCGGCCGCGGCGGCGATGATCGCGTCGGCCTTGTCCGCCGCCAGCAGACCGAGGTCCTTGTTGACCTGGGCGCAGGCGCCCTTGAGTAGGCCCAGCGCCCGGATCTGGGTGCGCTCCAGGCCCCGTCCGGAGATCGGGAAGTTCTGCACGGCGCGCTGAGTCTGGGCCCGCCACAGAGCGTTTACAGGTACCCGGACCTCGCCCATGGTGTCGTGTTCGATGCGATATTCGGTGTCGTCTGCCATCAGGCAAATCCCTCGCTAGGTAGGTAGGTGGTGGTTACGGCAGGGGGTATGCGGCGCTGCTGTCGCCGGTGAAGTCGATCGCCGAGTATTCGTTGAGTTTGGTCAATCGGTGGAAGCCCTCGACCATCCGCAACGTGCCGGATTTGGAACGCATGACGATCGACTGAGTGGTGCAGCCGCCGGGTTCGTAGCGCACACCCTTGAGGAGATCGCCGTCGGTGACACCGGTCGCGCAGAAGAAGACGTTCTCCCCGGAGACCAGATCCTCGGTGGTCAGTACCTGCTCGAGGTCATATCCCGCATCGAGCGCTTTCTGTCGTTCTTCGTCGTCCTTGGGCGCCAGCTGTGCCTGGATCTCGCCGCCCATGCAGCGCAGCGCCGCGGCGGTGATGATGCCCTCGGGGGTGCCGCCGATACCGGCCAGCATGTCGGTGCCGGAGCCCGGCCGGCACGCCGCGATCGCGCCGGCCACGTCCCCGTCGGTGATCAACCGGATTCGCGCACCTGTGTCTCGCACATCCTGGATCAGCTTGGTGTGCCGCGGTCGGTCCAGGATGACGACCGTCATATCCGGCACCGAGAGCCCTTTGACCTTGGCGACCGCGCGGACGTTCTCGCCGATCGGCGCGGTGATGTCCAGAACGTGGGCGGCGTCGGGGCCCACGGCGATCTTGTTCATGTAGAAGACCGCCGACGGGTCGAACATCGAGCCGCGGTCGGCCACCGCGAGCACCGAGATGGCGTTGGGCATGCCCTTGCTCATCAGCGTGGTGCCGTCGATCGGGTCGACGGCGAAGTCGCACTCCGGGCCGTCGCCGTTGCCGACGTGTTCGCCGTTGTAGAGCATCGGCGCTTCGTCTTTCTCGCCCTCGCCGATCACCACGATGCCGCGCATCGATACCGAGTTCACCAGCTGGCGAATGGCATCGACCGCAGCGGCGTCCCCGCCCTCTTTGTCGCCGCGGCCCACCCAGCGGCCGGCGGCCATGGCGCCTGCCTCGGTGACCCGGACCAGCTCGAGGGCGAGGTTGCGGTCGGGCGCTTCACGGCGAGAACCTGCGGGCCCCGTCCGCGACGACAAGCCGGGGTCCGGTGAGGAGGCAGCGGCGCGATCAGTCATGGCTGCTGATTGTCCCAGAGGCAGGTTGCCGGCCGGTAGCTGGGATACTCGTGTTGTGACGTCTGAGCCCGAGCCCTCGGCCAAACCGGCTAAGCCCCGGTTGCTGCAGGATGGCCGCGACATGTTCTGGTCGATCGCGCCGCTGGTGGTGGCCTGCATCGTGTTGGCCGGCGCGGTCGGGATGTGCTCGTTTTCACCGGGCCGAATCAGCCGCGGGCCGGTGCCGGTCTACGACGCGGCCGGCGCGATGAAGGCCGACGCGGTGACCCTCGGGTTCCCGGTCCGGCTGCCGCAGCTTCCCAACGGGTGGCAGGCCAACTCCGGCGGCCGCGGCAGCATCGCCGACGGTCGCACCGACCAGGCGACCGGCCAAAAGCTGCGTGCCGTCACCTCGACCGTCGGCTTCATCAGTCCGTCCGGTGAGTATCTGAGCCTGACGCAGAGCAACGCCGACGAGGTTAAGTTGGTCGGCTCCATCCATGCCTCGATGTATCCGACCGGAGCCGCCGACGTGAACGGCGTCCGGTGGATCACGTACCAGGGCGACCCCGGCGTCGAGCCGATCTGGACGACGCGACTGGACAGTCCGGCCGGACCCGCGCAGGTGGCGATCACCGGGGCCGGCAGCGTCGACGAGTTTCGTACGCTGGCGGCGGCCACCCAAACACAGGCACCTCTGCCCGCACACAGGTAACCGAAGGGACACCTCGATGACAGCACCGGTAGGCGATCTCACCGGATGGACAGTCGCGCCGTTCACCGGCGGCGGATACACCCACGACGTGTACCGTCGCGGCGACGGCCCCGGCGTCGTGTTGATCCCCGAGATCCCGGGCATCCATCCGGGCGTGCTGGGGCTGGGAAACCATTTGGTGGACAACGGTTTCACCGTGGCGATCCCGTCGCTGTTCGGTGAGCCCGGGCGCGCAAAAGACGCCGGCTATGTGATCTCGAGCATCACGCGGGCATGTGTGTCAAGGGAATTCGCGGCGTTCGCGACCAACAAGCAGCGTCCGGTGTCTGTGTACCTGCGGGCACTGGCCCGTGATCTGAACAAGTCGACGCCCGGTAAAGGTGTCGGAGTGATCGGCCACTGCTTCACCGGCGGCTTCGCGCTGGCCGCTGCGGTCGACGACAGCGTGCTCGCCCCGGTGCTCAGCCAGCCGTCGGTGCCCTTTCCGCTGACCCCGCGACAGCGGCGCGACGCCGGCGTGAGCGACCTGGAGTTGAACGCGTTCAAAGACCGTGCCGACAACGAAGGGTTGTGCGCCATCGGCTTGCGCTTCACGCAGGACAAGGCGGTTCCCGGCGAACGGTTCAAGACGCTCAAAGATCGTCTTGGTGATGCGTTCGAGGTGATCGAAATCGATTCGAGTCCGGGCAACGAGCACGGCTTCTCCCGGATGGCTCACTCGGTGCTGACCGACGAGGTGCGCGAGGTCGACGGCCACCCGGCCTACGAGGCGCGCAAACGCGTCGTCGAGTTCCTCAACGAGCGGCTGCGTTAGCGGCCTGTCGCTTGCGCTGATCGACGATGAACCGAATCGACAAGCGCTGCAAAAGATTCGGCGCCATTCGGGCGAACACCCAGGACGCGTAAGCCTGTCGCGGCTTGACCAGCAGTGCCTTGTTGCGGCTGATGGCCTTCAGCGTGTCGGCGGCCAATCGGTCGGCGCTGTAGGCGTTCTTCATACCTTGCCCGCGCAGGTAGTAGTCGCGGCCGACGAAGCCGCCGACCGCGCCCTTGTTCAGGATCGGTGTCTCGACGGCGCCCGGGCAAACCGCCAGCACACCAACGCCGCGCGGGATGGCTTCGGAACGCAGCGCCAGCGACAGTCCGACGATCGCGTGCTTGGTCATCACGTAACTGGTGATCTGGCCGGCCGCGGTCAGCCCGGCCATCGACGCGGTGTTGACGATATGGCCGTGGCCCTGCCGCAGCATCACCGGGTACGCGGCGGTCACGCCGTGCACGACGCCGCGGATGTTGACGTCGATGATCGCGTTCCATTGGTTCAGCGTCAGAAGTTCGGTGTCGCCGCCCCAAGCGATTCCGGCGTTGTTGAACATCAGGTCGAGACGTCCGGTGCGGGCGACGACGCCGTCGACGGCGGCCTGCACCGCGGCCGGGTCGGTGACGTCGAGGGTGGCCGATGTCGCCGACCCGCGACCGTGCAGGCTTTCGGCGGTGCGGGCCGCTGCGGCGCCGTCGACGTCGGTGCAGACCACATCGGCGCCCGCGGCGGCCAGCGCCCGGCACAGCGCGGCACCGATGCCCGACCCGGCCCCGGTGACGATCGCCTGTTTGCCGGTGAAAGTCGTGGAAGTCGTGGAAGTCGTGGAAGTCATTGTGCAGCAAGCGTCATGACGTGACTCACTAGACCAGCGTAACGCTTCTCGGCGCCCATATGCCCGCCCGTCCCGTTGAAACAGCCAGCCCTCGCCCGTCTTCACCGAGCAGATGACCACATTATCCTGAATACCCGGACGGGCCGGTGATTTGATCGGCGTGTGAAGAGCGAAAATGCCTTCTGTACTTGGCGACTACGAGTCGCCAAACATGCTGTCGATTGCGGAATTACGCCGAGTTGGGCTTCGATGCCGAAACGGAAAACACTTTCTCGACGGCGGCCGGGACGATCTCGATGCCCGTGGGGCCGCCGAGGGCCAGCCGCATGAGATACCCGGGCAGCACACACAGCAAAAGGTCGGCAAGGGTGGTCGGGTCGAGTGAATCATGCCCGCCACGTCTCGGTTTCGGGTCGCCCAACGCGGCGAGGGCGCTCACAGTGGCGTCGCGCAGGTGTGCGGCAAGTGTGGGATTGCGGAGGGCTTCTGACCACACCAGCAGGGCTATCGCCGCGAAGCCGTCCTCGGCGTGGCGTCTGGTGACGAATTCGAGCACTGTCGCGATCGCCGCCGGTGGGCTCGCGCCACCCTCGATGGCCTGTTCCAGCACCGTGACGACCTGTGCGAGGTTCTCAGCGGCGATCGCCTCGATGACCGCGTCTTTGCTGGGGAAGTAGCGGTAAACCGCGCCGGAGGACATGCCGGCTTCTTCGACGAGGTCCTGCATGGAGGCGGCGTGGAATCCATCGCGAACGAAGCAGCGCCGCGCAGCCGCCATCACCTGAGCGCGGCGCTCGGCGCGGTATTGCTGCGTCACCTTCGGCACGACGTCACCGTAGCACTAAAAGCATGAGCGTTCGCGTTTGACAGATTGCCGCCAGGGAGAGATTATAAAAAGCGAACGTTCGCTCTCAGAGATCCTTCTGGTGGTGAGGAGATGACGGCTTATGAGTACCGACACCGACTTCGGCACGTTCGGCCGATTCGTGGAAACACCGGTCGACGAGATGCCCCCGGCCATGAAGCAGGCCTATGAGTTCACCCGCAAGCTGCGGGGACTGGTGCCCGGCCCGCACAAGATCTGGCTGGCCAACCCGGCCCTGTCCACGACGATCGTGCCGACCGGCGCCTATTTTCAGCACGACTCCACGCTGAGCAAGGCCGAGATCGAAATCGTCACCGTTCTGATCACCGCACGATGGCGTAGCGCTTACGCCACCTACGAACACGAGATCATCGCCGAGCGCGACGGCCACCTCGAGGCGCGGCAGGTCCAAGCGCTCATCGCTGGGCTTGCGACGTCATTCGACGACCCGCGAGAGCAGGTGGTCTACGAGCTGGCGTCGGCACTGACCGCGCAACGGGTGGTGCCGACCGGGCTTTACCGACGCGCTCATGATCTGTTAGGCGAGGCAGGCATCGTCGATGTCGCTGTGCTGCTGGGCTGGTTCACCATGGTGTGCATGACGCTGGGCGCCTTCGATGTCCCGGCCAACGCGCAGGGACTCGACCAGTGAGCGGCGCTGACGTTCTCGGCGGTCGCCTGGCCCTGGCCGATCGGAACGCTCTCGACGACCCGGCGCGAGAGTTGTTCGACGACATCACGGCCACCGCCGTGCGGTGGGCCCAGCGCAGCGGATTTACGGCGAGCACCACCGACGGGCGGCTGATCGGGCCGTTCAATCCGTGCCTGCTCAACCCCGGACTTGCCGCCGCCTTCCTCAAACTGCAAGCAGCCGAACAGCTATGCACCTCGCTCGACGAGCGCACCCGACAGGTCGTCATCCTGACCGTCGGCGCGGTATGGGATGCCCCGTATGAGCTCTACGCGCACTCCGCGGTGGCCTATCACGCCGGACTCTCAGAGCCTGTGATCGCCGAACTGGTCGCCGGACGCGAACCTCAGGCGCTCCCCGAGGGCCAACGGACGGCCCACCGCCTGGCGCGGACACTGTCCACCGCCCATCAGGTCGACGCAGCGCTCTATGACCAAGCGGTGCAACAGTTCGGCTCCACCGGAGTCTTCGACATCACGGCATTAACCGGGATCTACCACACCGTCTGCGGCATCCTCAATGCCTTCGCGATCCCGGCCCCCGGCCAGCACCCGCATTGACCGTCGCGCCCGCCCCGGCGCCATCCTCAAGGAGAACGACCATGCCTCTTCCGCCCCTGCCCACCGTGACCCTCACCCCGGTGGCCTACCTCCCCCAGGGTTATTTCCTGGAGAATCTCGCCGTGCGCGCCGACGGCTCGCTGTTGGTCACCGCCGTCCTGCAACGCGAGCTGTGGTGGGTGCCACCGGCCCGGCATGGCACGCTGGTCGAGCCCGTCTTGGTGTACACCTTCGATCACCCGATCACCGGGATCGTCGAGGTCGCACCAGAGGTCTTCGTCGTCAATCTCACCGAGGGCTACACCACTGGCGAATCGCATTTGGCACGAGTCGATCTCACCGGCTGGGCACCCCAACACCCGGTGACACCAGAGATCATCTGCACCTTCGACGAACGAGCCCGCGGACTCAACGGCAGCTGCCTCCTTGCGCCCAGAGTGCTGGCGGTCGCCGACTGTTTCGCCGGCCTGATCTGGCGGGTCGATCTCACCCAGGATGCTCGACACGCCACCGCTCGGGTGTGGCTCGCCCACGACACGATGGCCTTCGACCCCGACAGTGACCTACCGCCGCCGCCGCAGCCGGGCGTCAACGGTGTGCGTTACAGCCCACACACCGGCTACCTTTACTACACCTCGACCGCGCAGAAAGTGTTCATGCGCGTGGCAGTCGACCCGTCGACACAAAACCCAGTAGGCTCATCGGAATTCGTCGCTGCGATCGATAACGCCGATGACTTCTGCGTCGACGAACAGGCCGGGTTCGCCTACATCACCAGGCACCGCGCCAACACGATCGAGCGGGCGCCGTTGGAGCCGCGGCACGGCAGCGAGGTCCGTCACATCGCCGGCGACCCGTTCGACGACACCTTGATCGGGCCGTCTAGTGCGGCCTGGGGCCGAGCAGACGGCGAGCCCGGCCGGGTCGCCTACGTCACGACTGATGGCGGCACCACCGCCCCACCGGATGGAGTCGTTCGGCGCGCCGCTGTGCTGCGCGTCCACTTGGACTACGCCGCCACGCTGACGAGCGAGGCGACCGCGTGACTCGGCACATCGTCACGACCGGGCAGGCGTCGATCGACACCCGCGTCGACGGGAACGGACCGGCCGTCCTCGTCATCCCCTCCTACGGGCGCGATGCCGGACCTGACTTCGACCCGTTGGCTGCTGCGCTCGTCGCCGCCGGCTACCAGGTGCTGCGCCCCGAGCCGCGCGGCGTCGCCGGGTCTTCGGGACCGATGAACGGTGTGACCTTCGCCGACATGGCCCGCGACATCGCAAACGTGATCGACAACTTGGCGGACCGGCCTGCGGTCATTCTCGGGCACGCGTTCGGAAACTTCGTGGCCCGCGCGACAGCCGTACACCATCCCGACCGCGTGACCGCGGCGATCCTGGCGGCCGCGTCAGGGAAAACCGTTGACCCGCAGATCAATTCAGCACCGATGCGAGCGGGCGACCTCACCCTGCCCGAGGCAACCCGCATGGCAGCGCTGCGGCTGGCGTTCTTCGCTCCCGGCCACGACCCCACGCCCTGGCTGGCCGGCTGGTATCCCGAAACGCTTGCCATGCAAGTGGACTGCGTGCAACACGCCGACGTCGCGCGCTATTGGGGAGCCGGGAACACACCGGTGTTTGAGATCATCGCGGCCTGCGACCCATTTCACCACCGCGACGAATGGGGCGACCTGCGAGCCCGCTACGGCGACCGGGTTACCACCACCGTCATCGACGACGCCAGCCATGCCTTGTTTCCCGAACAGCCCCAAGCGGTTTCCGCCGCCGTCATCGACTACCTGCGCACCGTCGAATACGTCGCTCAACGATGAGGACACAACCGACTAAGATTGACCGCGTCTTATGCCATGCGTTGGGATGCCGTGGCTTGCTGCGGACAACGTGGTCTATCAGACACACCGCTGAACCGTACAGATCAGTTAATGAGCCCCAGGAGGTAAATCCAAATGGCGAAGCCAAGCCCTTACAACGCGGCCGTGGTGGTTCCGCTTCCCGATGATGCCGAGTTAACGGCGCTGCTCGGCGACGCATACAACCCCGACACCGCGCTCAACGTCATGAAGATGATGAGTGGCACCGGTGAGATCTTCCCTGCCCTTATCGGCATGGTGCAGGCCATCTTCAATGAACCCGATGTCGACGCCAAACATCGGGAAGTCATCATCTTGCGTGCTGCATCCCAGCTGAACTGTCCCTATGAGTGGCAGGCCAACGAGCAGATGGCCAAAAACGCCGGGCTCACCGATGCCGAGATTGGCGCGGTCGCTGGGGAACTCGCGGATGACGGCCTTTGCGCCGATTACAAGCTCTTGATCGCCGCCACAGATGAACTGCTGGTTTCAGGCACCCTCACCGATAATGTCCTCCAATCGCTACTCGATGCGTTCGGGGTCACGGTCACCCGCAAGTACATCGCGACGATCGGCTGGTTCAGCCTCTTGAGCTTGTTCCTTAACGGCACAAGGGTGCCGTTGGAAACCACTGACAAAATCGGCTCACGGACCTCGCCGCTTGGGTGATGTCATTTCGCCTACAGCTACGCGATTGCGGGTGGGGAGCGGACCCGAACGCAATCATTTACGGCGACACCGACAGATACAGGTTCACACACCTAGAGACGCTTGCCGGTACCGTCGATGTCAGTGGCAACGACCCTTGAGATCTGATGGCCGGCTACAACTTAGCGACCATCCTGCTCAACCGCAGTTCAAGACGCTGTGCGCGCTTGCGGGTTATCCGTGCGATTGGTCATCGCTGCGACCCGCTACTGGGATCGGGCCACTTGGCATCGATGACGCCCCACGGATCGGCGTAGCGGCCGGGGTGGCGGCGATACGGCGAGCGATGCTTGAGCAAAGCGTGCATCACCGGAGCGGCCAGCCGCGCCGGGTACCGCCGCCACCCCATCCGTTCGGCGGTCTCGGTAAGCAGTTGCGGCCACGAAATCCACTGGAAATTCAAAACTTCCGCTGAACGCGCAGTGTCCATCCAGTCGGTGCCGAACCAGTCGGTGTCGCTGTCCGGGTCGCCTTTCCGGCCGGCAGGGATGCCGCCGACCAGGCCCATCGCCGCGGCGATGGACGGGGCGAGGTCGCCCTGCATCAACCGATGTGATTCGTCACCGCCGATCAGCAGCGTCTCGCCGACGACCGGCGCGGTGGTCGCGGCGATGAAGGCGCGCGCCACATCGCGCACGTCGACGGTCTGGATGCGGCCGTCAACCGGCAGCGACGCCTCGAAGTAGAGCGTGTCCAGGTCAAGGTCGAGCCGTGGCTCGGCAGTGAGCACGCCGCCCAACCGCAATATCACCCAGTCCAATCTCGAAGTGCGGAGGAGGTTTTCAGCTTCCACCTTATGGACTCCGTAGAGGTCGGACGGCCGTAGTGGGGTATCCGCGGTGAGCAGGTCGCCGAGGCGGTGTGGGTTGCGGGCTCCGTAGACCGCGACGCTGGAGGCCTGGACGAACCGTGGTGGGTTCGGCAGCGCGGCGGCGGCGTCGATGAGCAGTCCCGTCGCGTCGACGTTCACCCGGCGGGCCAGACCCGGCCGCGCGTAGCAGGCCGGCGGGATGATCGCCGCGAGGTGGATTATTGCCGCCGGCGAAACCGCTTGCAGCAGAGTGGAAACCGCGTCGGGGTCGGTGAGATCGGCCCAACGCACCTCGGTGGAGGGCATGTTGTCGGCCGCTTTGCGGTTGGCCGGCACGTCCAGGTCGGTGGCGACGACGTGGTGTCCCTCGACCATCAGCTGCCGAACCGTTTCCGAGCCGACGAGCCCGAATGCGCCGGTGACCAGGACGGTTTGGGTGCGACTCATCGGCGCCGCTCGTCCCGCATACCGGGGATCGCGCTGGTTCGTCGATCAGTGCCCACGCGGAATCTCCCGGCTATTTGGCGACGGCGGCTGCGACGACCGCGACCGGCGCGGGCTTGGCCGCGGCTTTCATCTGGTCGAACAGTTCGGTGTAGTACGGCAGGCATTCGACCATCGCCTGCTCGGTAGTGAACAGTGGCCGGTACCCGAGGTCGCGGGTGGCCTTGGCGACCGAGAAGTAGTTGTCCAGATACAGCCGCTCGATGGCCAGCGGCTCCAGCAGCGGCGCAGGAATCCCGAACCGGAAGTGCAACCGCTGCCAGGCCAGCATGGCCGCCCGCACCGCGGCGCCGGACACCCGAAGCCGCGGCAGTCGCCGCCCGCACGCCGCCACCACCGGCCGGGCGAACTCGAACATGTTGATCGGTTCGGCGTCGTTGATGAAGTACGCCTGGCCCGGCGCCGTCCCACCCGGCAACAGGTTCTGGGCGGCCAGGATGAAGCCGTGAATCAGGTTGTGCACGTAGGAGTTGTCCAAACGGGCGGACTTGCGGCCGACCAGCACCTTGACGTGGCCGGCCAGCACGCTTTCGAAAACCTTGCGGAACATCGTCTGATCGCCGCGGCCCCAGATTCCGCTCGGCCGTATCGAACAGGTCAGGAGCCCATCAATGCCATTCTGAGACAGCACAAATCGCTCGGCGATGACCTTCGTCTCGGTGTAGAGATCGGCGAACCGGTCGGTGTAGGGCAACGTCTCGTCGCCACCTGCGATGGGCTTGCCGCCCATCACCACGCTGTTGGACGCCGTGTAGACGAATCGGCTGACGCCGGCAGACTGTGCGGCATGCACCAGGTTCTTGGTGCCCTCGACATTGACGGCGAAGCTGCGCTGCCGGTATTCGTCGGTGACCGACGCCCCGCCCATCAGTTCGATGAGAGCCGCGGTGTGGAAGACGGTGTCGATCCCGTCGACCGCGCCGGCGACGATGTCGCGGTCGCAGATGTCGCCGCCGAGCACCTCGAGGCGGGGGTGGGCGGGCAGTGGCGACGGCGCCCGGTCAAACGCACGCACCTGGTAGCCCTGGTCCAGCAGCGTGGTGACCAGGTTGGCGCCGACGAATCCCGAGCCTCCGGTAACGAGAACTCGGCCCAGTTCCGCTGTCGATGTGGTTGCAGAATTGTCAGACATGCCATGGAGAATAACTGAAACGTGTTTTAGTTTGGTATAAGCGCCAGGGAATTCGCTGCGCCGTCAAGACTTGTCGGACTCGCCGGCAGCCAACGCGTCGGCCACTCGCGTGCGCGCACCAGCTAAGTGTTCTTCACATCTTTTAGCCAGCTGCTCGCCCCTTTCCCACAGTCTCAGCGATGCATCGAGGTCCAGCCCGCCCTGCTCCAGCAGGCGGACGACCTCGATGAGCTCGTCGCGGCATTGCTCATACCCGAGCTGACTAATAGGTGTAGCCGCGTCATTCGCCATCGGCAGGTCCTTCGCTCATCGCCGCTATCGCGCCGTCGCCGACGCGTACCCGCAACCTGGTCCCGGCCGGGGCGTCGCCGACCGATCGCAGTACCGCCGGGCCCGCACTGCCGACCGTCTGCACCACGGCGTAGCCCCGCGCGAGGGTGGCCGCCGGTCCCAGTGTCGCCAGCCGCGCCGACAAATGCGCGACGCGTTCGGCCTGCACGTCGATCAGTCGGGTGATGTCACGGCGCACCGCGGAGCGGGCCCGGTGAATCTCGTCGGCGCGCGCTGCGAGCGCGGCCAGCGGTTCGGCCAGCACCGGCCGGCTGCGCAGTTGTGCAAGCACCCGTTCTTCGCGCCCCACCCAGTTGCGTAGGGCCTGCGCGCTACGCCGACGCAGGTCGTTGATCAAGTTCTGCTCCGCGGCGGTGTCGGGGACGATTCTCTTGGCGGCATCGGTGGGTGTGGCCGCGCGCAGATCGGCCACCAGGTCGCACAGCGGATTGTCCGGCTCGTGACCGACGGCGCTGACCACCGGCGTGCGGCATGCCGCGATCGCGCGGCACAGCGTCTCGTCGGAAAAGGGCAGCAAGTCCTCGACGCTGCCGCCGCCGCGGGCCAGCACGATGACGTCGATGGAGGGATCAGAGTCCAACTCCCGCAACGCCGTGACGATCTGCGACACAGCGGTCGGCCCCTGGACCGCGGTGTTGCGGATGGCAAATCGCACTGCGGGCCACCGCATGGCGGCCACCGTGGTCACATCGTGTTCGGCCGCGCTGGCCCGGCCGGTGATCAGCCCGATCATGCCGGGCAGGAATGGGATTGGTCGCTTCAGCCGCGCATCGAACAGGCCCTCGGCGGCGAGTAGTTGGCGCAATCGTTCGATGCGCGCAAGCAGCTCACCAATGCCCACGGCGCGTATTTCGCTCAGCCGCAACGTGAGTGTGCCCCGGCCGGTGTAGAAGTTCGGCTTGCCGCAGACCACCACCTGCACGCCCTCGACGAGCTTGACCGGCGCCTGGCTGACCAAGGTGTGGGGTGCGGTCACGCTCAACGACATGTCGGCGGCCGGGTCACGCAACACCATGAAGACGGTCCGCGAACCCGGTCGGATATTGATCTGGGTCAACTGCCCTTCGACCCAGACCACGCCGAGTTTGTCGATCCAGGTTGCGATCCGCGTCGCGACCGCGCGTACCGGGAACGGATTCTCGGCCGAATTGGCCGAGCGAACGGCCTGAGCCTCGGCCGAATTGGCCGATCGAGCCACCCGAGCCTCGGCGGAGTTATCGGTCACGGCGCCGTCGCGCGCGTGATCCTGTTGGCGAGCAGCGTCTGGAACGGAGCGCGTCCCTTGGTGGCCTCTTCGAAGGCCAGCAGGGCTTCGAGCTCCTCGACATCGAGGGACTGCAGCCGGGCCCGCAGCTGCGCGAGCGTCAGCTGCTCGTAGTCCAACTCCTCGACTACCGCGGGCGCCGAGACCGACCGCTTGGCCGGCTTGGCCGCAGGCCGCGCCGGCGCGCCAGGCCGCAGGGCTGCATCAGCGGACGAGTACAGCGCGAACCGGCCCTCGGCGCGGGGCTCGACGTCGGCCCCAACCTCCGGTAGGTCCTCGTCGAACGTCGCCCACTCCGGCTGCTCGTCCCTGGGCGGAAAGATATGCTCCAGCGTGGCATCGCCCTTGATCAACAGCTCGGCCACGTTCTGTTGGAAACGCATCACGACGGCCGCGGCGGTGCTGGCCAGCGTCATCGGATACATCAGGATGGTTTTCGGCAGCCGGATCGTCTCCTCGACGGCCATCGTCGCGGCGCCGACCAGCAGCCGAACCCCATACGGTGCAGTAGCCATACGGTCAAGACTGCCTTAACCGGCGGACAACTCCAAGCTGAGCGCGCGAGTTTTGCCCCGTACCCTTGGTGACATGCCACCGACCGTGAACATGGGCCTCAACATAGGGATGAGGGCGGGTGCCACCGCCTCGGTGTCCGAGCCGGTGAACGGCAAGCGAGTGCTGCTGGCCGAGCCGCGCGGATACTGCGCCGGCGTGGACCGCGCCGTCGAGACCGTCGAGCGGGCGCTGGAAATGCACGGCGCGCCGGTCTACGTCCGGCATGAGATCGTGCACAACCGGCACGTGGTGGAAACCCTGGCCAAGGCAGGGGCGGTGTTCGTCGACGACAACGATGAGGTCCCCGAGGGCTCCATCGTGGTGTTTTCCGCCCACGGCGTCGCGCCGACCGTGCATCAGACGGCCGCCGAGCGGCAGCTCAAGGTCATCGACGCCACCTGCCCGCTGGTCACCAAGGTGCACAACGAGGCCAAGCGCTTCGCCCGCGACGACTACGACATCCTGCTGATCGGCCACGAGGGCCATGAAGAGGTGGTCGGCACCGCCGGTGAAGCACCCGACCACGTGCAGTTGGTCGACGGTCCCGGCGCGGTCGACGGCGTGACGATTCGCGACGAGAACAAAGTGATCTGGTTGTCGCAGACCACGCTGTCGGTCGACGAGACGATGGAGACCGTGCAGCGGCTGCGGGCGAAATTCCCGAAGCTGCAGGATCCGCCGAGCGACGACATCTGCTACGCGACGCAAAACCGTCAGGTGGCGGTCAAGGCGATGGCCCCGGAGTGCGAGCTGGTGATAGTCGTGGGCTCGCGTAACTCGTCGAACTCGGTGCGGTTGGTCGAGGTCGCACTCGGCGCCGGGTCCCGCGCCGCGCATCTGGTCGACTACGCCGACGACATCGATCCGGCCTGGCTGGACGGCGTGACGACGGTCGGCGTGACGTCCGGCGCGTCGGTTCCCGAGGTGCTGGTGCGCGGCGTGCTGGAGCGGCTGGCCGAGTATGGCTATGGCACGGTGCAGCCGGTGACGACGGCCAACGAGACCCTGGTGTTCGCTCTGCCGCGTGAGATCAGGCCGACGCGCGGCGGCAATGCCGGCCAGTAGCGGACTGAGGTGGTGAACCGCGCGGCTCTTAGGCGTCGTACTTCCACGAGTCCGCGGACGGCTTGCGTGGACGCCGCGGGCGGTCATCGTAGGTCGCCTCGGCCCCGGCGGCCTTCCGGTACCTGACCTGCGAGATCGGGTGATGTGTAGCAGTCGAGCCGTTCGGCGCGGGCCGGCGCCGCGGTGCGGAAGGTGGCGCATCGAGCGGCTCGTAGGGATCGAACCGGCCGGTCGGACGGCCACGGCGTACTTCGCGCGACGGACTACCACGCAACTCCGGATCACGCGGCACGCGCTTGCGGGGCGGTGGCTCGGCGGCGTCGACGTCGCGGGCCGGGCGTCGACGCAGGCGATCGCTGGTCGGCGCTTCGTCGTCTGGCGACGGGCGCGGCCGACGGGTGCGCGATGATGTCGCCGGACGCCGACCGGACCTTCTGTCGGACGCCGTCGACCGCGCCGACCGCTGCACCGCGTGCTCCCGTCGAGCGCGTTGCCGGGTGGCCTTCTTGGGCGTCTCGGCGTCAGCGGAGTCGCGGTGCAACATCGCGGTCAACAGCGCGAGCAGTCCGGCCCGTTGTTCATCGCCACCGGCGGCCGCGCGCGACTGGCTGATGCCGAGGTACCACCGGAGAAGACCCACCAGCAGTACGCCGGCCGAGGTGAACAGCATCAGCGGAAAACGTTCGATCAACGGGTAGCCGCAGTTGATCACGAGGTCTTTGACGCCGGTGAATTTGGCGCCGTGGAACAGGAAGTAGGCGCCGGGCACCGCGCAGAACAGGATCAGCGGCGGTTGGCTGACCGCGGTGAAAACACCGGACTGCTGGACGGCGAGCACCGCAGCCAGGCAGCCCAGCACGTACAGTCCAGAGAAGACGCTGGTCAGCTCCTTGCCTGAGCCGGCGTCGAATGCGAAGCCCGCAGCGACACCGGTCATCGCGACTACCACCGCGCCCCACCACGGCACACCAGGAACCGACGGGACGATCGACCGGTGATCTGCTTCCACCGCCGACTGCGCCTGCTCTGCTGACACACGTCGACCGTACCGGCTTGACGCCGAAAGACACGTAACGACCTCGTTAGCATTGCGTGGGCGTGCCTACTCGCGCGCAAGTGCGGTAATTGACCGGGCGGCGTGTGCTCCTACACTTGTGTCCCTGTGAGCCTCAGCCTTGGGATCGTGGGTTTGCCGAATGTCGGCAAATCAACCCTTTTTAACGCGCTGACCAGGAACAATGTGGTCGCAGCCAACTATCCTTTCGCGACGATCGAGCCGAACGAGGGCGTGGTGCCGTTGCCCGACCCGCGGCTGGACAAGCTCGCCGAGATGTTCGACTCCGAGAAGATCGTGCCGGCGCCGGTGACCTTCGTCGACATCGCCGGAATCGTCAAGGGTGCCTCCGAGGGAGCTGGTCTGGGCAACAAATTCCTGGCCAACATCCGCGAGTGCGACGCCATCTGCCAGGTGGTGCGGGTGTTCGCCGACGACGACGTGGTGCACGTGGACGGCAAGGTCGATCCGGGCGCTGACATCGAGGTGATCGAAACCGAACTCATCCTCGCCGACCTGCAGACATTGGAGAAGGCCGTCCCGCGGCTGGAGAAGGAAGCCCGTAACAACAAAGAACGCAAGCCGGTGCTCGAGGCGGCCGTCGCCGCCGACGCCGTGCTGAACACGGGTAAGACGCTGTTCGCTGCCGGTGTCGACGCATCGCTGCTGCGCGAGCTGAACCTGATGACCACCAAGCCGTTCCTCTATGTGTTCAACGCCGACGAGTCGGTGCTGACCGACGAGGCTCGCAAGGCCGAGCTGCGCGCGATGGTTGCACCCGCCGATGCGGTATTCCTCGACGCGAAAATCGAGTCCGAGCTCATCGAGCTCGACGAAGAGTCGGCCGCCGAGCTGCTCGAGTCCATCGGGCAGACCGAGCGCGGCCTGGACGCCTTGGCGCGGGCCGGTTTCCACACATTGAAGTTGCAGACATACTTGACGGCCGGTCCGAAAGAGTCGCGGGCGTGGACAATTCACCAGGGGGATACCGCGCCAAAAGCGGCCGGGGTGATCCACACCGACTTCGAGAAGGGCTTCATCAAAGCCGAGATCGTGTCCTACGACGATCTGGTCGCCGCCGGGTCGATGGCATCGGCCAAGTCGGCCGGCAAGGTGCGCATGGAGGGCAAGGACTACGTGATGGCCGACGGTGACGTGGTGGAGTTCCGGTTCAACGTCTAGCCCGAAGAACAATGTCGAGGTCGTAGAACTAGGAGGCGACAGACGGCTCCGCAGCTCGCAATGCTCGCAGGCCGCGCAGTGTCCGGTTGATCAGTTCACGTCGTTGGTCGTTGGTCATCGCGTCGCCGAGCGGGGCGCGCACCCGCAGATAACCCTGTGTCACCAACTCGTCGACCAGGAACCGCGTCGCACCGAGCGGCAGGAAGAGATTCGCGGCGATTTCTGCAACCGAGGGGCTGTCTACGCACGACGTCAGGATCTGGCCCCGCACATCATTTTTCGGCCAGCGCGGTGGCTTCACCGCGATGTCGACCGCTTCGACTGGAGCCTCGAGCGCCAGTTCGATGCCGGCATCGGTACGGCCTGCTGTCAGTGTGTACGGCCGGACCAGGCTCGGCGCGTCGGTGGTTGCCGGCTCGGTGAACCAGTCGCCGATCGGCTCGCTCTGCGAGTGCTTCGGTGACGTGCGCGGCGGACTATGCGACCCGGCGCGGTTCTTCAAGAACCACAAGGCCTGGTCGGCGTGCGCCATCGCGCGGACTTCGCTGGAAACGACCTTCAGGATGGTGCGGTCAGTGTCGATGACGAACGTGGTCCGTCTGACCGGCAGCAGCCGGGCCAGTAGGCCACGGCGCCGCGTGTGTCGGCCACGCGGGGCGTCCGCACGCGCCAGAACGGATCCACGCAGCTTGCCGAGTCGGCCACGGCGCACCCCGAAGAGCTCGGAAACCACGCTGTCCGCATCGGAGAGCAGCGGATAGTCGAACGAGCGCTGTCGGGCGAAGTGCGCCTGCCTGTCGACGGTGTCGGTGCTGATACCCACCCGCTGGGCGCCCAGCCTGGCGAACTCGTCGCTCAGGTTCCGAAAATGACAAGCCTGAGCTGTACAGATCGGTGAGGATGCGAGTGGGAAGAAGAAGAGCACGACCGGCCCTGCGGAAAGAAACGCGGACAGTGTTCTAGGCCGACCGGTGTGGTCGTACAGAGTGAAATCAGGCGCCTTGTCGCCCGCGAGCATCGGCAAAGAGTAGCGCGGCGAAGTCCTGCGCACGCCCGACTCGGACATTTCGGTTATCCGATCAAATTGCCGACCCGACGGGTGATGTGATCACAGGCCGGTCTTCGACGGCCACCCAGCCGCGAATGTCGGTGACCGCCTTTACCATCAGCGCGAGATGACAATCACCTACCTGTTTCTGCCGGCCTATTTCGGGCTCCTCGCGGGCCTCGTCGGGCACCGCGTCACGGTGGGTTTGGTGGGCGCCGCTGTGGGCTTGGTCCTCGCAGTGGTGCTGGCGGCCGAACGCCGTCGGCCGCGCGACGGAATGGCGGCGATCGACGCCATGACGGGAACGGAATTCGAGAATTACGTCGCGGCGCGGTTGGAGCGGGCCGGCTGGGAGGTCTTCTTCACCCCGGGCAGCGGCGACTACGGGGTCGACCTGATCGCCCGGCGCGACGACAGGGCGGTGGCGGTTCAGTGCAAGCGGCTGGGTAAGCCCGTCGGAATCGCCGCCGTTCAGCAGGTGGTCGCTGGCGCACGCCACCACGACTGCACCAAGAGCATCGTCATCAGCAATCAGGAATTCACCGCTGCGGCCCGGAAGCTGGCCTTCACCCACGACTGTCAGCTGATCGGTCGCCGCGCCTTGCAGGCATGGGTACCGCCCCCGGCGCGGAGGCATGCGGTTTAGCGCATGTCCGGAGTCCGGCTGAGGCACACTCTGGTAGATGGCGACGATGAAGCGAGTGGCGTGGGCGCTGGCGACGGCCCTGTCGGTTCCGGTTCTGTTCGCCGGCGGAGCCGCCCACGCGGCGCCGGCCTTTCACTGGTGTCCGGGCCAGCCGTGGGACGCGGGCTGGGGAAGTATCTACGACTGGGACTGGAACCGATGCCACGACTGGCAGCGGGTTGCCGGCCAAGGTGGTGCGATGGGCAACGGACCGTGGGGGGTTGCGCCGGCCTGGGCTCCGCCGCAACCATCGCCGCCGCCGTGGGCTCCGGGCGCGCAGGTGATGTGGAACATGACCGCCAGGAATTGGGGGTTTTGGAACAACAACATCTGGACGCCGCTCTGAATCGGGAGTCGTTGAGGAACAGTCAGTTCGCTGACTTCGACCGGGCTATGCCCAACCGCGGGAGGGTGCCGAGCTGGTGGGGCGGGATCGGGCCGGTCGAGCCGAGCGGGTGGCAATGCCCGTTCTTGTCGTAGGGTCCGCCTAGCATCGTTGGCTATGAAATTCCTCTCAACCCGAGTCATCACCGCCGACGTCAGGCGGCTCGTCGACTTCTATGAGCGCGTGACCGACATCGCCGCGGTGTGGGCTAGCGAGCTCTTCGCCGAAATTCGGACGCCGGTAGGGACTTTAGCGATCGGCAGTGACAAGACCGTGGCGCTGTTCGGAGCCGGATCCGCTGAGCCGGCGGCAAACCGGAGCGCGATCATCGAGTTCATTGTCGACGACGTGGACGTCGAGTACGAGCGGCTGCGCGACTATGTCGGTGAGATCGTGACGCCGCCGACGACGATGCCGTGGGGCAACCGGGCGCTGTTATTCCGAGATCCGGACGGCAACCTGGTCAACCTGTTCACCCCGGTGAGCGACGAGGCGCGCGCAAAATTCGGGGTGTGAGAGGCGGTCAGTCTGCTAAGACTGCGATTTCGCGGCCCAGACTGTACGGCGCGATCAACGGTAGATCGTCACCGCTCCAAAACCGCCCAGGATCAAACCAATTCGACCGCTTCTCGGTTGCGATCAGACCCATCTCCTCGTAGGTGACGGCCACTGTCTCTGCGCAGTAGGCGGATTCGAAGCCGCCCTTGCGTTGTTCGGCCCTGCGCCGCCGGGTCGATTCGCGTACGTGTGCGTCCAACCAGGGGAGTCCGCGCACCCAGTCGTACTTGGTCGGAAGTTGACCGCGCAGCCACCGCAGGGTCAGCCGGGTGGTGGATGGAAACGGTGTGCCGTCCATCCGCGCGATCACCCGCAGTAGCCGGTTTTCCTGGTCGTGGTCGATGTCGGGCGTCATTTGCCGGAACCAGCAGCGCTGCCCGTAGCGCGTCAGCCATCGGTCGACGGCCTCGCGGGCGTCGTTGAGCTGCACACCCCGGTGTTTGGTCGCGGTCCAGACATCGGTCAACTTGTCGCCCAGCTCGGCGTGCCACATCAACGGCGGCAGATCCTCGATCGCCACCGTCATGCCGACGTGGTTCACCGGGCTGTTCGACATCGTCTGGATCGCGCGGTCAGGGCCGGAATGCCCGCGAAACAGCCAGATGTCGCCGGTCCTGGTCTGCTCCAGAGCTCGGCTCAAGCTAACCGTGTAGGTATCCACAAACGCACCATATGCACATACCGTCCCTGCCGGGATGCACTCGGGAATAACCTGAGCCAGTGCGGACCGTCTGGAAGTTGCTGGGATTGGCCGGTGTTGTCGGGGTGGCGGCCGGTGGGGTGCTGGTGGTCCGCGACCAACGGCGGCGGCGGGCCTATACGCCCAACGAGATTCGCGACCGGCTTCAGCAACGTCTAGCCGAGGCCGGCGAGCATTAGCCGCTGGGCGGCAGCGACGGCGGACAGCCGGTGGGTGCCGGCGAAGCCCTTCAGCTCTGTCTCACGACCCCCGTCGAACTCGAGGTCCGGGCAGTCGCGCAGAGCCCTGCGAACTGCGTCGCTCACCAAAACCTCGCCGCCGCAGGCTTGGGCCGCAACGCTTGCCTCCATCGCGACGTTGCGGCCGAACAGGTCCTCGCCGCGTCCTACCGACCGCCCACATGGACCCCGATGCGTACGCGTATCCGGTTGCGACGCTTGCGTTGTGATTCTCGAGATAGTGCATGCTGCATGTCGCACCGCCTCCTCGGCGCGGGCGAAGGCGATCATGAACCCGTCGCCCTGACTCTTGACCACATGTCCGGAGCGGGCGCTGACCAACTTGCGAACTTGCTTGTCATGCTCGCCGATGAGCCGCACCCAGGCCCGGTCGCCGACCCGTTCGTTGAGCGCGGTCGACTCCTCGATGTCGGAGAACAAAATCGCCACCTTGCCCCTGTGTCACCCGGGCCAGATCCGGTCGTTCCACTTCGGCCCAGTCGGCAAGGTCTTCGATCGAGCTGCGCACCGCGGCGCCGAACCCTTCCTTGCGCACCGGGTTGGCGGTCTGCCATACCGTCTTGACCGCTTTCGATCCCAAACTGAGCAGTTCGGGTTGCCGCTGCAACTCCTCGATCTGGGTCTTACCGCACGACCAGAGCCGCCACAGCACGCACCATTGAAACACGTCGGCTGTTTGCGCAGATACCGTTCAGTTCATGCAGACTTTCGAAAAGTCAATCACGAGTGACTATTTCGAGATATCTGCCACCGGCGTGTTTAACCGGCTCACTAAACGGATACCCAATGTTGCGGCGCTTGTCGGGTGCAACCGCGGTGTCTAGGGTTGAATGTGGCCGCGGCGGGATCAACTGGACCGACGTGTGCAACTGTTGATCCGAAGTCGAGTCGAATTCTTGGAGGTCCAGATTGGTCGAATCCGGTGCTCACGTCTCGGACCTGCTGGTGATTTTCGGAATCACCGGCGACCTGGCCCGCAAGATGACGTTCCAGGCCCTATACCGGCTGGAGCGCCGGGGACTGCTGGAATGCCCAATTCTGGGCGTCGCCAGCGATGACATCGGCGTTGACGAGCTGATCATCCGAGCCCGTACCGCCATCGAGGGCGTGGGCGAGAAAATAGACGGCGCGGTTTTCGACCGATTCGCCAAGCGGCTGTCCTACCTGCATGGCGATGTCACCGATTCCGCGCTCTACACCGCGCTGAAAAAGCAGATCGGCTCCAATCGCCACTGCCTGTTCTACCTCGAAATGCCACCGGCGCTGTTCGCGCCCATCGTGGAGCACCTGGCCGCCGCCGAACTGTTGACCGGATCGCGGGTCGCGGTGGAGAAGCCGTTCGGCCACGACCTGAAGTCCGCCCTCGAACTCAACGAGCGGCTGCGCGCGGTCCTCGACGAGGACCAGATTTTCCGGGTGGACCACTTCTTGGGCAAAGAGCCGGTCGTCGAGCTGGAGTATCTGCGGTTTGGCAATCTGGCCCTGGCGCAGCTGTGGGATCGAAACAGCATCTCCGAGATCCAGATCACCATGGCTGAGAACTTCGGCGTCGACGATCGGGGCAGTTTCTACGACGGCGTCGGTGCATTGCGCGACGTCGTGCAGAACCACCTGCTGCAGGTGCTCGCCGGGGTTGCAATGGAGCCGCCCGTCGGGTCGAGCGCCGACGACCTCAACGACAAGAAAGCCGATGTACTGCGGGCGATACCGGCGATCGATCCGGAGCGCAGCGTCCGGGGTCAGTACCGCGGCTACACCGACGTCGACGGTGTAGCCAAGGATTCGGATACCGAGACCTTCGTCGCGCTGCGAGTGGAGATCGACAACTGGCGCTGGGCCGGGGTGCCGATCTTTCTGCGGGCGGGCAAGGCATTGACCGAGCGAGTCACCGAGGTGCGGCTGTTCACCAATCGGGTTCCGTCGCTGTCTTTCCTGTCGGACCGCCGACGGGCCGAGCCCAACCAGATCGTGCTGCGGATCGACCCCGACCCCGGGCTGCGCCTGCAGCTGACCGCACTGGACGGCGATCGCTGGCGGGATCTGCACCTCGACTCGTCGTTCATGGCCGATCTCGGCGAGCCGCTGCTGCCCTACGAACGGCTGCTGCACGGCGCACTGACCGGCGATCACCAACTGTTCGCCCGCGAGGACGCTATCGAGGAGACTTGGCGAATCGTCCAGCCGCTGTGTGATCAGCCCGGCGAGATGCACGCCTACGAACCCGGCTCGTGGGGGCCGGACGCGGCACGCGAAATGCTACGAGGGCATCGCGGCTGGCAGCAGCCATGGCTCGCCGGTAACCACTAACAAGGAGAACAAAGCAACATGCAGCTAGGGATGATCGGCCTAGGCCGAATGGGGGCGAACATCGCCCGCCGCGTGGCCGAGCGCGGACACGAAGTCGTCGTCTATGACCACAGCGAAGACGCCGTCAAGGCGATGGCCGACGAGAAGAACACCACCGGAGTCTTCTCGCTGAAAGAGCTGGCCGAGAAGATGTCAACGCCGCGCGTCGTGTGGGTGATGGTGCCCGCCGGCGACGTCACCGCTTCGGTGATCAAGGAGTTGGCAGACACGCTGGCATCCGGCGACATTGTCATCGACGGCGGCAACTCCTATTACCGTGACGACCTCAAACACTCGAAGCTGCTGTCCGAGAAGGGGATTCACCTGATCGACTGCGGCACCAGCGGCGGAGTGTGGGGCCGGGAGCGTGGTTACTGCCTGATGATCGGCGGTGATGACTACGCCTTCGAGCACGCTGAGCCGCTGTTCTCGGTCATCGCCCCCGGAGTCGATGCCGCACCGCGTACCCCCGGCCGCAAGGGCGAGGTCGCCCAACCCGAGAAGGGTTACCTGCACTGCGGTCCGTCCGGTGCCGGCCACTTCGTCAAGATGGTGCACAACGGTATCGAGTACGGGATGATGGCCTCAATCGCTGAAGGGCTGAACATCCTGCGCAACGCCGATATCGGCAAACGTGTCCAGGCCGGCGATGCGGAAACCGCGCCGCTGTCGGATCCGCAGTGCTACCAATACGAATTCGACATCGAAGACGTCGCCGAACTGTGGCGTCGCGGCAGCGTCATCGGTTCCTGGTTGCTGGACCTGACCGCCATCGCGCTGCACGAATCGCCCGCGCTGTCCGAGTTCTCCGGCCGGGTGTCCGACTCGGGCGAGGGCCGCTGGACGGCGATCGCGGCGATCGACGAAGGCGTGCCCGCGCCGGTGCTTACGACCGCGTTGCAGTCTCGGTTCGCTTCGCGCAGTCTCGACGATTTCGCCAGCAAGGCGCTGTCGGCGATGCGTAAGCAGTTTGGCGGGCACGCGGAGAAGCCCGGCGTTGGCGGCTAGCGGGTCGCCGCCGGCCGGACACTAGCGCGTCGCGAACGTCACCACCACGTCGCTGAAGGCGTCATTGTCGTCGCCGGCGGCGGTGTGGCCGGCGCCGGAAAGTTCGACGATCTCAGCGTTGGGCACCGTCGCCAGGAAGTGCTCGACCCCCTCGGGGCTGACCACGTCCGAGAGCTTGCCGCGGATCAGCAACACCGGGATCTTCAGGTCGGCCGCGGCCCGCTCGAAGCTCTCGGTGCGCAGTTCCGGGTCGTCGCCGGGTTTGGTCATGAAGGCCGGATCCCAGTGCCAATACCAGCGGCCGTCGCGCAGGCGGAGGTTCTTCTTCAGTCCCTCCGGGCTGCGCGGTCTCCTCCGATGCGGCAGATAGGCGGCGACAGCGTCCGCGGCTTCGTCGAGGTTGGCGAACCCGTGCAGGCCGCTGAACATGAAGTCGCGTATACGGGCGCTGCCGCTTTTCTCGAAGCGCGGTACCACGTCGACAAGCAACAACCGGGTGACCCGCTCCGGTCCAACCCGCTCGGCGACGAGGATGCCGGTCAGCCCGCCCATGCTGGCTCCGATCAGAATCACCGGCCGACCGATGGCGTCGAGGACCTGCGTGACGTCGGCAGCCAGCGTCTCGACGTGGTAGTCCGCGTTGGGCGACCGGTCGCTGTCGCCGTGACCGCGGCTGTCCAGCGCTACGACGTGGAAGCCCTGGTCAGCCAGCACCTGGCCGGTGTTCTTCCAGGAGAACCGGTTCTGGCCGCCGCCGTGCAGCATCAGAATGCTCGGCCGGGCGGCCGTCACGTCGGCCCCGCGGCCCCACTCGTCCGCGACCAGGGTGAGCCCCTGAGCCCCGGAGAACTCGACGGTCTTGGGAGTGTTGCGCACGGCAGTCACTGGCGGTCCTCTCGGTCGATCGCACTTTGACGTTACTCAGAGGAGTTTTCGGATTCGCCGGGTGTACCTCTGCACGCCTCGATCTTCTCGAACTCCCGCATCGGTGCTCATCAACGGCGGCCGCACTTCCAGTGCATCAACGCCGATCTCGAGAATACGGCGGCTTTGGGCTGAGTGATCGCACCACAACGTAGGTTGGAAAACATGCCCGACGATGACGCTGACGATGACGATGTCGTGTTCGTGGTGCCGGCCCAGCCCCCTGGCCAGGTTGTCCGGATCGCGCTGCTCGCCGGTCTGATCGCGGCGGTGGGCTTGGCGGGGCTGATCGTCTGGCTGGGGTTGCGCGCCCACCAGGCTGAGCGTCGGGAAGTGCAACGTGGTCTTTTCGTGCAGACCGCGCAGGATGTCGCGGTGAACCTCAGCACGGTCGACTACGAGCATGCCGAGGCCGACTCACAGCGAATTCAGGACTCCGCTGTCGGTGCGTTCGCCGAGAGCTTCGCCCATCACAAGCAGAGCTACATCGACAACGCCAAGAAGTCGCGATCGCGATCGCTGGGCACCGTCACCGATGCCGGCCTGGAATCGCAGAGCGGCGACTACGGCAGGGTATTGGTTGCGGTGGCAGTTGAGTCGGCGGGCCCCGGCAAACAAAGCCCGCAGTTCTTCCGGATGCGCATCACCGTGCAGAAGGTCGGCGACGGCGCCAAGGTCTGCGACGTGGCGTTCGTGTCATGAAATCGGTCAACTGGTCGCGAGTCCTGGTCTATGGGCTGCTGCCCACTTTGCTGCTGCTGCTTGCCATCGCCGCGGGCCTGCTCAAGTGGAAGGCCTCTTCGATCAGCGTGGTCGAACGCGCCCGCAGTCAATCTTTGTTGGCTGCAAAGGATTCCACCCACGCAATCCTGACGTTTCGATACGACACGATCGACCACGACGTGGCAGCCATCCAAGAGAGGCTGACCGGCGGCTTCCTGGACAGTTACGTGAGGCGCGCCCAGCAGGACCTCATTCCCAGCGCCAAGCAGCAGCGCCTCGTCGCGACGGCTACGGTGCCGGCCGCCGCGCCGGAGACGGTGACCCCGAATCACGCGGTGGTCCTGGTGTTCGTGTCGCAAACCGTCAAGGCCGGCGATTCACCGCCGACGGTAACCGGTTCCAGCGTCCGGGTGACGCTCGACAAGATCGGCGGGCGCTGGCTGATCTCCGATTTCGACGACTACTGACCGCCCACGTGAAGGATTCAGGTGATGACCAAACACCGTTGGATCGACGTCAAAGCTCCCGCCGTGAAGTTGAAGGCGCTGACATGGGGGCCGTCTGACGGGCCAATTGCACTGTGTCTGCACGGTTTTCCCGATACGGCGTATGGCTGGCGCAAGGTCGCGCCCCGACTGGCCGAGGCCGGCTGGCGGGTGGTGGCGCCGTTTATGCGCGGTTATGCACCCTCGTCGATCCCGTCCGACGGCAGCTATCACATCGGCGCGCTGATGGACGACGCGCTGCAGATATGTGCCGCCATCGGCGGCACCGAACGCGACGTGGTGATCGGCCACGACTGGGGCGCGATGGCCGCCAACGGCCTGGCCGCGATTCCGGACAGCCCGTTCGCCAAAGCGGTGATCATGTCGGTCCCGCCGGCGGCGGCCTTTCGGGGCCGGGTCCCCGACCCTGTTCGACTGCTGGCCCAGATCCCACCCCAACTGCTGCGCAGCTGGTACATCTTTTATTTCCAATTCCCCTGGTTGCCAGAGCATTCCGCCTCCTGGGTGCTACCGCGACTGTGGCAAAACTGGTCGCCCGGCTACGACGCCAAAGCCGACCTGCGCTATGTCGACGCCGCGATCGGCACACCCGAGAGTTGGCGGGCCGCGCTGGGGCCGTACCGCGCGACGATCCGCAACACCCGCCCACCGACGCAGTACCGTGACCTGCACCGGCACTGGACGGCGCGGCCGAAGCTCCCGAGCCTGTACTTGCATGGACGCGACGACGGTTGCATGACATCGGCTTTCACGCGCTGGATTCCCGACGCGCTTCCCGACGACAGCGATGTCTCCGTCGTCGACAACGCCGGGCACTTCCTTCAACTCGACGCGCCGGACAAGGTGGCCGAACTGCTGCTCGGCTTCATCGGCCCGGCGACGTAATTGTCCCTGGAGTCGCGATCCGCCGTGATTAGCGGCACGCTCAGCCATGGCCTTTAACTCGCCACGCTGGCTGGTCGTCGCCGCAACAGTTCTGATCACTGGAGCTACTGCCCAAGCGGACACACTCGACGACGAATTCTTGAAGTTGCTGGCGAGGGACGGCATCACTGCGGGCCCACCAGAGCAGTTAATCGCTCTCGCGCATGAACGGTGCGACGACGACAAACTTTCCCGCTCCGGAATATTCACTTTTCATTTTGGCGCGATGCCGTGCCCTTTCAGTAGCGCAATGCTGCAGCTTGCCGCCAAGCTGGAGAATCAGGGCCTGACGGGCCCGCAGGTGCGGCCGTTCTTGCTGGATGCCATTAGCGTTTACTGCCCCGACGCGCTGGCTAGATGAGTAATTCCAAGGGGTGTTACTGGTGTGGCTGCTGTGATTTTTAGGTGAGGGTGTCCAGGATTGGCGTTGCTTATTTAACCCAACCTGGCACTGGAGGCCGAAGTGGACGCCGA
>Ga0080006_1204085_pt1 | contig 59369 bp, 56 predicted proteins | sample RS3BMetagenome_FD_69209 | JGI IMG/M metagenome (GOLD analysis project Ga0080006, IMG submission 69209) | Ferric oxide microbial mat and aquatic microbial communities from Rainbow Spring, Yellowstone National Park, USA - RS3B (SPADES... ...
CAACCTGGCCCTGCTCTGCACCCACCACCATCGGCTGAAGACCTACGAGGGCTGGGTCCTCCAACGCCACGGACCCAGTGATGCCGACCCGCAGTGGTCGTTCACCCCGATGCCGCCCTTCGGTCAGGAACCCGACCTGGGTCTCGACCGGCAACCGGAGGCACCACCGGAGGAGTGAGTGATCCGGCCAGCGTGGTCAGCGCGCACCAGGTCGACCGGCTCGTTGGCGTGGCCACCGAGGTGGTGGGCACCGGGGAACGTCTGGTCTGGCGGTCCTGTCTGTGGCTCTACGATTCGTCCATGAGTGATCCTGTGCGCCCGGACGGAGTCGTCGTGGTGGTCGGTGCCTCGCTGGCCGGCTTGCGGGCGGCCGAGGAGATCCGGCACGAGGGCCACGCCGGTCCGGTCATCGTCATCGGCGAGGAACTCCACGCCCCCTACGACCGGCCTCCGCTGTCGAAGCAGGTCCTGTCGGGCAAGTGGGAGGTGGATCGGATCCGCCACCACACGCCGGACGCCCACGACGCCCTCGACCTCGAATTCCGCCTGGGCCGCCGTGCCGTGGGCCTCGACACCGGGTCCCGGGTGCTGACGTGCAGCGACGGCTCGGAGGTGGCCTACGACGGTCTGGTCCTGGCCACCGGAGCGGCGACCCGGCAGCTGCCGGGGACAGAGGACATGCCGGGCGTGTCCGTACTCCGCACGCTCGACGACTGCCTGGAGATCAAGGCCGGCATCGCTGCTGCCGGCGACCATGCCCGGGTCGTCGTGATCGGTGCCGGGTTCATCGGTTCCGAGGTCGCCGCCACTTGTCAGGGTCTCGGCGCCCGGGTGACGCTGCTCGAGGCCTTCCACACGCCACTGGCCCGGGTGCTCGGTGCGGAGATGGGCCAGGCCTGTGCCGACCTGCACCGGGCCAACGGCATGGATCTGCGGACGAACATCACCATCGACCACCTTGAGTCCGACCCCGGTGGCCCGGATCCGGTCACGGTCTGCCTGGAGGACGGGACGCGCCTCCCGGCCGATGTCGTGGTGGTCGGGATCGGGGTGTCCCCGTCGGTCACGTGGCTCCAGGGCTCGGGGCTGACGCTCGACAACGGCGTCCTGTGCGACAGTTCACTGTTCGCCGGTGACCGGGTGGTCGCTGCGGGGGACGTGGCCAACTGGGTGCGGCCGACCACGGGCCGGCCGGCACGGGTCGAGCACTGGACCAACGCCGCCGAAGGAGGTGCCGCCGCCGCCCGCAACCTGCTGGCCGGATCGGCGGCCGCCGTGCCCTACGACCCGGTCCCGTTCTTCTGGTCCGACCAGTACTCGACGAAGATCCAGATGATCGGTCTGCCCGGACCCGATGACGAGGTCGTCGTGGTGAGCGGCTCGGGGGCGGAGGGCAGGCTGGTCGCCCTCTACCGCACGGAGGACCGACTCGGTGGGGTGCTCACGCTCAGCCAGCCGGCCAAGCTGATGGGCTACCGCCCGCTGCTGGCCGCCGGCGCCTCGTTCGACGAGGCCCTCGCCCACTCCCGGGGCTGACCGCCGGGATCCGGCCCGTCAGCGCCGGCACCCCCCGACCCACCGGCACCCCCCGACCCACCGGCACCCCCCGACCGACCGGCACCCCCGCGACGCTTCGGCACCCGCTGCAGGGTCCGGGAGACGGCCAGGGTGGTGGTGATCTGCTGTGCGCTCGGCTCGACGCCACCGTAGGTGGCCCGTTCGACCACCGAGGTGACCTCGAGGATGTCCCGGGCGCGGTCGGGCGTCGAGGCGGACAGTCGACGGCCGTAGTCGGAGAGGGTCTCGTCCGTCCGGCGGGGGAGCCGCAGCCGGGTCCCGCACCGCTCCAGGTCGGAGGCCACCTGCAGGGTCCAGGTGGCCGGGCGGCGGGCCCGGCGCCGGCGGACCCACACCACGGCCCCCACCACCACGAGGACGAGCGTGGTCGGGATCCATGGGACCCGGCCGAGCGCGTGGCCGAACGAGCTGGCCAGCACGGAGCCCGGCGCCGGATTGGCCAGAGGCACGTCGGCCGTGGGGTCGAAGTTCTGCCAGCCGTACCCGGGGAACCACACCTGGACCCAGGCGTGGGCGTCCTTGGCCTGGACGTCGTAGAGGTCCGTGATCGGGTTGTAGGGCCCGGGCACGTAGCCGACCGCCTCCCGGGCCGGGATGCCGAGGCTCCGCAGCATGACGACGGTGGCCGTGGAGATCTGCTCGCAGTAGCCGCGACGGGTGCCGAACAGGAACGAGTCCACCGCATCGGCTCCGGCGGGCAGCGGGGGGATGTCGGTGGTGTAGCGCACATGGGTCGCCATCCAGTTCCCGATGGCCTCGACCTTGTCGTAGGTGTGGGCATCGAACGCGGTCGGATCCGTGGTGACCGTCCCGTTCGGGGCCACCGGGGCCACCGGGGCCACCGGGGCTACCGGGGCCACCGGGGCCGCCGGGCCCCCCGCCCCCGTGGCGGACGACACCGGCGCACCGGGACCCGTCGCCAGGGCACCCGTCCCGCCGCCGTCCACCCCCGAGGTGATCGAGTCGGCGAGGGCGGCCACCCGGGGATCGCTGTGGGGCGGGAGCTGGAGATAGCGCTGCCGCTCGCCGGCGAACCCGGCACGGGCCACGACGGAGCCGCCCACCCCCGGGGCCGTGGCCGCCCGCAGCTCCGCCGGGGTGGCGGCGGTGTCGGAGGAGACGACGGTGTAGATGGTGCCCGGACCCATCGACGTGGTGGAGGCGATCGTCCCGTCGGGGGTCACGTTGACCGCCCGGGTCTGGAGGTAGACGCGCTCGACGTTGTCGGCATGGAAGACCAGGTTGGGTCCACCGCCGGCCAGGTAGAAGGTCTGGACGTCCTCGGTACCGGCACTGAGCTCGGCCACCTGGTCCTGCTGGAGGGGGATGGAGAACGGCGATCCGCCGCTGAGGCGGACGACCCCCTGTCCGTTGACGGGATGGGCGGACTGGACCCAGTCCTGGCCGTTCCAGGTGTCGAACGTCTGGCCGACCCAGTAGTTCGGGCGGGAGGCGCGCACCCGCATGATCACCTGGTTGCCGAGGGAGACCCGGTCGGCCGTGTCGAGCGACTTGGCGAAGCCGAGGAAACCGCCCACCCCCGTGCGCCCGGAGGCGGTGGCGGCGTGGGCGGGCAGTGCTCCGCTGCCGTCGGTCAGGTTGCTCGGGGACGACACCGGCTGGGAGTTGGGGGAGGAGGAGGTGAAGGCCAGGGTGGTCGACACCTTGGGGGCGGGCAGGACGGCGACGAGCACGAGCGCGGCCACGGCGACGAGCAGGCCGGCGGCGAGGAGTGGACGCCACGGCACGCCGTCCGTTTCCGACAGCGACTGCCACATGGCGACGAGACCCCAGATCCCGCAGCCGACCCAGGCCAGTACCCAGGCGCCGAGGGCCAGGTCCACCGACTGTGCGGCCGCCACCGCGATCAGTGCTGTCGAGCCGGCCAACGAGTAGGTGACGTCGCGCCGGGAGGGCACGTCGAACGCGTGCGTGGACAGGACCCAGGCGAACAGCACGGCCAGCGGTCCCTCGACGGTGGCGATGTCCCCGGGCGTGGCGGTCCGGGTGACGGTGAGGATGAACCACACGAAGCCGCCGATGGCACAGATCGCCAGGATCGGCTTGACCCCCGGCCACGGATCGGACCGCCGACGGTAGGAGACGATGTTGCCGACCACGGTCGCCACGACGGCGAACAGCGAGACCCGCAGGCTCAGCTCGGCCTCGGACCAACAGGCGCCGATACCGACGAGCACGGCAGCCACCGAAGCGGCGCGGAAGGAGATCGAGTCCTCGGGTGGACCGGGACGATTGACCTCGACGAAGCGCTGCCACAGTGTCATCCGGCCACCGCCCGGGCGAGACGTCGTCCGAGATCCCGTGGGTCGGTGACGGTCCGCGTCACGCGTCCCTCGGTCTCCCGGGTGATGAGCACCACCGGCGTGCGACGGACCAGGCAGTCACCCACGGCGGCCATCATCCGCTCCGCCTCGAGTTCGGCTGCGAACGGGTCGTCCGGTAGGACCAACTCGACCACCACGGGTTCGTCGGTCTGGCGCTCGTAGTCCCGGACCATCAGGGTGCGGGCGTGGGCCGTGGCCGGCCAGTGGACGGCACGGCGGGCGTCGCCGGGCGCATAGGGGCGTACCCCGCGGGGCTCGCCGATTCCCGACGGGACCCGCACGGAGGCCTCACCGTGGGCGTCGGACGCCGAGGTGAGGGGTCGGTCCGGACCACCGCTGCGCGGGGCCACGTGGACGGGTCGGGGGAGTTGCAGCTCGACGTCCTTGGCCCACCACAGCAGGCCGAACGGCGCGCTGGAGGCGACGGAGACCACCGCGGTGTCGAGGACTCCGCGGTGGGAGGGGGTGCAGGTGACGACGACCGGGCGCGTCCCGCGCTGGTGGCCGCCGGACTGGTGGTCCGGTCCACCCGGGTAGCGGGGCTTCAGCCGGACCGGTCGGTCGACCTCGACGGTGAGCTCGAGCGGCTGTCCCGCACGAGCGTCGGCGGGGCAGGCCGTGCACCGCACGCGCGCACGGTGGGACGGCACCACCGGGGCGAGGAGACCGACGAGCAGGAAGGCGCCGAGGAGTGCGCCCACGGCCTGGACCCAACCGGAGCCGCTCGAGTGGGCGACTCCGGCCCAGGCCACCATGGTGATGATGCTGCCCGACACCGGTCCGATCCAGGCCACGGGGTGGGTCCGGCGCCGGAGGCGGAGGCCCCGTGGCACCGACAGTGAGACGGCCGGGCGGTGGAGCCGCTGGAGCCGCCACGACACGAGGGAGGCGAGTACGAGGGCGCCGGCACCGATGACGACGCCGAGGGGTGCCGACTCCGGGCCGAAGAGGAGCCGGGACACGGCGACCCCGACCATGCCGGCGGCGACGCCGACGAGCGCGGCCTGGACCGCCCGCCACCGGCTCTGTGGGGGACCCGCCCCGGCCGTGGGGGTCACGTGGTGGGTGCGGGGGTGTCGGCGATGACGCGGCCGACAAGCACGGGTCCCTCGCCGGCGATCCCTTCGGCGATGAGCCGGTGGGAGAGGCAGGCCACGGCCACGGCCTGGACGTCCCCGGGGGTGACGTAGGGGCGGCCCGACAGGACGGCGTGGGCCTGGGAGGTGCGCAGGAGCGAGATGGCGGCCCGGGGGCTGGCGCCGAGGCGGACGGACCCGGTCGTGCGGGTCGCCCGGACCAGCGCGACGGCGTACTCGGCCACGTCGCGCACCACCAGCACGTCGGCGGTGGCGGCGATGGCGCGCTCCCAGCGGGCGGTGTCGGCCACGGGCTGCAGGGAGTCGAGGGCGTAGCGTCCCCCGTTGTGGAGCACGAGCCGGGTCTCGACCTCGGCATCGGGGTAGCCGATGGAGGTGGAGAGTCCGAACCGGTCGAGCTGGCTCTCGGCCAGCGGATAGGTGCCCACCTGGCCGATGGGGTTCTGGGTGCCGATCACCAGGTGCGGTCGGGGGAGCGGCCACGACTCCCCGTCCACGGAGACCTGCTGTTCCTCCATGGATTCGAGGAGGGCCGACTGGGTGCGCGGCGGGGTCCGGTTCATCTCGTCGAGGAGTACGACATGGGCGAACACGGGGCCCGGCCGGAACTCCCACGTGCCGGTGTCGGGGGAGTAGACCGTGACGCCCGTGATGTCGGACGGGAGGAGGTCGGGATGACCCTGGACCCGCGAAAGCTGGGCCCCCAAGGCTCCGGCCAGGGCGCGGGCCAGCACCGTCTTGCCCACCCCGGGTACGTCCTCGATCAGGAGGTGGGAGCCCGAGAGTGCCGCCACCACGGCGGTGGTGATCGCCACCGGGGTGCCGAGCAGGACTTCCGACAGGGCGGCATGGAGGTCCCGGGCGAGACTGATGGCGTCCTCGACGGGTGGGTTCGACCCGACCCCGCTCGACCCGGCCCCGATCGGCCCGGCCGGGGGTTCGACGCCCGGCCGGTCGCCCGCATCCCGTGTCTCGATGCCGGTCGTCATGGGTCTCCTGGTTCCCCGGCCAGGGCCGGTGGGGTAGGCGCCTGCGCCGTGACTGGTCCACCACCCAGTGTAGGGGTCGCTTTCGCGGGATCACAATGCACCCGTGGGACCTGCAACCGAAGTGGTGACCGGAGGACCAGGGCGCGGCAACCGTCCCGCAGCCGGGCGGCAACCGTCCCGCCACCATCCCGCACCCGTCCTGCCACGGCGTCCGACCGGCACCCCCGACACGGCGTCCGACCGGCACCCCCGCCACAGCGCCCGACCGGCACGCGACAGGGGGGGGGTGCCGGTCGTCGGCTCAGAAGTCGATACCCGACAGTTCGGGAACGGCGCCCTCGGCCCGGGACCGGGCCTCCAGCCAGCGCGTCCGGGCGGCAACACGGTCCGCGTCGGAGCGGCGGGGCAGCACCTCGGCCCGGGGCATCCAGGCGGCGGCGACGTCGTCCTCGTCGTCCCAGGTACCGACGGCCATGCCGGCCAGGAACGCCGCCCCGAGGGTCGTGGCCTCGAGGACCGGCGACACCTCGACGGGACGCCCACAGGCATCAGCCAATGCCTGGTTGAACACGGGATTCGCCGTCATACCGCCGTCGACGCGCAGTGTGTCGATCGGCAGGCCCGAATCGGACTCGGCCGACTCCAGGAGGTCGGCCCCCCGGTGGGCGACACCCTCGAGGACGGCGCGCACCAGTTCGGCGCGGCCGCTTCCCCGCGTGAGTCCCGTGAAGGTACCCCGGGCCCCGAAGTCCCAGACCGGTGTGCCGAGGCCGAGGAGGGCGGGCACGAACCAGACGTCCCCGGTGTCGTCGCAGCCGGCGGCCACGGTGGCCGAATGGGCGGCGTCGTCGATGATCCCCAGGTCGTCCCGCAGCCACTCCACACAGGTGCCGGCCGACAGCATGATGGCCTCGATCCCCCAGGTGACCCGGCCGTCCCGGCGCCAGGCGATGATCGGGATGGTGCCGGCGGGGCCCCGCACCAGCTGGGGTGGACGGGTGGGCCCGACGCACTGGTCGAGCATGCCGCCGGTGCCGAAGGTGGCCTTGGCCCGACCGGCGGTCGTGCAGCTCTGTCCGATGAGGGACGCCTGCTGGTCCCCGGCCATTCCGGCGATCAGGGGTGCGCCGGCCAGGGACGACGCCGGGCCGATGGTGCCCGAGGAGTCGACGATGGCGGGGAGGACGGCGGCCGGGATCCGCAGGGCGGACAGCAGGTGCTCGCTCCAGCCGTCGCCGTCGCCGTGGATGAGGCCGGTGACACCGGCGTTCGAGGCGTCGGTGACGTGGAGCGCGCCGCCCGACAGCACCCACGCGACCCAGGTGTCGATCGTCCCGAAGGCCAGCTCGCCGCGCTCGGCCCGGGAGCGGTCGGGGTCGACCTGGTCCAGGATGGCGGCCAACTTGGTGGCCGAGGCGTTGGGGGCCACACGGATCCCCTCGGCCTGGAGCTCGAGGCAGGTGCCGACGGTGCGCAGGTCCTGCCAGCCGTACCCGGGTCCGACGGGGATGCCGGTGGCCCGGTCCCACACGAGGGTGGAGGCCCGCTGGTTGGCGATGCCCACGGCCTCGACGGGGCCACCCTCGGCCAGGCTGCGGGCCGCCACGTCGAGCACGGCCGCGGCGATGGCACTGCCGTCGAATTCGACGAGCCCGGGGAAGGGCGAGTCGGGGAGCACCGGGACGTGGTGGATGTGCTCGACCGTGGCGTCCGGGCGCACCACGGCACCGCGCACCCCCGAAGTGCCGACGTCGACGACCAGGATGCTCATGGCCAGGGCACCGGGCCGAAGGTGGTGGGCAGGCCGAGCTTGCCCGGATTGAGGATGCCGTGGGGATCGAGCGCCTGCTTGACCGAGGCGAGCACGTCGAAGGCGCCGCCGAGCCCCTCGGCCAGGAAGCGGCCCCGGTTGATGCCGATGCCGTGGTGGTGGCTGAGGGAGCCGCCGGCGTCCAGCGTGGCCCGGGTCACCTCGTCCCAGGCCCGGCGGTAGTAGGCGCTGATCCAGTGGTCCCGGTCCTCGCCCGTGTGGTCGTCCGGCGGTCGACCGGCGAAGGTGAAGTAGAGGCAGGCACCGTCGGTGTAGGCGTGACTCTGGTGCGACGACGCCACGAGGGTGCCGTCCACCGAGCCGAGGGCTCCCAGCACGGCGTCGTAGAGACCGGGGAGCGACACCCAGCGGGCGGCGATCTCGACCGTGTCGACGACCACACCCGACCGCCACAGCGGGGCGAGGGCGGACACGTCGTTGCGGTGGGTGAGCCACCGGTCGACCAGGGCAACGTCGAGTGGCACCGCCGCCGTGGTCTCCTGGTCCACGACGGCCAGGGTGGCCTCGACCAGGGACGGATCCGCCTCGTCGAGGACGATGAGCACATTGGTGTCGGGCCGGTCGAAGTTCCGCCCGGACTCGGTCGTGTCGTAGAGGCGGAGCACGGCGGGGGTGGCCCCCCGCCGCAGGATCCGCCGACAGGCATCCAGGCCCTCGGCGAAGGTGGCGAACCCGACGGCGCGCCGCCGCTCGCCACCGGGCACCGGGTGCACGCGGAAGCGTCCCTCGGTGATCACGCCGAGCGTTCCTTCGCTGCCCACGAAGAGCTGGGTGAGGTCGGGACCGGTGGCCGAGCGTGGCCCCGTGCCCCCGGTGCGGAGGATCCGGCCATCGGCCAGCACCACCTCGAGGCCGAGGACCATGTCCTCGATCTTCCCGTAGCGGTTCGAGTACTGGCCGGCCCCGCGGCAGGCCAGCCAGCCGCCGACCGTCGACAGGTCCATCGACTGTGGCCAGTGGCCGAGCGTGAGCCCGTGGTCCCGGCGCAGGCCGGCTTCGACGTCGGGGCCGAACGTCCCGGCGCGCAGGTCGGCCACGAGCGACGTCTCGTCCACGTCACCGATGCCGGCGAGGCCGCACAGGTCGAGGGCGACGCCCCCGAACAGCGGGATGGACGCCCCGCAGACGCCGCTGCGGCCGCCGGCCGGGGTGACGGGCACCCGGGCCTCGTCGCACAGGGAGAGGACCGCCGACACCTGGGCGGTGTCCGTCGGTCGGGCGACGAGCGCGGGTCGGGACGGGACGGCTCCGGCCACCGCCCAGCCGATGGCCAGCGGCCACCAGTCCCGGCCGGCCTCGGCCCGGTCCTCGGGCAGGGTCGAGACCGAGTCGCAGACGTCACCGAGTCGACGGGCGAGGTCGACGTCGACGGGCACCCGGGCGACGTCCAGGTGGTCGACCACCGCGTCGGGTGCGGCGTCGATCGGCGTGACCGGGGTGGGCCGACTCACGCTTCTGACCGTCCGCCCGCGTCCGCAGGACCGGCGTCGGGGGCACCGACCACGGCCACCGGACCCGGTGCGACCCGGTGCCCGCCGACGGGCCGGTACGGATCGAGGCCGGCCCGGGTCAGCTCGGATCGGATGCGGCTGGCGTAGGCGTCGGCCTCGGCCTGGATCCGGGCATCGTCCCACCCGAGTTCGGGACCGAGGAGGCGGGCCACCCGCGGTGCGGCGTCCACTGCGGCCCGGGCGTCGCGGAACGAGGACTGCGTCCTCCGGTCGAGGACGTCCGAGACGGAACCGGCCATCTCCCGCCGTGCCGCCCACAGGGCCTCGACGGCGAGGTAGGGGAGTCCGTCGACCAGGGGTTCGAGCAGTTCGGGGTGACCCTCGGCCATGGCCAGCACGGCGGGGGCCTCGGTGCCGTAGCGGCCGGTGAGGACGGCGGCCCTCGTGGTCTCGGGGTGCTCGGGATCGGTGCGGAGGTTGGCTCCGGCGCCACCGGCCGTCGGCTCCTTGCGCCTCCCCGCAGGTGCCCCGTGGAGGCGGAGGTTCTTGGTCCGGCACCGCAGTCCCTTGCGTCCGAGCGCCTCGACGACCGCGTCCACCGTGTCCTCGGCCATCTTGCGGTAGGTGGTCAGCTTGCCGCCCGTCACGGTGACGAGGCCACCACCCGAGGCCCGCACGGTGTGGCGCCGGGACAGGTCGGCCGTGCGCTCACTGGCGGCTCCCTTCTGTTCGGGGGCGAGCAGGGGACGGAGTCCGGACCAGATCCCGGTGATGTCGTCCCGGGTCAGCTCCCGGGTCGAGACGGCGTTGGCCGCACCGAGGATGTAGTCGACGTCCTCGGGGGTGCACGACGGGTCGTCGAGCGGGCCGTCCCAGGCGGTGTCGGTGGTGCCCAGGTAGACCTGGTCGCCCCAGGAGACGACGAAGATCGAGCGCTTGTCCTCGCTCACCGGGATGACAGCGGCGATGTCGCACGGGAACGCCTCCTCGGGCACCGTGATGTGGATGCCCTTGGCCGGCCGGATGGAGTGGGGGTCCCGGCCCTCGTCGAAGGTCCGGACCTCGTCCGACCAGACCCCGGCGGCGTTCACGACCACCGTGGCGCGGATGTCGAAGGCCGGGGCCCCGTCCGGGACCACTGTGGCGCCGTGCACCCGGCCGGCGGGGTCGGACACCAGGCCGGTCACCCGGGTGTGGTTGACGGCGACGGCGCCGTAGTCGAGCACGGCGGTTCGGAGCACGGTCAGCGTGAGGCGCGCGTCGTCGGAGCGGGCGTCCCAGTAGAGGAAGCCGGCGGCCAGCCGGTCGGCCCGTAGGGTCGGCATGTGCTCGAGGGCCTGTTCGCGGGTCACCTTCTCGTGGCGACGGCCGATACGGACGCCACCGGTCAGGTCGTAGAGCCACAGTGCGGTCCGATAGACGCGGGCCACGCTCTTGTTCACCACGCCGGGCTTGCCGAACAACGGGATGAGGAATGGCAGGGGCGAGACGAGGTGGGGCGCGTTGTCGAGGAGGTGCTGGCGTTCGGCCAGGTTCTCGTAGACGAGCCGGTACTCGTGCTGCTGCAGGTAGCGCAGCCCGCCGTGGATGAGCTTCGAGGACTTGGAGGACGTACCCGAGGCGAAGTCGTCCTGTTCGACGAGGGCGGTCTTGAGGCCGCGACTGGCGGCGTCCAGCGCGACACCTGCACCGGTGATACCACCGCCCACGACCAGCACGTCGAAGGACTCGGAGGCCAGGCGGGCGAGGGCCGGGTCCCGGGAGAACGGCAGGTGGGCCGCCGACGACGGGGGCGCGGTTGTGGACATGGAGAAAGCCTGCCACAGGTGGCCCGGTTGCTCGCGGCCGACCGGGGCCCGTTGCGATCGCTCCCCGGCGACCGGTAGCGACGAAGGCGTGGACTCCTCCGGCCAGGAGTGCCCGGCACCTGAGCGCACCGGAGCTTCGGCCGAGGTCGGCGCGTGCCGACCGTGACGACCTCCATGCTCGTCGAGGGCCGGGCGGCGCCCCCGGGGGTGGAGGCGACGCCACGACGGATCATCAATGGGGACCGGCACACGTCCACCGATCACCCCGGGGGTATCGCCAATCATTGTTGTTTGACAATCACTGGTGGTATGGTGATGGCCATGCGCACGCCCGAGGAATTGACCGATCTGTTCCGGTCCTCGGGCCGCAAGGTGACGGCGCAGCGCCAGTGCATCTTCCGTCTGCTCCAGGGTGACGAGACCCACCCCTCGGCCGAGGCGATCCATGCGGCGGCGTCCCGCCAGATGGAGACCATCTCGCTCAAGACCGTGTACCAGACGCTCCACGACCTCGCTGACCTGGGGGAGATCTCCGCCCTCGACGTGGGTACCGGCCGGACCCGCTTCGACCCCAATGTCGACGATCCGCACCACCACCTGGTGTGCCGGTCCTGCGGCAACGTCCGTGACCTCGTGGTGGACTTCCCGGAACTGGCCGTTCCCGACGGCGCCGACCTCGGCTTCGAGCTGGGTGCGGCCGAGGTGGTCTTCCGGGGCCTGTGCCCGGACTGCCGTGCCGGGTTCCCGGCACGCTCCAGCGAGGTCGCTGCGAGGTAGCGAGGCCGACGCAAGGTAGTAGAGGCCGCCGCCAGGTTCTGATCTCCCCAGTCGACATCTCCCCACCCGACACGAAAGGAACACCATGCCCGAACTCAAGGACAGCCGGACCGAGGCGAACCTCAAGGAGGCCTTCGCCGGCGAGAGCCAGGCCAACCGCCGTTACCTCTACTTCGCCCAGAAGGCGGACGTCGAGGGCTATCCGGACGTGGCGGCGCTGTTCCGGTCGGTCGCCGAAGGGGAGACCGGCCATGCGTTCGGTCACTTCGACTTCCTGCGCGAGGTCGGCGACCCGGTGACGGGCATCCCGGTGGGCCCGACCGAGGACAACCTGAAGTCGGCGATCGAGGGCGAGACCTACGAGTACTCCGAGATGTACCCGGGTTTCGCCCGCACGGCGCGCGACGAGGGCTTCGACGAGATCGCCGAATGGTTCGAGACACTGGCCCGGGCGGAAAAGAGCCACGCCGGCCGCTTCACCGAGGGACTCACGTCGGTCGCCTGATCCCCGTCGGCCGCGGCAGTCGTCGGTCCCTGGGCACGACCCCGTCGGACCGGCCGGCCGCCGGGTCCCCCCGTGGGACGCGCCGCGGCGGACGGACAGGCACCTGGCAGCAGCCATGACCACCACCTACTCCCCTGCGGATCCCGCCTACCTCGACGAGGCCGACCTGCGCGTCGAACTCGGGCGGGTCTTCGACCTGTGCCACGGCTGCCGGCTCTGCTTCAACCTGTGCCCGTCGTTCCCGACGATGTTCGACCTCATCGACGCCAACGACGGTGAGGTGGCCGCCCTGACGGCGGCCGACCAGGACCGGGTCGTCGACGAGTGCTACCAGTGCAAACTCTGCTACCCGAAGTGCCCGTACGTACCGCCCCACGAATGGCAGCTCGACTTCCCCCGGCTCATGATGCGGGCCCAGGCCGTGCGGCACGACCAGGGCCGCCCGCTCCGTGACCGGGTGACCGACCAGGCCTTGGCCCGGACGGACCTGCTCGGACGGGTGTCGGTCGCCGCCGCCCCGGTGGTCAACGCCCTGACCGGGACGCCCGGGTCGTGGGCCCGCAGGGCGATGGAGAAGACCGCCGGACTGGCGGCCGAACGCCTGTTGCCGCCCTATGCCCGGACCCGGTTCTCCACCTGGTTCAGGCGACGGGACACCGACCGGGGGCCGAGGTCCTTCGTCGCCGAGGCGCCCCAGGGGGAGGTCTCCGTCTTCCCGACGTGCTTCATCGAGTACATGGAGCCGGCCATCGGCCAGGACCTGGTGAAGGTGTTCGAACGCAACCGGGTCACCTGCTCGATGCCCGAGGGTGTGTCGTGCTGCGGGGCCCCGTGGCTCCACCAGGGCAACGTGAAGGAGTTCACCAAGGCGGCCACCCGCAACGTCACCGCACTGGCCCGCGACGTGCGTGCGGGCAAGGAGGTGGTGGTGGCCCAGCCCACCTGCGCCTATGTCGTGAAGAAGGACTACCCCCTGTATCTGGAGGGGACCCCGGCGGCCGCCGACGCAGCCCTCGTGGCCGAGCACACCGCCGATCCGGCCGAGTACCTGGTCGCCCTCCACAAGGCGGAGGGAACGGAACTGGACACGTCGTTCGCCGGGAGGGACGCCGGCGCGGTGCCGGACCAGGTGACCTACCACGTGGCCTGCCACCTCCAGGCCCAGCACATCGGCCTGAAGAGCCGTGACCTGTTGAAGGTGGCGGGGATCAAAGCGACGCTCGTGCAGCGGTGTTCGGGGATCGACGGCACGTGGGGCTACCGGGCCGCTAACTACGCGCTGGCCCGCAAGGTGGCTGCGCCGATGGCCCGGGAGATCACGGACGCCGGCAACGAGGTGGTCTGTGGCGACTGCCACCTGGCCAACGGAGCCATCGAGCAGGAGACGGGCACGCGCCCGGTGCATCCGATGCAGTTGATGGCCCGCGCCTACGGCATCCCCGAGGAGCCCTTGTGACCAGGCGGGAGGAGCCCTCATGACCAGGTGGGAGCAACCCTCGTGACCATCCGCCCGCTGACCCTCGACGACATCGCCGACCAGCGCGCCTACGAACGGGAGCGGGACGAGTTCCGACGCCAGGTCATCGCAGCCAAACGGCTCCGCCGGGTGAGCGTCGGTCCGGTCGTGACGCTGACGTTCGAGAGCCGGCTGACCATGCGCTTCCAGGTCCAGGAGATGGCCCGGGCCGAAAAGTTGATCACCGACGCCCAGATCCAGCACGAGCTCGACGTCTACAACCGCCTCCTCCCCGCACCGGGTGAGCTGTCGGCCACCCTGTTCCTCGAGCTGACGACCGAGGAGCAGCTGCGGACGTGGCTGCCCCGGCTGGTGGGGATCGAGCGGTCGGTGGTCTTCGAGATCGGGGAGGGTGCCCGCCGCCGTCTGGTGCGCTCGGTTCCCGAGGAGGGTCATGACGCGCAGCTGACCCGGGCGGAGGCCACCTCCGCCGTCCACTACGTGCGGTTCCCTTGCACCCCCGACGAGGTGGCGGCCTTCGGGGACGGCCCGGTCCGGTTGCTGGTCGACCATCCCGGGTACCCCGACGGTCGCCCCGGCGTCGAGCTCGTCGCGGCGACCCGGGACGAGCTGGCGGAGGACCTGCTCGCCCGCTGAGTCAACGCCGCCCGCTGAGTCAACGCCGCCGGCTCACGTTCCGGTGAATTCCGGCGGACGATGGTCCATCGACGCGGCGATCCCCTCGCGGAAGTCCTCCGTCTCCATGAGGCGGACCTGCTCGGAGCGCTCGTGGTCGACCGCCGCGGCGAACGCCTGTTCCGGTGAATTCCGGCGGACGATGGTCCATCGACGCGGCGATCCCCTCGCGGAAGTCCTCCGTCTCCATGAGGCGGACCTGCTCGGAGCGCTCGTGGTCGACCGCCGCGGCGAACGCCTCGACCAGTCCGGCGCGCAGGGTGGCTCGGATCGACCGGACGGCCTGGGGGGCGGACCCGGCGATCTCGGCGGCGAGCGCGTGGGCTCCGGCCCGGGGGTCGTCGTCCAGCCGGTCGACCAGGCCGATGGCCAGGGCCTCTACGCCGTCGATGCGCCTTCCCGTAGTCAGGAGTTCGAGGGCCCGCTGCCGGCCCACCGTTGCGGGCAGGGTGAGGGAGATCCCGAACCCCTGATGGAATCCCAACCGGGCGAAATTGGCGGAGAAGCGGCTCGTCGGCGTAGCCACCCGGAAATCGGCGGCGAGGGCGAGGCCGAGTCCGCCACCGATGGCCGAGCCCTGGAGGGCCGCCACGAGGGGCAGAGGTCCGCCGATGAGCTGCCGGGCGCTTCCGTAGAGGTTGGCCAGGGCATCGTCACTCGGCTTGTCGGTCGCCCCGAAGTCGAGTCCGGCGCAGAAGTGCTTGCCTTCGGCACACAGGACGACGGCCCGACCGCCTCGTGTGGCGGCCCAGGCCACGGCGTCCACCACGCCGTTGAGCAGGTCGGCGTCGAAGTAGTTGGCGGGCGGGCGGTGCAGTTCGACTTCGGCCACGTGGCCCTCGCCGAGGCGGGCCGACACGTCGCCGAAGGTCTCGGTGGTTCTGGTGGTCATCGTCCCACCGGCTCCGTGGTCCCGGAGTGGTCTCGTAGTTCCCGCACCTCAGCTGCCACCTCCTCGTTGTGCTCGCCGCTGCGGGCGGCGTGCCGATGCACGGTGGGCCCCGGGTGCGCCGAGAACCGGACCGGCTGCGGGATGACCTTGTACCGCCCGGCCTCGGGGTGTTCGTCCTCGGGCAGGGCGTCGACCAGTTCCTCCAGGGTCGGGATGGCCGAAGCCGGGATCCGGGCGGCGGCGCAGAACTCGAGCCACTCGTCGGTCGTCCGGGTGGTGAGCACCTCGGCGACGTCGCGGTAGAGGGAGTCGGCGTGGGCGATCCGGGACCGGGCCGATCGGATGCGCTCGTCCTCGGCGAGGTCCGGCCTCCCGGCCTCACGGAACAGGTCCTCGTAGTTCTCCCTGGTGTAGGCGAGGACGTTGATCCAGCCATCACTCGTCCGCTGCGGCTGCCTTTCCGGGTTGAGGATCCGGCCGTACCCTGGTGGTCCCTGCGGGGGGATGGCGGTGGCCGCCCCGGCGTGCTCCACCAGGGTGAAGGCGGTCATGACGTCGATCATGGGCACCTCGACCCGTTGACCGCGCCCGGTCCGCTCCCGCTCGAACAGGGCGGCCATCACCGCGTAGGCGATGGTCAGTCCGCTCACCTTGTCGGCCACCAGCGAGGGCACCAGCACCGGCACGCCACCCTGGCGCCGGAAGGCGTCCGGCATCCCCGATCCGGCCTGGATCACGTCGTCGTAGGCCGGGGCATCGGCGGCCGGGGAGTCCGAGGGGTAGCCCTGGGCCTGGCAGTAGACGATGTCCGGCCGGACATCGGACACCTCGTCGTAGGAGAGACCGAGCCGGCCGAGGGTGCCCGGTCGGAGGTTGGTCACCAGCACGTCGACGGTGGAGGCGAGGTCGAGCAGGGCCTGGCGTCCCTCGGGGTCCTTCAGGTCGAGGACGACGCTGCGCTTGTTGCGCAACAGGTTGAGGGCCAGACCCGAAAGCGAGGGCACCGGACCTGCGGTCATGACCCGACTGAGGGTCCCCTTCGGGTCCTCGACCGTGATCACGTCGGCCCCGAGGTCGCCCAGGATCTGGGTGGCCAACGGACCCATGATGACCGAGCTCATGTCGAGTACCCGGACGCCGTCCAGCGGACCGTTCGACGTCGTGGTCATGGCGTGATCCTTTGCTCCGACGTCACCTGTCGTGACGTGCTGCGGTGGCGTGTCCCCGGAGCGCCGTCGTGTCGACGGTGACTGTCCCCGGTGGGTGGGACGGCCAATGGTACCGAGCCGTGCCCTGTTGCCGGGAGCTGTGTGGCCGACAGCCCTGTTGCCGGCCGGCTGTGTTGCTGGCCGGCTGTGTTGCTGGCCGGCTGGACCGGACTCCGCTCAGCGGGCCAGGGGATTGGGCTCGGGGGGTGCGATCCTGGTCAGGGTGTTGCGGTCGACGTGGGAGAACGGCTCGTCCCGTCCGGGGATGTCGAGGATGCCCTCCTCCTCGTAGGACCACGTGCCGTCGGGGTGCACGGTCACCTGCATGCGATAGCTCAGGGTCCGGAAGTTCCGGTCGAGGAAGGGGTTGGAGAGGATCCCGTAGACCTCGGAACCCACGGCGGCCCGCACCTCGAACTCGGTGGCGTCCGCCGCTGCGTGCCCGCCGGCCAGCAGGACCTGCCCCCTCGGGATCCCGAGGGTGAGCGTCACGGTCTCCGAGGCAGCCTCCCAGAGCCAGTACCCGACCTGGTCGTGGAAGGTCTCGATCTCCCCGGGCTTGACGATGTGGGCGTGGTACCGCAGCCCGTACAGCAGCTGGGGGCCGTTGGTCTGGGGGTCGATGGGCTGCAGTTCGTACCGTTCGTCGAACCGGTCGCGCTCGGTGCCCTCGGCCACCGGGTGGGCATCGGCGCCCACTCCGGTCCACACGCCAGCCAGCGGTCCGAGAGGCCCGAGGTGGGCCAGCGTGTGGGGATCGGCATCGGGCTCGGTGTAGATGTCCGGACCTTCGGCCGCCTCGATTCCGGGAGACGTCACAGGGTCCTCTCACCCGGTTGGTTACGCTCGCGGTGACTCGTCGGCACTTGGTTCATCGGTGCGTTCCACCTGTTCGTCCGCGGTTCCGGTTCCTGAGGCCCGGCATCGAGTGATGCCACCACCTCGGTCGCAGTGTACGAGGGGAGTAGTCGCGTCTGCCGACCGGACGGTGGGCCCCTGGGTCACCCGGGGACCGCCGGGCCGATCGGGCAAGGTCGACGCCCCGGTGGCAGCAGGGTGTCCGGCAAGGTCGGGTGGCCACACTCCTCCCGTCACCCACCGGGGTGGCCCGACCGGTCGCCGAGGCGCCCGGCGGAGACGCACCACGGTGCACGGAGGGACAACACAGATGAGCAGTGCCACAACGACGACGATCGTCGGGAACCTGACCCGGGACCCCGAGATCCGCTACACCCGCGAGGGCCAGGCCACGGTCACCCTCGGGATCGCCGCCAACCGGCGGTGGCAGAACCGCGAGACCAACGAGTGGGAGGAGTCCACCTCCTTCTTCGACGTCGTCGCCTGGCGTGACCTGGCCGAGAACGTCGCCCTCAGTCTCACGAAGGGCATGCGTGTGCTGGTGACCGGCCGGCTCGAGCAGCGCAGCTGGGAGACCGAGGACGGCGACAAGCGCTTCAAGGTCGAGATCGTGGCCGACGAGGTCGGACCGGCGCTGCGGTTCGCCACGGTCGACGTCCATCGGGTGGTGCGCCCGTCCGCCGAGACCGACGCCGGGTCGTTCACCGAGGATGGCGTCGGTGGGTGAGCCCCGGACGCCCACCTCTGGCCGTCGGCCCTCCGCGCCGGTGCACTTCGGTGTCCGGGTGATCCTCTCCAAAGAGGAGGCCTTCGGTGCCTGTCAGGCCCTGGCCGACGCCGGACGGGTGCTCGTGCGCTCCGGTCGGGCCGTCGAGGCCGACTCGTTGGGCTCGCTCTTCGACCTGTTGGAGGAGCGCCTGGTCGACCGCTGAGCCTGTTCTCGCGGCTCCGCCCCCGACCGGGGGGGTCGGGGGCGGAGCGCGGGGGTGGGGGGAAGGTGAAGGTGTGGGGGGCGCAGGAGTGGGGGGAAGGTGAAGGTGTGGGGGGCGCAGGGGTGGGGGGAAGGTGTGGGGGGGCCGGAAGGTCAGTCCTCGGCGGGTTCGAACTCGAGCGACAGCGAGTTCACGCAGTAGCGGAGGCCGGTAGGAGCCGGACCGTCGGGGAACACGTGGCCGAGGTGGCCTCCACACCGGGCGCAGGTGATCTCGGTGCGGCGCATCCCGAAGGAGGAGTCGTCGTGCTCGGCGATGGTGCCCGCGGAGAGCGCCCGGGTGAAGCTCGGCCAGCCCGAACCGGACTCGAACTTGGCGTCGGTCGGGAAGAGTTCGGCGCCGCATCCGGCACAGGTGAACATGCCGCTGCCCTCGACGTGGAGCAGCTCGCCGGACCAGGCCGGCTCCGTACCCTTCTGGCGCAGGACGGCGTAGCGCTCGGGCGACAGCCGTGACCGCCACTCCTCGTCGGTCAGCTCGACCCTGTCTGTCTGGGTGCCGGGGTCGTCGGTGGTGCTCATGGGGACTCCTCTGTGTCGAAGGGATCGGTGTCGATGGGACGTAGGGCTGGGTTGCCGGACCGCCCCCCACTTCGGGAGGGCACCGGCGTCGGACAGTGTGGCCAGCCCTCGGACAGTGTGGTCAACACCGGGTCCCGGCGAGGTGTTCCCACCCCTGACCTCCGATCGGAGGAGAAACGCCGTTTGCTAACGTCGCGTCAGATTCCCAACGGACCGCACCCCCGGCCGGGCCCTCTCCACGGCACGGGCCGCGCCGGTGGGCGCCGGCCCCACACTCCAGGACGCCGCCACATGGACCTTCGAGACCGACCCGAGGACGAGGCCTTCCGCAAGGAGGTCCGCACCTGGCTGACCGACCACGTCGTGGACGAGTTCGCGGCGCTCGACGGCCGGGGGGGCTCGGGGGACGAGACCTTCGGCTTCGAGGTGCGCCTCGAATGGGAGAAGGTGCTGGCGTCCGGAGGCTGGACCTGTCTCGGCTGGCCGGTCGAGTTCGGAGGGCGTGGCGCCTCCATCGCCCACCAGGTCATCTTCAACGAGGAGTACGTGAAGGCCAAGGCTCCGGGCCGCGTCAGCATCCTGGGCGAGGGACTCCTCGGACCGACGCTCATCCAGTACGGCACCAAGACCCAGCAGGACCGCTTCCTGCCGCGCATCGTCGACGGGACCGAGCTGTGGTGCCAGGGCTACTCCGAGCCCAACGCCGGCAGTGACCTGGCCAACGTGGCCACCCGGGCCGAACTCGACGGGGACGAATGGGTGATCACGGGCCAGAAGGTGTGGACGTCGCTGGCCCACCAGTCCGACTGGTGCTTCGTGGTGTGCCGCACCGAGGCGGGCTCGACCCGGCACAAGGGCCTGTCGTACCTCCTGGTCCCCATGCGTCAGCCCGGGGTGGAGATCCGGCCGATCACGCAGCTGACCCGGACGTCGGAATTCAACGAGGTGTTCTTCGACGGTGCCCGCACGGCCGCGGACATGGTGGTGGGCGAGGCCGGTGACGGATGGCGGGTGGCCCTGGCGACGCTGGCCTACGAACGGGGCGTCGGCCTGCTCGGCCACCAGCTCACGTTCCGCCGGGAGCTCGACCAGCTGCTGGGCCTCGCCCGTCGGAACGGCAAGGCGGACGACCCCGTCGTCCGCCAACGTCTGGCCCGCTCGTACGCCGAGCTCGAGGTGCTGCGCTTCAACACGTTGCGGAGCCTGTCCGGGTACGACGGGCCGGTGGCCCCGCCCGAGGCGTCGATCATCAAGCTGTTCTGGTCCACCTGGCACCAGCAGCTCGGTGAACTGGCCATGGATGTGCGCGGGGCCCCGGGCCTGGTGGTCGAGTCGGCGCCCTACGAGCTCGACGAGTTCCAGCGCACGTTCCTGTTCTCGCGGTCGGAGACCATCTACGGCGGCTCCAACGAGATCCAGAAGAACATCATCGGTGAACGGGTCCTCGGACTGCCGCCCGAGCCCAAGGGAGCACTCCGTTGACCGACCTGACCGCCGACCTGCCGACCGCCGCACCGGCGGCACCCGAACCGCCGGCCGGCCACGGACTGCTCGAGGGCAAGGTGGTGGTCGTCACGGCCGCCGCCGGCACCGGCATCGGATTCGCCACGGCCAAGAGGTGTATCGAGGAGGGGGCCACGGTCGTCGTGTCCGACGCCCACGAGCGGCGGCTGGGTGAGACGGCTGACGCCCTCGCCGAGCTGCCCGGGACCCGGGGGGTCCGACCGCTCGCCGTGCCCTGCAACGTCACCGTCGAGTCCGAGGTCCAGGGTCTCTACGATGCCGCCGTGGCCCGGCACGGGCGCTTCGACGTGGCCGTCAACAACGCCGGGCTGGGGGGCCAGGTGGACGTGGTCGACATGACCGACGAGCAGTGGGACCTGGTCCTCGACGTGACCCTGACCGGTACGTTCCGGTGCACGCGCGCCGCCCTCCGTCACTTCTACGCTCGCGAGGGCGGTGGGGTCATCGTGAACAATGCCAGCGTGCTCGGTTGGCGGGCCCAGGCCGGCCAGGCCCACTACGCCGCGGCCAAGGCGGGGGTCATGGCCCTCACCCGGTGCTCGGCCGTCGAGGCGGCCCCCCACGGCGTCCGGATCAATGCGGTATCCCCGAGCCTGGCCGTCCATCCGTTCCTCAACAAGGTGATGGCCGACGACGACCTGGCCGAACTCGCCCGCCGCGAGGTCTTCGGGCGCGGGGCGGAAGTGTGGGAGGTGGCCAACGTCATCGCCTTCCTGGCCAGCGAGTACGCCACCTTCATGACCGGGGAGGTCGTGTCGGTCAGCAGCCAGCACCCCTGAGTCGTCCCGGTCGGACCCGACGACGCCCCCAGGGCCATGCACTACCCTGACGGCGTGTCAGATGTGACCGATCCCCGTGGCGACCTCGAGTGGGGGACGCTCCCCGGCCTCGTGCAGGACGCCGCCGCCAGGTTCGGAGCGGCCGAGGCCGTGGTGGACCGCAACGGACCCGGGGGAACGACGACCCGGTGGTCGTTCGACCGCCTGGCCGATGAGGTGGCCACGGCCACCCGCGCCGTCATGGCCAACGGCATCGAGCCGGGTGACCGCGTGGCGGTGTGGGCGCCCAACTGCGCCGAGTGGATGGTGGCGGCGCTGGGCGCCGTGGGGGCCGGTGCGGTGCTGGTGCCCCTCAACACGCGGTACAAGGGAGCCGAGGCGGCCTACATACTGCGGACGTCGGGGGCCCGCATCCTCTTCACCGTCCAGGGGTTCCTCGGCACGGACTACCCCGCACTGCTCGACGAGGCGGTCGCCTCCGGTGACCCGGTTCCCGCCCTCGAGCGGGTGGTGGTGCTGCGTACCGACGACTCCCGGGACGTGGTGGCGGCCACCGCCGGGGCCCGGACGGTCCCGTGGGCGGAGTTCCTGGCCGAGGCGGGCACCTGCGAGCCCGACGTGGCCGCAGGTCGCACGGCGTCGCTCACCCCGGGCGACCTCTCGGATCTGGTGTTCACCTCGGGGACGACCGGGTACCCGAAGGGGGCGATGACGACCCACGGCCAGACGCTGCGGACGTTCGCCACCTGGGCCGAGGTCGTGGGACTGCGGGCCGGTGACCGGTACCTGATCGTCAACCCGTTCTTCCACACCTTCGGCTACAAGGCCGGCATCCTGGCCTGCCTGATGGCCGGGGCGACCATGGTGCCCGAGCCGGTGTTCGATGTCGACGTGGTGCTGCAGCGGGTCGCCGACGAGCGGATCAGCGTGCTCCCCGGTCCCCCCACCATCTTCCAGTCGATCCTCGATCATCCGAAGCGCGACGCCTACGACCTCTCGACGCTGCGACTCGTGGTGACGGGTGCCGCGGTGGTGCCCGTCGAACTGATCGAGTCCCTCTGGGTCGACATGGGCATCGAGACGGTGTTGACCGCGTACGGGCTGACCGAGGCGACCGGCACCGTCACCATGTGTCGCCGAGGGGACTCCGCCGAGGTCATCTCGGCGACGTCGGGCCGGGCCATCCCGGACGTGGAGGTACGCATCGCCGACGCGGGCGGGGCCGAGGTGGCCACCGGTGAGGCGGGGGAGATCGTGGTCCGGGGTTACAACGTGATGTCGGGCTACTTCCAGGACGCCGAGGCGACGGCGGCGGCCATCGACGCCGATGGCTGGCTGCACACGGGTGACGTGGGCTTCGTCGACGCCGAAGGCAACCTGGCCATCACCGACCGCCTCAAGGACATGTACGTGTCCGGCGGATTCAACGTCTATCCGGCCGAGGTCGAGGCCGTCCTCCGTCGTCATCCGGCGGTGGCCCAGGTGGCCGTCGTCGGGATTCCCGACCACCGGATGGGTGAGGTCGGTCTCGCCGTCGTGGTCCCGGCACCGGGGGCTGATACCGGAGCGCTGTCGGCCGACCTCCAGGTGTTCGCCAAGGAGCAGCTGGCCAACTTCAAGGTCCCCCGTCGGGTGGAGGTCGTCGACGTGCTGCCGACCAACGCCAGCGGCAAGGTCCTCAAGCGGGAGCTGAGGGCGAGCTTCGGGACGTGAGCCCTCCCGGGGCCGACCGCCGCCCCCGCCGCCCCCGCCGTCCGGGCACCGGCCCCACCGCCCGGTGACCGCCGGCATCGACCGGGGAGTGCCGCACCGACTAGACCGACTGATCGAGCAGGACCACCGAGCGTAAAAGGAGCACCACGTGCGAGGCATCGTCTACACCGGATCCGACGTCGAGGTCACCGACGAGCTGTCCATCGGCGACCCCGGGCCCACCGAGGTCCGGGTGGCCGTCGGCGCGGCCGGCGTGTGCCACAGCGACCTGTCGGTCATCAACGGGACCATTCCGTGGAAGGCGCCCTCGGTGCTCGGCCACGAGGGTGCCGGCGTCGTCGAGGCGGTCGGCAGCGAGGTCCGATCGGTCAAGCCCGGCGACCACGTGGTGATCGCCACCCTGGCCAGCTGCGGTACGTGCCGGGCGTGTGCCACCGGGCATCCGACGTGGTGCATCAAGACCCTGGGCAACGTGTCGACCCCCTTCACGTACAAGGGTGAACCCGCATCCAACTTCGCCGCCACCTCGGTGTTCGCCGAGTCGACCATCGTCAAGGAGGTCCAGGCGGTCAAGATCTCCAAGGACGTCCCCATGACGTCCGCCTGCCTCATCGGTTGCGGCGTCCTGACCGGGGTGGGCTCCGTGCTCAACCGGGCCAAGGTGCAGGCGGGCGAGACCTCGGCCGTGTTCGGCGTGGGCGGCGTGGGTCTCAACGTGATCCAGGGACTACGCCTGGCCGGGGCGAGCCGCATCATCGCCGTCGACACGCTGGCCTCGAAGGAGGGCCTGGCCCGCCAGTTCGGCGCCACCCACTTCGTCGACGCCTCCGAGAACGACGCCGTGGCGGCCATCCGGGAGATCGTCCCACCGGGTCCGGCCACGGTGACCGGCGCCCTCGGGTGGACCGGCGGGGTCAACTGGGCCTTCGACTGCGTCGGTCATCCCGCCGTGCTCCGCAACGCCCTCGACGCCCTCGACTGGGGCGGCAACGCCCTGGCCATCGGCATCCCCCCCCAGGGCACCGAGGTCTCGGTCGACGTCAACGCCCTGGCCTACGTCGACCGGGGGCTGCTCGGCTGCCGCTACGGCTCGTCCCGTCCGCACCACGACATCCCGCTCATGGTCGAGCTCTACCTGTCGGGCAAGCTCATGCTCGACGAGCTGGTTACCGAGGAGAAGCCGCTCGAGGGATTCCGCGACATCGTGGAGGACATGGAGGCGGGCAAGCTCGCCCGAGGTGTCCTGACGTTCTGAGCCGTCGGACGCTCCGTGCTGAGCCATCCGCCGGTGGTCAGGTCGTCGGAGGCGCCGCCGGCCCGTCGGGGGCGCCTCCGGTCGGGTCAGGGGAGCGTCAGCTGGGCCCGGCCCTCGGCGTAGGTGAGCCACCGACCCGCATCGAAGTCGTAGAGCTTGCAGGCCCGGGAGTTGGCCACGAAGTCCGAGAACCGCAGCGGCTTGTCGATGACGGTCCCGGGGAAGGCCGCCTCGATGGCGGCCGCCGCCTCCTCGAGGTGGTACATCGGTACGCGCATGTCCACGTGGTGGGGGACATGGACCATGATCCAGTGGAGGAAGAAGTTGGCGCCCTTCGGGACCCGCAGAACCGTGGTCCCCTCCATCTGGGCCTTGAACTTGTTCCACTCCGACTTCTTCCACCAGCGGATGTCGGGGGCGATGTGGTGGGTGTGGACGACGGTGCCGATCAGGTAGGAGAAGGCCACGAAGGGAAGCAGCACCGTGCGGGCGTCGAGCCACGCGATCCCCGCGATCGAGTCGTTCTGCGCCATGCCGATGCCCGTGAACAGGGCGAGCATCCCGACGATGAAGCCGGTGACGATCCACCGGTCCCGCCGGATGGCCTTGACCCACCGGGCCGGATTCTTGCCGACCATCATCTTGGTCCACCACACCTGGTGGGCGTAGTAGAGGCCGGCGCCGGCCCAGGACCATTCGAACCGGTGGACACCCCGTCGCCACCGGCCGAGAGCGGCGAACTGTTCGGGGGTCGTCGGGTGCCACACGAAGTCGTAGCCCTGGCGGACGGTGTAGGGATGGTGGACGCGGTTGTGGCCCAGCACCCAGCCCTCGTAGACGTGGAAGCTCGGGAGCATGGCGAGGTGGGCGACCGTCGAGTTCGTCCGCTTGGACGAGAACAGGGCGCCGTGGGCGGCGTCGTGCCCCACCACGAACAGACCGGAGACCACCAGGCCCATCAGCACCTCGAGGGCGAGCACGGCGAACACGTTGGACACCGCCACGAGGACGACCAGGATGGCCACGTACATGGCCGCGTCCCGCAGGAAGTAGGCCATGCCACGCCAGGTCGGGTTGTCGTAGACGGAGGCAGGCAGCGCGTCGATGACGGGCTTTAGTGTGGTCGGGGGGGACGCCAGTCCGACGGAGCCGGCACCATCTGCAGGGGAATCGGGCAACAGGCCTCGTCTCGTCGGTGACAGGCCGCCTCCTGTCTTTTCGTCATCCTACCGGCCCGGTCCCGGGTCCGGGTCCGGCTACCGAGCGGGCCCGCACCGACCGGATTGCCGGGCCTCGGCGGACCTGGGAGCATCGCCGGGTGCCGATCGACCACGTGACAGAACGGGCGACCACGTGACAGATGGGGCGACGGCGCAGGCCCGGGCGTACTTCGAGGACTTCGCCGAGGCCTACGACGAGGCGGCCCGGGAGTCGGGATGGCTGCTCAATGGGCGGCTCGCCGACGCTCTGGCCGGTGTCGCAGCAGGCTGGGCTCCGGCCCGTTGCGCCCTGGACCTGGCCTGCGGCACGGGAACCACCCTGGCTGAACTCGAGCGGGTGCTGCCCGACGCGACCCTGGTGGGAGTGGACATCGCCGCCGCCATGGTGGCCATCGCATCGGCGCGCGTTCCCGGCGCACGGTGTGTCCGGGCGGACCTGCGGGAGTTCGTGGAGGAGACCGACCAGCACTTCGACGTGGTGACGGCCATCGGGGGATTCGAGTTCACCCCGAACCTCCCCGGCCTCCTGGCTTCGGTCACGCGCATCGTCCGTACGGGCGGGCACCTGGTGTTCACCTATGAGCCCGTCATCGACGGCTGGGGTCCCCAGTCTGCCCGCGTCGAGACCAACCTCGGGAGCAACGGACTCGAGCTGACCACCTTCCGCTGGGAGCCGGCGGAGGTGGCGGACGCCCTCGGGGGATGGACCGTCCTGTCCGACCAGCTGCTGGCTGCGTACCGACGGGACGACGTCCCCACGGTCTATGGCTGGCTGCACGTGCGCCTGCCCTGACCAGCGTCGGGTGACTCACCGGACGCTCTGTGGGACGGCCCCCGACGTGGGCGGTCGTCCCGACGTGGGCGGTCGTCCCGTCGTGCCGTCGTCCCGTCGTGCCGTCGTGCCGTCGTGCCGACGTGCCGTCGTGCCGTCGTGCCGACGTGCCGTCGTGCCGTCGTGCCGTCGTCCGTTCGTGCGGTCGGCCACCCCCGCTGACCGTCGGCTACTCCCGGCTCAGTTGCCGAAGATCGTGTTGAGCCCGCCGGACAGGATGCCACCGCCACCGGATCCGCCGGAGTTGTCGGCGCCCGGCAGGTAGTCGCCGACCTCGGCGGCCAGCACGCTGATGCTCATGGACTGCAACCAGATCCGGCCCGGGCCGGTCAACGTGGCGACGAAGAACCCGTTGCCCCCGAACATCTTGTTGGCGATGCCGGGAATTGTGGCGATCGAGAAGTCGACCCCTTCGGAGAAGGCGCCCACGTGACTCGGATGTACCCGCATGGTCATGCCCGGCTCGAGGTCGTAGGCGAACATCTCGCCGGACAGCTCGAGCCACGCCTGGCCCTGGCCCGTCAGGTGCTGGAGGAAGAACCCCATCCCGCCGAGGAAGGCGCCCCCGAGCTTCTGCTGCATCGCGACGGACGCCTCGATCCCGTCCGTGCCGCAGAGGAACCCGGACCGGTGCACGAAGTACGACTGCTGCGGGGTGACGTCGACGCTGATGATGTTTCCGGGCAGCCTGGCGGGAAAGACGACGGTGCCGGCACCGCCCTCCGCCGTGTACCTGGTGAGGAAGAGCCCGGCGCCACCGACCATCCGCTTGGCCGTCTTCATGAACCCCTTGCCGCCGGTCGTCTGACTGAGCTGGATGGTCGGCGTCATCCACCCGAGGTCACCGTGGGTCGAGATCAGGGTCTCCCCGGGCTGGATGGCCGCTTCGAGTACCGGGAGGACAGTCCCCTTGACGACGAAATCCACGGTGACGCCTCCTCCACTCGGGGCGTGCCGGTCGGCCGCGCCCACCTCCGGTCAGGCTACCCACAGGCCGATCCGACCAGAGGGACCGCCGGGTGGTGCGCTGGTACAGTCCCCCCCGATATGACGGCGCGTCAGATGGAGGGGGAGTACGCCACGCTGGTCGACGTCCTTCGGGCCGCCGGTCGGATCAACGCCGAGGTCGAGGCCTACGTCGAGCCGGCCACCCCCGATCGGCCGAGATCGGCCCTCACCTTCGGGGGGTGGGATCGGGCGGCCGACGGGGTCGCCGGCCTGCTCGCCCGCCACGGGGTCGGCCCCGGGACAGTGGTGTGCCTCCTGCTGCCGAGCTCGATCGACTACATGGTCTGCTACGCCGCCGTGCTCCGGCTCGGCGCCATCACGTCCGGCATCAACCTGCGCCTGGGCTCCGCCGAGGTCACCTCGATCCTCGAACGCACCCGGCCGGTCGTGACCATCGTGGACGACGGGCTGGCCGGCCCGGTCGGGCCGACGGGCAGGCTGCTCACGCGGGCCACCTGCACGGCGTCGGCGGCCGGACCCGGTCCCGATGTCTGGCCCGAGCTGGCGTCCTCGGACCCGGTCGCCGTGGTGTGGACGAGTGGCACGACCGGGCTGCCCAAGGGGGCGGTGTTCGACCACGACAGCCTGCGGGCCGTCGCCGAGGCGGCCGATGTGCTCTCGGCGGCCGGGGACCGCCGGCTGTCGCCACTGCCCTTCGCCCACGTGGGATCCATGACCCGGGTGTGGGACGAGGCGGCCAACGGGGTCACCACCGTGATCACCCCCACCCCGTGGAAGGCGGCCGACGCCGTGGCCATCCTGGCCGCCGAGCGGATCACCGTGGCCCAGGGGGTGCCGACGCAGTGGGCCCTGGTCCTGGCCCGGCCGGAACTGGCCGGCGCCGACCTGTCCGCCCTGCGGATCGCCGGCACCGGGGCGTCCAGGGTGCCGGCTGCACTGGTCGCGGCCATGCGCGAGGCGCTGGGGGTGCCGGTCGTCGTCCGCTACACGTCCACCGAGGCCTCGCTCGGCACCGGGACGGTTCCCGGCGACCCGGACGAGGCGGTGGCGACCTCGGTCGGACGACCGGTGCCCGGTGTGGAGCTGCGTGTCACCGAGGACGGCGAGTCGGAGGCGGGCGCGCCGACGGCCGGTGAAGCCGAGGGTGGTGCGGGACACCCCGACCGACCCGTCCGCGACGTGGCCGACGGCGAAGTCGGTCGGGTGCGCCTGCGTTCTGACGCCGTGATGCGGGGGTACTGGGGAGGGCCACCCACCGGGCCGGGTGCCGGCGGACTGGTGCTCGACCGCGTGGCCACCGACCGCGTCCTGGCCACCGACGGCTGGCTGACCACGGGCGATTTCGGCTACCTGGACGTCGACGGTCGGCTCCACCTGGTGGGACGGGCCAACGAGCTCTACATCCGTGGCGGCTACAACGTGTACCCGGCGGAGGTCGAGGCCGCCGTCGGGGACCATCCCGGCATCGAACAGGTTGCCGTGGTCGGCGCGCCCGACCCCGTGCTCGGCGAGATCGGCGTGGCCTTCGTCGTGCCGGCCCCTGGTGTCGATCCGGATCCCGCCGACCTGGTCGTCACCCTGCGCGAGGCGGCGTGCCGAACGCTGGCCGACTACAAGGCACCCGACCGGGTGGTGGTCGTCGACCGTCTTCCCCTGACGTCGATGATGAAGGTAGACAAGAGGGTCCTGGCCACACGGGCCGCCCAGGAAACGAACGGAGCACACCAATCATGACCGGCCACTCGACACCCGCGCAGGGCGGCGTCACCGACGATCCCATCAAGATCGGGACAATGCTCTACACGCTCGTGGAACCCCATCGGGGCCACGAGGTGGAGTACAACCGCTGGTACGAGCGGGACCACTTCTACGCCGGGTGCCAGATCGGCGCGTACAACTTCGCCGGTGCCCGTTTCGTGTCCACCGCTCCGCTGAAGGCCCTGCGCTACCCCGACGGCGACGGTGCCCTGGTCGCCGATCCCGCCACCGGCAGCTACCTCGGCGTCTACTACGTGCTCGACGGTCACCACGACGAGTGGAACCGGTGGGCCGTCGACCAGGTCAACGTCCTGCACGCCGCGGGTCGCATGTTCGAGGCACGGGACCACATCCACACCGGCCTCTACCGGCTCGAGTGGGAGCACCGCCGCGAGGCCGACGGCGTGCCCGCCGAGCTCACCCTGGACCACCGGTTCGCCGGCATGGTCTCGGTCTTCATCGAGCCCGAGGAGGATGTGACGGGGGAGCAGGCCGGCACGTGGCTGCGCGAGCAGTACCTCCCCGGAGTGCTCCCGGGATCACCCGTCGCCACGGTGCTCGGGTTCAGCCCGCTCCCACTGCTCGCCGACGCTCCCGGCGACGTCCCCCGGGGCGAGACGCTCGACGAGCGGGTGCTGGCCCTGTGCTTCGTCGACGAGGTCCCCGATGCCAGCTGGGACGCCGTGTTCGCCCCGCTCGGTCGGGCCGCGGCCGATGCCGGCATCGGCACCGTCATCTGGGCGTCGCCCTTCGTCGGTACCGTGCCCGGCACCGACACCTACACCGACCAGCTGTGGGCGGACCAGTGACCGTCCGACCGGGGACCACCTCCTGACCACCTCCTGGCCACCGCCTGACCACCGCCTGGCCACCGCCTGACCGGCACCCACCGACCTACCTACCGTCACACCACCGACCGCTCACCGACGATCGACACCAGGAGCAGGGACCGCATGAACGACGAAGCGTTGACCCAGATGGAGCAGCGGGCGGCCGCCCGGGGTTGGGTCTTCGCACCCACGCTGTGGGAGCTGATCGAGGCGCGGGCGGAGGCCACGCCGGACGCCGTCCTGGCCCATGAGGACACGGGGAAGGAGCTGACGTTCGCCGCCTACCGCGACGCCTGCCTGCGGGCGGCGGCCGGGCTCTTCGTCGAGCTCGGCGTGACCGTCGGGACCAGCGTCAGCTGGGAGCTGCCCACCTGGAACGAGTCGCTGGTCCTGGTGGGGGCCCTCTGCCGGCTCGGCGCCCGGCAGAACCCGCTCATCCCGATCTACCGGAACCGCGAGGTCGGATTCATCACCGCCCAGAGCGAGGCGTCGCTGCTCGTGGTGCCGACCGTCTACCGGGGCTTCGACTTCGAGGCCATGGGCCACGAGATCGCCGCCGAACGGCCCGGCCTGTCGGTCCTGGTGGTCGATCGTGACCTGCCCGACGCCGACCCGTCGGTGCTGCCGCCGGTCGAGCCAACGGCCGCCGACGCCGCCGAGGCCCCGGTGCGCTGGCTGTTCTACACCTCGGGAACCACCGCGGATCCGAAGGGAGCTCCCCACACCGACCTGACCGTGACGGCGTCGGCGCTGGCCATGGCCGAGTGTCTCGACATCGGGGCCGACGACGTGTCGGCCCTGGTCTTCCCCTTCACCCACATCGGTGGCATCGGCTGGCTGATCGCCTCGCTGCTCACCGGGTGCACCCTGCTCACGACGGAGGCGTTCGATCCCGCGGGGACGCCGGCGTTCCTGGCCGCCAACGGCGTGACCCTGGCCGGCTCGGGCACACCGTTCCACCTCGCCTACCTGGCCGCCCAGCGGGCCAGTGCCGACGGTCCGATCTTCCCTCACGTGCGGTCCTATCCGGGGGGAGGGGCACCGAAGCCCCCACAGCTCCACCACGACCTGAAGGCGGAGGTCGGCGGCATCGGCATCGTCTCCGGGTACGGCCTGACCGAGGCGCCGATCGTGGTCATGGCCACCAGCCACGATCCGGACCAGAAGCTGGCGGACACCGAGGGCCGGCCCACACCGGGCGTGGACCTGAAGGTCGTGGCGCTCGACGGCTCGGTCGCCGGCCCGGGCCAGGAGGGGGAGATCCGCCTCAAGGGCGCCCAGGTCATCACCGGCTACCTCGACCCGTCCCTCGATGCCGAAGCGTTCGACGACGAGGGCTACTTCCGCAGTGGTGACCTCGGCGTGGTCGATGCGGAGGGCTACGTCACCATCACCGGTCGCCTGAAGGACGTCATCATCCGCCATGGGGAGAACATCAGCGCCAAGGAGGTCGAGGACCTGCTCTACCAGCACCCGGCGGTCGCCGACGTGGCCGTCATCGGCCTGCCCGACGCCAGGACGGGTGAACGGGCGTGTGCCGTGGTGTCGGTCGCCGACGGGCACTCGCTCGACTTCACCGAGATGGGCAGCTACCTCCGAGGCAAGGGACTCCGGGTCAACGCCATCCCCGAGCAGCTCGAGATCGTCGATGTCGTGCCCCGGAACCCGGCGGGCAAGATCCTCAAGCACACCCTGCGCGAGCGGTTCGCGCCGGGCAAGAACGCGGCAACCACCGACGCAGCACCGACCGACGCAGCACCGACGAGTGGGGGGAACGCATGAGCCCGGTAGCCAGCAACAGGATCACGCTCGGCCAGGGTGGCGAGGAGCACGACGCCGCCGACGCCATCCTCGCCGGATTCCTGGTGAAGCGGTTCGAGGGCAAGGTGGCGATCGTCACCGGCGCCGGATCGGGCATCGGCCGGGGCACGGCCCGCCGACTGGCGGCCGAGGGCGCGGCGGTGGCGGCGATCGACGTGGTGGGCGATGCGGTGGCCGAAACGGTCGCCGGCATCGTGGCCGACGGCGGAACGGCCACCGCGTACACCGCCGACGTGACCTCGGAGGAGTCGGTCGTCTCCACCGTGGCCTCGATCGTCACCGACCTGGGTCCGCCCACCGTGGTGTGCAACGTCGCCGGCATCGGTGGCTTCTTCAACTCCCACGACATGCCCTTCGACCGCTGGCAGAAGATCCTGGCCGTCAACCTGACCGGCCCCTTCCTCGTGTGCCGGGCGGCCCTGCCCCACCTCCTGGAGCACGGGGGGTCCATCGTCAACGTGTGCTCCAACACGGCGCTCATGGGACAGGCCTACTCGGCGGCCTACTGCGCCTCCAAGGGGGGGTTGTTGATGTTCACCAAGGCGTTGGCGGCCGAGTACCTGGACCGGGGGGTGCGGGCCAACGTGGTGGCTCCGGGCGGGACGGACACACCCCTGCTCGGCTCGTTCGACCTGCCCGAGGGTGCCGACGCGAAGCAGCTCACCAAGATCATGAGCCCGATGGGCTTCTCGACCCCGGCCGAGATCGCCGCCTCGATCGCCTTCCTGGCCTCCGACGAGTCCTCCTACACGACGGGTGCGGTGCTCTCGGTGGACGGCGGGCTCACCATCTGAGGGCGCCCGTGCCGCATCGCGGCCGGTGCTCCCCGTGACCCGAACGGTGGATCCCGGAGCCGTAGGCCAGGAATCGAAGCTGACCAGGACATTCCGAGGGGATGTCCGAGAGACGGGACGGGTCGGCGCTGTCGTGCAACAATGCGACAGCGAGCGACAGTTTGTCGCTCTCTAGCTGTGAGGTGAGCGATGACCGACGTGCAACCGGTGAAGGACTGGGACACGGACTTCGACGTCCTGAGCCGTCCCTACGTCGACGACCCCTTCTCCATCTGGGACGAGCTGCGCACCTCGTGCCCGGTGGCCCACACCGAACGCCGGGGCAGCACGTGGCTCCCCACCACCTACAAGGACGTCGTGGCGATGGCGCACGACATCGAACACTTCAGTTCGGAGGACATCACGGTCATCCCCTTCACCGGGGAGGAGCCCGACGAGCCGGTCCTGCCCTACGGCGTGCCTCCGATCTCGGTCGATCCCCCGATGCACACGTGGACGCGGCGACTGCTGCTCCCGTGGTTCTCCCACCGCAAGGTCGACAGCTACGAGCCGATGACACGGGCGTTGTGTGCCCGACTGGTCGACGGGTTCATCGCCGACGGCCGGGCCGACGCAGCGGCCGGGTACGCCCAGCAGATCCCCGTCCGGGTGATCGCGGCCATCCTGGGTGTGCCGGAATCCCTGTCGGACACGTTCACCGGCTGGGTGCGCGACGTGCTCGAGTTCGCCGACGACGAGGAGCGCCGTCGCGACGGCACGCTGGCGTTGATCGACTACTTCGTCACCGAGGTCGAGCGGCGCAAGACCGATCCGGGCGACGACCTGCTGAGCGCCCTCATCCACGGCGACGTGGACGGTGAGCCGATCGAGGACGCCGTCGTCCTGGGGGTGGCGGCACTGACCCTGATCGCCGGTGTCGACACCACCTGGAGCGCCATCGGTTCGTCGCTGTGGCACCTCGCCACCCACCCGGAGGACGCCAAGACACTGGCCACCGACCCCGAGGCGATGCCGCTGGCCGTCGAGGAGCTGCTGCGGGCGTACTCACCGGTGACCATGGCCCGCGTGGTGACCGCCGACGTCGAGTTCGAGGGGTGTCCGATGCACGCCGGTGACAAGGTGCTCATGAACTTCCCGGCCGCCAACCGCGACCCCGACGCGTTCGAGCACCCGGAATCGGTCATCCTCGACCGTGCCCACAACCGCCACGTGGCCTTCGGCTCGGGTATCCATCGCTGTGCCGGGTCCAACCTGGCCCGGATGGAACTCCGGGTGGCCATCGAGGAGTGGCTGAGACGCATCCCGGAATTCCGGATCGAGCCCGGGGCCGAGGTGACGTGGGTCGGCGGTCAGGTCCGCGGGCCCCGCAGCGTCCCGGTGGTGTTCCCGTGAAGATCCGGGTCATCGCGGACAAGTGCACCGGTCACGCCCGGTGCTACGGACTCGCTCCGGAGCTGTTCTCCGTCGACGACTACGGACTGTCGTCGGTCATCGGTGACGGGGCGGTGCCTCCGGAGCTCGAGGACAAGGCACGGCTGGCCATCGCCAACTGCCCCGAGTACGCCATCGAGGAGCTCACCGACTGAGCGGACCGGCGGCGACAGCCGCCGACCCCGGGGGCGGCGGCTGTCGAGCCCGAACGACGGCGAGGTGCGCCGCCGGATCCGGGCGGCGGTCGGTCCTACGAGAGGCGCTCGACGATCATGGCCATGCCCTGGCCGCCGCCGACGCACATCGACTCGAGGCCGAACGTGGAGTCGGTGTCCTCCAGCGCGTTGATCAACGTGGTCATGATGCGGGCACCGGTCTGGCCGAACGGGTGACCGAGGGCGATGGCGCCGCCCTTGACGTTGAGCTTGTCGCGGCTGATGCCCAGCTCCTTCGCCGACGGGACCACCTGGGCGGCGAAGGCCTCGTTGATCTCCACGAGGTCGATGTCGTCGATGGTCATGTTCGCCCGACGCAGCACCTGGCGGATGGCCTCGACGGGTCCGAGGCCCATGATCTCCGGGTTGAGACCGGTGACCCCGCTGGCCACGATGCGGGCGAGCGGGGTGATGCCGAGCTCCCGGGCCTTGGTGTCGCTCATGACCACCACGGCGGCGGCACCGTCGTTGAGCGGACAGGCGTTGCCGGCGGTGATGGTGCCACCCTCCCGGAAGACGGGGTTGAGGCTCGCCAGCTTCTCGAGCGTGGTGCCGGCACGCGGCCCGTCGTCCTTGGTGACGACCGTGCCGTCGGCCAGGGTGACCGGGATGATCTCCCGCTCGAAGAATCCGGCCTCCTGTGCGGCCACGGCCCGGTGCTGGGACTCGACGGCGAACTCGTCCTGCTCCTCCCGGGTGACACCCTTGAACTCGGCGACGTTCTCGGCGGTCTGACCCATGGCGATGTAGACGTCGGGGAACGCACCCTCGAGCGGGGTCCACGGGGCCCCGGCGGCGGGGGTGCGGGCCACGGTGCGGGCCTCGGACTCGGCGAAGAGCTCGTTGTGGGGGCCGACGTCGGCGGCGCCGTGGAGGTAGCGGCTGACGGTCTCGACGCCGGCGGCGACGAACACGTCGCCCTCGCCCGCCCGGATGGCGTGGGCCGCCATGCGGATCGTCTGGAGCGACGACGAGCAGTAGCGGTTGACGGTCACGCCGGGAACGTCGGGCAGGCCGGCCAGCACCGCGGCCACGCGACCGATGTTGTAGCCGGCCTCCCCGGCCGGCTGCCCGGAGCCGAGGATGACGTCCTCCACGAGCTGGGGGTCGAGGTTCGGCAATTTGGCCAGGACCTCGCGGATGACGAGGGCGGCCAGGTCGTCGGGACGACACTCGACGAGCGAGCCCTTGTTGGCCCGGCCGATCGGGGTCCGACCGGTGGCGACGATGACTGCTTCGGGCATGTGATGCTCCTCGGTGACGGGCGGCCGGTGCCGCAGTACATGGGACTGTCGTTGGTGCTCTGTCTCTACACGATCAGGGGCGGCGGTGCCGCTCGTGTGGCGGGCGGCGGGTGGACTGCGGGTTGGCTGAGGCCCCGGTGACACACGTCCGGTACCACCTGCCGGTCGTCCCCCCGGAACTTACCGGATAGTAACCATAGCGGCCGTGGGGGGTCGGCGTACCTCCCGGAGCGACGGGGTCGAAGGTGGCGCCCCGGGGCGGTCGAATGTAACGTGTTCTAGTCGTGACGGATCGTCTCAGGGCGGGCGGCACCGGACCGGGAGGGAAACCATGGAGATCGGTTACACCGAGGAGCACCAGGCGCTCCGCAACGAGTTGCGCGAGTACTACGACAAGCTCCTGACGCCCGAAGTCCAAGAGCAGCTCCACCAGGGCCACGGCATCGGTTCCGACATGCGTCGGGTGGTCAAGCAGATGGCCAGCGACGGCTGGTTGGGCATCGGCTGGCCCGAGGAGTGGGGCGGACAGGGCAAGGGCCCGATCGAGCAGTTCATCTTCTTCGACGAGTCCATGCGCGCCGGTGCGCCGGTGCCCATGCTCACCATCAACACCGTGGGACCCACGTTGATGGACTACGGGACCGACGAGCAGAAGGAGTTCTTCCTCCCGAAGATCCTGGCCGGCGACATCCACTTCTGCATCGGCTACACCGAGCCGGAGTCGGGCACCGACCTGGCCTCGCTCCAGACCCGTGCCGTGCGCGACGGCGACGAGTACGTCATCAACGGCCAGAAGATCTACACGTCGCTGGCCGGCGACGCCGACTACATCTGGTTGGCCACACGCACCGATCCGGACGCCGCCAAGCACAAGGGCATCTCGATGTTCGTGGTGCCCATGGACACGCCGGGCATCAAGGTCGTCCCCATGCACCTGCTCGGCGACCACAACATCAACTACACGTTCTACGAGGACGTCCGCGTGCCGGCCGCCAATCTGGTCGGGGGGGAGAACCAGGGCTGGTCGCTGATCACCAACCAGCTCAACCACGAGCGGGTCACGCTGTGCTCGTCGGGGATCATCGAGCGGGCCATGACCGACGTCCGGGCCTGGGCCCAGTCGACCAAGCTGGCCGACGGCCGCCGGGTCATCGACCAGGAGTGGGTGCAGGTCCACCTGGCGCGCATCTACGCCCGCCTCGAGTTCCTCAAGCTCATCAACTGGAAGGTGGCGTGGACTGCCACCCAGGGCCACCTCGACGTGGCCGACGCCTCCACCATCAAGGTCTTCGGCACCGAGTTCTACCTCGAGGCCTTCAAGCTGATGATGGAGATCGTGGGCCAGGCCGGCTACCTGGCCAAGGGAACGCCCGAGGCGGTCCTGGCCGGACGCCTGGAGATGTACGCCCGCAGCCTGGTCATCCTGACCTTCGGCGGCGGCACCAACGAGATCCAGCGGGACCTGATCGCCATCTTCGGCCTGGGCATGCCCCGGTCGCTGCGCTGATCCGGACCGTCCCTACGTAACCCACGAAAAGAGAACACGACATGGACTTCTCCTTCAGCGAGGAGCAGGAGGCCGTACGCGAACTGGCCGACCGCATCTTCACCGATCTGTCGACGCAGGAGCGCCTGCGGGGGATCGAGACCGAGGCCGACAGTGAGCGCTTCGACACCAAGCTCTGGTCGGAGCTGGCCGCCGCCGGCCTGCTGGGCATCTCCCTGCCCGAGGACGTCGGGGGTGCCGGACTCGGCTTCCTCGAGACCGGTCTGCTCGCCGAGGCGGCCGGACGCACCGCCGCCTACGTTCCCGTGGTCGAGACCCTGGCCACGGCGGCACCGGCCATCGCCGAGTTCGGCACCGAGGCCCAGCGCCAGAGGTGGCTGCCCGGTGTCGCCGCGGGAGACACCGTCATCACGACGGCTCTGGTCGAACTGGGTGGTACCCCGGCGTCGCCGGCCACGGTGGCCGAGGCCGCCGGTGACGGGTGGACCCTCACCGGGCTGAAGGCGTGCGTGCCCTCGGGCACCGTCGCCACGGCGGTCCTCGTCCCGGCCCGGATCGAGCCCGACGGAGTGGCGGTGTTCCTGGTCGAGCTGTCGGCCGACGGGGTCACCGTCGAGCGCCAGGTGGCCAACAACGGCCGACCCGAGGGCCTCGTCACCTTCTCCGGTGTGTCCGTGGGTCCCGACGGGCTGATCGGCACGGTGGCCGACGGTCCGGCGGTCATCGACTGGATGGTCCAACGGAGCACGACCGCCCTCGCCCTCACCCAGGCCGGCGCCGCCGCCGCCTCCATCGCCCTGCTGGCCGAGTACACCAAGAACCGTGAGCAGTTCGGCAAGCCCATCGCCACCTTCCAGGCCGTGGGCCAGCGGGCCGCAGACGCCTACGTCGACGCCGAGGCCATCCGGCTGACCGCCTGGCAGGCCGCCTGGCGCCTCGCCGAGGGACTGCCTGCGGACAAGGAGATCGCCGTGGCCAAGTTCTGGGCCGCGGACGGGGGCCAGCGCGTCGTGCACGCAGCGGTCCACCTCCACGGTGGTGTCGGCGTCGACCGCGAGTACCCGCTGCACCGGTTCTTCCTCAACACCAAGCACATCGAACTGACCCTCGGCGGGGCCACCGACCAGCTGCTGCGCCTCGGCGCCACCCTGGCCGCCGAGCCGGCCTGAGGCGTCGGCCTCCCGGGGCCGGGACGCCATGACCACCGCCGACCCCGACCGGGGCGACCACGGTGACGACCACGGGGACGAGCCGGCCATCGCCGTCTCCCACGTCGGCATCTGCGTGTCCGACCTGGCCGCCTCGCTCCGCTTCTACTGCGAGGGCCTGGGGTTCACCGAGGGGGCGAACCACGAGGTGGGCGAGGAATTCGCCACACTGATGGAGGTCGAAGGGGTCCACCTGCGATCACGCATGATCCGGCGGGACGGGATCACCCTCGAGCTCCTTGGCTACGAGGCGCCGGGCACGGTGGGATCGGCGGAACGGCGCCCCATGAACCAGCTCGGTCTCACCCACCTGTCGCTACGGGTCGGTGACGTCGAGTCGGTGGCCGCCGTCATCGAGTCGCTCGGGGGCACGGTGGTGTGGCCCACCCGCACCACGTTCGCCTTCGGAGGGACGTCGCTCGACTTCCTCTACTGCACGGATCCCGACGGGGTGCGCATCGAGCTGATGGACCTCGGACGGTGAACCGATCCCGTCCGGGCAGCGACCGGTCCGTCCCCGCCTCCGCTACCGTGGGACCGTGAGTTCACCACCGCAGGACGTCATCGAGATCGAACCGACCGAGGCGGACCGGCTGGTCGCGTCCGGTGCACTGCTCCTCGACGTGCGCGAGCAGGACGAATGGGTGGCCGGACACGCGCCGGTGGCCGTCCACCTCCCGATGGGCGAGGTGGTCGACCGCATCGCCGAACTCCCCTCCGACCGGACGATCGTGTGCGTCTGCAGGCTCGGCGGACGATCGGGATCTGTCGCCCTCCATCTGGCCGGCTCCGGCTACGACGTCCGCAACCTCGCCGGGGGCATGCAGGCGTGGGTCGCCGCGGACCTGCCGGTGGTCGACGGTTCCGGCGCACCCGGACGGGTCATCTGAGCCCCCCTACGCAGAGGTTGCGGCCGTGACCGTCTACCTGGACGACTGGCGTCAGCACGCCCGGCTGGGCCCGGTCGACGACCACTGGTCCCACCTGATCGCCGACAGCGACGAAGAGCTCCACGCCTTCGCGGCGACCATGGGCATGCAGCGTGCCTGGTTCCAGGACAGGTCGGGGCGCCCCCACCACGGGCACTACGACCTGCCCGAGCGGGCCCGGGACGAGGCCGTGGCCAACGGGGCCGTCGAGATCACCTGGCGCCAGCTCGGTCGGATGCTCCGCGACCGGAGGGTCGCCGGGCCGTCCCCGGTCGGGGGAGTGCCGACGCCGGTCGGGGAGTCGTGATGAGCGACAGCGTGGATCCGCGCACACCGGTCCTGGTCGGAGTGGGCACGGCATCGGACGACGCCGAAGCGGTCGAGTTGATGGCCTCGGCCACCCGGGCCGCCCTCGCCGACGCCGGGGGTGACGGTCTGGCCGGTGCGGTCGACCGGATTGCCGTGCCCCAGGGGAGCTGGTCCTACCCGGATCCGGCCCGTCTGGTGGGCCAGCGGATCGGAGCGCCGGACGCCACGAGCATCCTGGTGGAGCTGGGTATCCCCCAACAGAGTCTGGTGAACGACGCTCTGGCGGCCATCCTCTCGGGAGGCTCCGAGGTGGCCGTCGTCGTCGGGGGCGAGGCCAAACGGTGGGTACGGGACCGGGAGCGGGCGGGCGAGCCCGCCACCGAGACGGCCCAGCCCGGGGTCACTCCCGATGTGCTGCGCGAGCGGCCCGGTCCGCTGCTGGAGCCCGTGGAGGTGGCCCACCGCCTGTGGGACCCCGTCCAGCAGTACGCCATGATCGACAACGCCCTGCGGGCCACCGAGGGCCGGACCGTCGCCGAACACCGGGCGGAGGTGGCCCGTCTGTGGGGTCGGATGAACGAGGTGGCGTCGACGAATCCGGAGGCCGCCTTCCCCGAGCGGATGGACGCCGATCGGATCGCCGCCGCCACGCCGGAGAACCGGCCGCTCGCCTTCCCGTACAACAAGTGGCACTCGACCCAGTGGACGGTCAACCAGGCGGCCGCCCTGGTGTTCTGCTCGGCGGCCGCCGCCCGGCGGTTGGCCGTGGCCCGTGACCGCTGGGTCTTCCCGCTGGTGGGGCTGGAGTCGAGCCATGCCGTGTCCGTCCTCTGTCGCCAGCGGATCCACGCCTGGCCGGCCATGGAGGTCCTGGGCGGGTCGGCGGCGGCCCGGCTCGGTCGGCGGATCGACGAGGTGGAGGTGGTGGAGCTCTACAGCTGTTTCCCGGCGGCGGTCCGGGTCCAGCAGCGCTCCCTCGGCCTGCCGCTGGACGGCACCCCGACCGTCACCGGCGGCATGGCGTTCGCCGGCGGCCCCTTCAACAACGCCGTACTGCAGTCGGTGGCCGCGGTCGTGCCCCGTCTGCGGGCGACGCCCGAGGCGCTCGGCGCCGTGACCACGGTGAGCGGCCTGTTGACCAAGCCCGGGCTGGGCGTGTGGTCGGCCCGTCCCGATGGACGCCCACCGCTGTTGTCCGACCTGGCCTACGAGGCGGCGTCGGCCACCGGGGTCGTCGAGGCGGTGGAGGACCTCGAGGGCTATGACGGTCCAGGTACCGTCGCCACCTATACCGTGACCTACGCGGAGGACGATCCGGTGCGCGTGGTGGCCGTGTGCGACACCGACGACGGGCGCCGGTGCGTGTCGATCCGCGAGGATCCCGAGCTCGCCACCCAGGCCTGCGAGCAGGAGCTGATCGGCACCAGGGTCCGCATCGGGCGCGGCACGTTCACACCGGAGTGAGCGGCCGGGTCAGGACGCCCGGCTGCTCCAGGTCGGCTCGTCGGACCACTCGTGCCCGCAGCGACGGCACTGCAGGCTGGTACCCCGGCTCCCCTTACCCGTGCCCCGGACGATGAGCTTGGGCACGTCGGCCGACCGGCAGGCCGGGCACGACTGGTCGCTGCGCATCTCCTCCACCGCACAACCTCCACCTGTACGACCGCCGCCGTTCCGCACGGGCGGCTGATTCCGTCCGCACCCTAGAACGGGAGGCCGGGGCGCGCCAGCCTCCGCGCCCCGCGAGGCGGTCCGGCCCGGGACCGTGACGTGTATGCCCGACCCCCCCGACCCCCCCCGACCCCCCCGACCCCCCGGGGTCGCTCCGTGGCCACCCCCACGGCTGCGGCGGCGGACCGTAGGGTGGGGACATGACCGCCGTGGACGGCCTCCGTTCGACCCGCACCGGCCTGTGGACCGCTGCCCTCGAAGCCCAGCCGGCGCCGCGGGCGCAGGAGGTGGCGATCGAACTCGACGAGCTGGGCTACGGATCGCTGTGGCTGCCCGAGGCCTACGGTCGCGAGGCGTTCACCGGGGCCCTGGCACTGCTGGTGGCCACCCGCCGACTGGTGGTGGGAACCGGGATCGCTTCGATCTACGCCCGTGGTGCGATGGCCGCCAACGGCGCCGCCCGCCTGGTCGATGCGCTGGCCCCCGACCGCTTCGTGCTCGGCCTCGGGGTGAGCCACAAGCCGTCCGTGGAGCGCGACCGCAAGGAGGAGTACCTCCCGCCGATCGGGGCCATGACCGGCTTCCTCGACGGACTGGCCACTGCGCCGTACTTCGCTGCCGACGGTGATCTGCCGCCCGTGGTGCTCGCCGCCCTCGGCCCGAAGATGCTCGGCCTGGCCCGGGACCGGACGTCCGGAGCCCACTCCTACCTGGTCACCCCGGAGCACACCGCCTCGGCCCGGGCCACCCTGGGTCGGGACCCCGTCCTGGTGGTGGAGCAGGCGGTGGTGCTGGATCAGGGGAGGGAGGAGTCGCTCCGGCGGGCGCACGACCACCTGGTCATCTACACCGGCCTCCCCAACTACCGGAACAACTGGCTACGGCTGGGTTTCGCCGAGGAGGACCTCGTACGGGGCGGCTCCGACCGCCTGGCCGACGCCCTCGTCGTCCAGGGCGACGAGTCGGCAGTCGTGGCCCGGGTGGCGGACCACCTCGGTGCCGGCGCAGACCACGTGCTCCTCCAAGTCCTGGGTGGCGACCTGGCCCAGCTCCCATTGGACGAGTGGCGGGCACTCGCACCCGCCGTGACCGCCGTCTGACCACCGGCGCTCCCGGCCCGCCGGTTGGCGTCCACCGGTAGGGCTCAGGAGGTCTCGGCGACCTCGACCGGCTCGGGACCGAGCATGCGGGCGTCCCACTTCTCCTCGACGTTGCCCAGGTGCCAGTAGAGGACGGCGACGATCCAGGTGGTGACGAAGGCGCCCACGATCACGAAGCCGGCCGTGTTGATGTTGAAGTTCCCGAAGAAGTTGAAGAACGGGTCGTCGAGGTGCAGCTCGGATCCGATGAGGCCGAGCAGCTCGATCGAGCCGATGAAGAAGGCCACGAAGACCGACAGCCCCGTGATGGTGAGGTTGTAGAACACCTTGCGCACCGGTTTGGCGAAGGCCCAGTCGTAGGCGAAGTTCATGAAGCACCCGTCGATGGTGTCGAACAGGCTCATCCCGGCGGCGAACAGGAGTGGCAGGGACAGGATGGCCCAGAACGGTAGGCCTCCGGCGACGGCCGTGCCGGCCAGCACCAGGAGCGCGACCTCCGTGGCGGTGTCGAACCCCAGGCCGAACAGGACCCCCACCGGGTACATCTTCCAGGGGGTGTCGATGCGGCGGGCGTAGCCGCCGAGGAAGCGGTTCATGAAGCCACGGTTCTCCAGCTGCCGCTCGAGCTCGGCGTCGTCGTAGACGCCGTTCCTCATGGCCCGGTAGACCTGGACGATTCCCACCAGCACCACCAGGTTGAGGATGGCGATCAGGTAGAGGAACCCTCCGGACACCGAAGTGCCGATCAGGCTGGTGGCCCGGTGGAGTCCCGATGAGCCGTTGCTGACCTGGGAGTCGAGGGCACGGATCCCGAAGTTCAGGAAGACGGCCAGCACGAACACGACCGAGGAGTGCCCGAGGGAGAAGAAGAAGCCCACGCTGAGCGGACGTCTGCCGTCGTTGACGAGCTTCCGGGTGGTGTTGTCGATGGCGGCGATGTGGTCAGCGTCGAAGGCGTGACGCATCCCGAGGGTGTAGGCCAGCACACCGGTCCCGAACCCGAAGAGCCCGGTCCTGGACACGTGGTAGTGGTGCCCGGCCGCCGCCCACAGGAGGACCCAGCCGACCACGTTGAGGGCCACTACCACGAACGTCATGCCGGCGACCCGCCACCACTCGGACCGGGTCAGGCCGTTGCGGAGCCGGGCCAGGCGGGAGGGATTGAACCCGTCCGCCGCCTCGGAGACAGCCTCGTTCGCACTGCTCTGCTGGACCAGGCTCACCGGCGCCACAGTACGGCAACTGCGAATCGTGTGCAATAAGGAACGGGGCCGACGACCGACCGCCCAGGACGCGCCCGGGATGCGGCCGGGAGCGCGTCAGGAGCCGATCGGAGGCCGATCGGCGGCCTCAGACGGATCCGGCGGTCGCCTCCTGCGAGGTCTCCCAGGCCCGGTTCAGCAGCCGCAGGAGGACGTCGGGAGGTTGCGCCCCCGGGATCCCGAGCCGCTCGTCGAAGACGAAGAAGGGCACCCCCGTCGAGCCGAGCTCCAGGGCCCTGGCCTCGTCCGCCCGCACCTCGGCGGCGAACTCGTCACCGGCCAGCACCGCGTCCACCCGGATCGGGTCGAGCCCGACCTCGGCCGCCAGCTCGGACAGCACAACGGGATCGGAGATGGCCCGCCCCTCGGTGAAGTAGGCCCGGAGCAGACGCTCCTTCAACTCGCCGGACCGCCCGCTGTCGCTCGCCAGGTGGATGAGGCGGTGGGCGTCGAAGGTATTGCCGATCTGCACCCGGTCGAGGTGGTACTCGAGGCCCACCGAAGCGGCCAGTTCGGTCATCTGCCGGTTGGCCTCCACCGCCTGCTCGGAGGTCATCCCGTACTTGCGGGCCAAGACCTCGTCCATCGACAGCCCGACGCGGGCCGGTGTCGTCGGATCGAGCTCGTAGCTCCTCCATTCGACGGTCACCCTGTCGGCGTGGTCGAACTCGGCGAGGGCGGCCTCGAGGTTCCGCTTCCCGACGTAGCACCAGGGGCAGACCACATCCGACCAGATCTCGATCAACACGTCTGTACCTCCACTCGGGTGCTGCGCCGCCGCGTTCGCCAGGCTCGCGAGCCGAGGCTACCGGGCCGGTACCGGGAATTGTTCCCCCTGCGGGACGGCTGTCCGCCGGTAGCGTCGGAGCATGATCCTCGAGCACGCCTCAATCACCGTCCGACCCGACACCCACCAGGAGTTCGAAGCCGCGTTGGCCCGGGCCCGGGAGGTGATCTCGGCGTCCGCCGGCTTCGGAACGCTCCGGCTCCTCCGGGGCGTCGAGTCACCGGACCAGTACCTCCTGCTCGTGGAGTGGGCGACCCTCGAGGACCACACCGTCGGCTTCCGGGAGTCGCCGGCCTTCGCAGAGTGGCGTTCCCACATCGGGCCGTTCTTCGCGTCGCCGCCCGTGGTCGAGCACTTCGATCCGGTGGCCGGCCTGTCCTGAACGGTCAACCGTGCCGGGAGACCGCCCCGTTCCCGTCGGCCAGGTGCCATGCGGCCGTCAGGTGGCCTGCGAGATCGGACGGCGTGGAACGCGCGTTGAGCCCGCTGGTTGAGGGCATGACGTAGACGGGACGGCCGCCGACGGTCCGGTCCTGGACACCGGCCACCGCATGCCGGTCCACCACCGTGCGCCAGCCGGACAGGCCGACGAAGCACACGGCACCCGGGGCCAGCCACTCGACGAGTCGGGTGACCCTCCCGAAGCCGGCCCCGAACTCGTCCCGGGTCACCTCGGCCGCGGTGCGGGTGGCGCGCTTGGCGAAGTCGGTCATGCCCATGCCTGCGGCCAGCGCGGCCAGCGGGTCACGGTCGACCGGCGCGATGCGGGCCGCCAGGGCTGCGGGCCAGAACCGGTTGCCGGGCCGCCCGTAGCCGACCCCCACGTCGGCGGAGTACGGCGACGGATTGACCCCGCAGACCAGCAGGCGCATTCCCGAGGCGACCGAGTCGGCCAACGTGTGCCGGCGCTCGACCAGGAGGACGAGGCGGTCGCCGGCCCGGCGCGGTCTCTCGAGCGCCGTCCAACCCGCGCCCTCCACGAGGTCACCCAGTCGGGACGGGCCGACGGTGTCGGCCACGGACAGTTCGAGGCGGTCGGCGACGCGGAGGCACTGGTGGGCCCGGTGGAAGTGGAGTGGGAGGGACGTCGGCGCCGGCCCCGTCACGTCCCATGTCCACGGTGCCTCGGGACGGGCCGGAGCCGTGAGACCGCTCGGGACGGGTGCGTGCTCCGGCATGGCCGGAGCGTACCGGGGACCGGTCCCGTGGCCCGCCCGGGGCGCCGGTGATTGACTGGGCCGATGTGCGCGTGTCCGACACTCACCACCGACCGCCTCGTGCTCCGCCCGTTCCGCGAGGACGACCTCGACCCGTTCTTCGTGATGATGACGACCGAGGAGGTGCGGCGTTCGCTCCACGTGCCCGAGTCGTTCTCCCCGGGTGACGCCTGGACCACGCTCCTGCGCTTCGCCGGACTGTGGGAACTGAAGGGTCTCGGGCACTGGGCGCTGGAGGAGCGCGTGAGCGGGCGGTTCATCGGCCGGGCCGGGCTCCTGTGGCGACCGGACGACGACTGGCCCGGCGTGGAGGTCGGCTGGATGCTCGACCCGTCCGCGTGGGGCTCGGGCTACGCCGGTGAGGCCGGGGCGAGGGCGGTGCGCTACGGCTTCGAGGAGCTGGACGAGCCCACCCTCCACAGTCTGATCCTGGCGGAGAACACCCGTTCCCAGGCGGTGGCCCGACGCCTCGGCTTCCGGCCGGGTCCCGAGCGGTCGCTCTCGTTCTTCCCCTCCATCCCCCACGTGATCTGGCACCTGGAGCGGGACCGGTGGGCGTCCGGGACCGACGCCGGATGATCCGGCCGGGTGCGTTCAGCGGAGGTTGAGTCCACCGTCGATCAGCACGACCTCACCGGTCACGTAGGTCGACCGGGCGAGTCCCAGGATGACCTCGGCCACGTCGTCGGGAGTGGCGGCCCGTTGCATCGGGGCCTGGGCACGGACGAACTCCCGCACGACCGTCCAGTCCTCCGTCCACGGGGTGTCGACCAGGCCCGGAGCCACGGCGTTCACCCGCACGTCGGGCCCGAGGGTGTTGGCCAGCAGGTGGGTCATGTGGGTGAGGGCGGCCTTCGAGCAGGCGTAGGGGATCGAGCTGCCCACGGGTCGGGTGCCGGCCAGCGACGACACATTGACGACCTGACCCCGACCCGACGCGCGGAGGTGGGGGACGGCGGCCACCGTGAGCTGCCACGTGCCGATGACGTTGACGTCGAAGATCCGGCGCCAGACTTCGGGTGTGGCCGCCTCCAGGTCGCCATGGGGGATGACCGCAGTCGTGCCGGCGTTGTTCACGAGCACGTCGAGGCGCCCGTGCGCGGCGATCACCTCGTCGATCATCCGGTTGCAGTCCTCCGCATCGGCGATGTCGGCCTGGACGTACGTGGCATCGGGCAGCTCATCGGCCAGGGACCGACCCGCCTCCACGGAGTGGGCGGAGTTCACGACCACGGTGGCGCCGGCGGCGGCGAACTGGTGTGCCGTGGCGGCGCCGATCCCGGAGGAGGAACCGGTGACGAGCACCACGTATCCGGTGAAGCGGGCCTCGGGGGACGGTGATCCTGATGCGGTGGACATGGTGGGAGTGTAGGACCGCGGGGGGTCGGCACCGGTAGGTTCGTGGCGTGCGACCGCCGCCTGCGCCCATGGATCGTCTTCGTGCACCCGAGCAGCCCACCGGGGTCGGGTCGTCACGATGACGTCGGAGCCCGGTCGCGACGAGGGTGTCGGGGGCGGCCCCCAGGTCCTCCGGGTCACGTCGTCCCTACGCATCCCGTTGTCGGAACTCCAGTTCAGGTTCAGCGCCAGCGGTGGTCCCGGGGGACAGCACGCGAACAAGGTGGCCACCCGCGTGGAGCTGCGGTTCGACGTCGCCTCGTCACCGTCACTCGGGCCCCACCAGCGGTCCCGGCTACTCGAGAAGCTGGGCCCCGAGGTACGGGTGGTGGCCGACGAGGAACGGTCGCAGCTGCGGAACCGGCAGTTGGCGACCGAGCGTCTCGGTGAGCGGTTGGCCGCCGCACTGCGGGTGGAGAAGGCCCGCCGGCCCACGCGGCCGTCGAAGGGGGCGAAGGAGCGTCGACTGGCCGACAAGCGGATACGTTCGCAGCGGAAGCGAGCACGGCGGCCCGACCTCGACGACTGAGGTGTCGCGACGGGCGCGGGTCGCCCGACGAGCCTGGTCAGCCGGCCTTGGCGGCGTCGGCCGCGGGAGCGGCCCAGGCCGTGTCGAGGAGATGGTTGATCTCCTCGGTCAACCGCTCCGGATGGACCCGCAACTCGAGGACCGAATTGGCCTGGATGAGCTGACCCCGGGGCAGACGCCGGGCCAGCTGCTGAGCGTCGTGGAACGGGTGCACGTGGTCGACCTTGTGGCCGATGACCAGGGCCGGGATATCCATGGCGGCCCGCTGGTCCACCGTCGGAGCGATGGGTCCGGCCAGGATGCCGTGGAGCACGGCCGCCGTCTCACGGGGCTCGGCCGACAACATGTTCATGACGCTGTCCAGCGGCCCGTTGCCGGTCCGGGGGAGGGCGCGGAAGCGCTTGGCCACCCAGCCCACCACCGGCCGGGCGAAGTGGGCGGCGAGGAGCATCGGGACGAAGGTGATGGCGGCGGCCGGTAGCGCCCACTCGAGGACGGGCATCTCGACCACCAGTCCACGGACCCGGTCCGGAGCCTGGGCCGCCACGAGGAGGCTGACGTTCCCACCGAGCGACACGCCGCCGACGACCGTCTGGTCGATGCCGAGATGGTCGAGGAGGGCGATGACGTGGCCGGCGTAGGTGTCCATCCGGTGGAACGAGGCCCGCTGCGGCCGCGCCGACAACCCGTGGCCCGGGAGATCGAGGAGGATGACCCGGTTGCCCTTGATGGCCAGGTCGGCGGCCAGGCGGCGGTTCATGTTGGCGTCCATGAGGATGCCATGGAGGAAGACGAGGACCCGGGAACCGCTGCCGTGGATCTCGTAGTAGAGCTCCAGCCCGTCGTGGACGAACTGGCCGATCTCGTAGGGGGCCACCGACCCCGGGTTGTCGTCAGGCAGGTCCGCGGGGGCCCGCAGGACGTTGCGTGCCCCCGACCCGGAACCGTTAGCTCGTGCCGCCGCTGTGCGCGCCATGGAGCCCAACGTAGGCCGTGGGCTGGCGGTTCGCCAGCACCGGCAGGCGGGAGCGGACGTCAGCCAACTCGTCCAACGCCAGATCGGCGAGCACGACGCCGGGGCTCGGATCGTCCCGTTCCGACAGGACCCGACCCCACGGATCGACCACCATGGAATGGCCGTGACAGGCGGGCATGCCGGGCGGGAGCTCGCCCACCTGGCCGCTGCCGATGACGAAGACCTGCTCCTCGACGGCGCGGGCCCGTAGCAGCAGCTCCCAGTGGGCCGGACCCGTCACGGCGGTGAAGGCAGCCGGAACCGTCACCACGGTGGCCCCCTCGAGCGCGAGCATGCGGTACAGCTCGGGGAACCGGAGGTCGTAGCAGAGGGTCAGTCCCAGGACCACGGGGGTGCCCCGGCTGTCGGTCGGCGCCGTGTCCAGCGACAACGCCACGGCGCTCCGACCCGGGGCGATCGTGTCCGACTCGCGGAACGCCACCCCCCCCAGGGCGACGTCGAAGAGGTGGATCTTGCGGTAGACCGCCAACGTGGTCCCGTCGGGTCCGAGCACGCAGCTGGTGTTGAACAGTCGTCCGTCGGGCCGTCCAGCCTGCTCGGGGAAGCTGCCCGCCACCAGGTGGATCCCGTGGCGGGCCGCCAGGGCCGATGCCCAGGCCACGGTCGGACCGTCGAGTGGCTCCGCGTGGGCCCGCAGCACGTCGGGTGTACCGGCCACCGAGAAGTACTCGGGGACGACCACCAGCTCGGCTCCACCGTCGACCGCCTCGTCCACGAGCCGGCCGGCAGCGGCCAGGTTGGCCTCCCGGTCCGACCCGGCCGTCGTCTGGATGGCGGCAACGCGCATGGCACAGGCTACGTCGGAGATCGCCGGTACTGACCCCGCTCCGGCTCCGGCTGGCGTCCTCTGGATTCCCTTCCGTCCAGGCACTCCGTGTGGTCCAGGCACTCCGTGTGGTCCAGGCCGTCCAGGCCGTCCGTGTCGTCCAGGCCGTCCAGGTAGGAGGGTCAGCCGCCGTGGGCGGCCAGCGCAGCGGCGAGGGCCGCCGATCCAGCGTCGGACACGTTCTCGCGCACGCCGACCAGGGCGGTGACCGAGGCCCAGCCCGACTCGATCAGTGCGGCGTCCGAGTCCGGCTCGAGCTCGGCGCGTTCGCTCGAGCGCTCGGCGTCGTCCTCGGTGGCACCCCGCAGGGCCAGCACGATGGCACCACCGGTTCGGTCGATGGCCGGACCCGACGTCCCCGGCGGCGCGTGCTCGGGTCGGACGGACCGGATCAGCCCGACCTTGCCCAGCTCGCCGTGACGTAGCCCGCGCAGGTCGGCGGGTCGGACCGCGGGGACGTTCAGATTCAGCACGGTGCCGGGCTCGGCCGCGGCCACCGCGGGGACGAGTTCGCAGGCCAGGTCGACTGCGGTGTCCCAGAATTCCGGCTCGGAGGCCCAGGCGATGGACACGGCCAGCCCGCTCCGCCCGAACTGGGCCCCGGTCAGGGCCGCACCCACGGTTCCCGAGTGGAGCGCCGACCTTCCGGCGTTGATCCCGTGGTTGATGCCAGAGACGATCAGGTCGGGGCGCGGACCGAAGCCCTCGATACAGGCCAGGATGACCGACAGGGCCGGTGTGCCGTCGATGCCGTACGTGGGGACGTCGGCCAGTCCGGGGATGTCGACGTGCTCGTAGGGGATGGACTCACGCTCGTACACCGGCCCGACGGCGGCACCGGCACCGCTGTGATCGGTCAGCGGCGCCACCACCAGCAGTTCGTGCTCGTCGCTGAAGGCGGCGTGGAGGCCTCGGGCGAGTGCGGCAATCCCTGGCGCGAACACGCCGTCGTCGTTGGTGATCAGGATGCGCATGGGGGAGGTCCGTTCGTCGGCGCCGCGTCGGCCGGGCCCGGCGGGGGCCGACGGCTCGTCGCGGCAGGGTCTCGGCGGGCCGCTACGGCCTCATCGCCTACCATACCGGGCGACATGGGCAGCCGGAAGCGGGCTCGGACCCCCTCCGCACCGGCTCCCACCACTCCGGCCGGCCCGCCGCGCGCCGCCGCCGGCCTCTCCGCACCGGGGTCGCCGCCATGGCCAGACCAACGAGGACCCGATGAACGCACCCGCCCCCCCGCCCGATATCCGCCCGGCCGAGACCACCTCGGCGACCGGCGACCAGTGGGTGATCGGCCACGGCCACCAACGCGCCATCGTGACCGAGGTCGGTGCCACGCTACGGGCGTTCACCGTGGGTGAGCGGCAGGTCGTCGACGGTTTCGGACCCGACCGCTCGAGTCACGGAGGACGCGGCCAGATCCTCGCCCCCTGGCCGAACCGGCTGGGCGACGGGGCCTACTCGTTCGGCGACGTGTCCGCCCAGGCCCCCATCAACGAGGTCGCCCGGAACAACGCCATCCACGGTCTCGTGAGGTGGCTGAACTGGCGGATGACCGGTCGGGCGCAGAACCGTGTCAGTCTGCTGTGCGACCTACGGCCGTCACCGGCCTACCCCTTCGCCCTGCGCCTGGAGGTGGAGTACCGCCTGGGGCGCGACGGTCTGACCGTCTCGACCGACGCCGAGAACATCGGTGATGTCGATCTCCCGTTCGGACTGGGGTTCCATCCGTACCTGACCGTGGGCACGGCGACCATCGACCAGGTGAGGCTCCGGGTACCCGCACGGGAGCGCCTCGTCACCGACCAGCGGGGCTTACCCACGGGATCGGTGGCGGTGGCCGGCTCCGAGTTCGACTTCACCGGGGGCCGCCCGGTCGGGGTGACCAGGCTGGACACCGCCTACGGCGATCTGGAGCGAGACGCAGACGGCCGCATCCGTGTCGACCTCGACCACCCGGACGGCGGGTCCGGCGTCACCCTGTGGGCCGACAACCGGTTCGGGCACGTCATGATCTACTCGGGAGACACCCTTCCCGAGGGTGAGCGCAGGACCGCGCTGGCCGTGGAACCGATGACCTGCCCGCCCGACGCGTTCCGGACCGGCACGGACATCACCGTCCTGCGCCCGGGGGCCCGGTGGACCGGGATCTGGGGGATCACACCCCGCTGACCGGGGCGTCCTGCGCCGCTGACCGGGGCGTCCTGCGCCAGTGACCGGGGCGTCGGCGAGGGCGTGCTCCCGGGCCGGAACGGCCCGTTCACCGTCGTCGCCTCCCGCTGCGGTGGTGCGAACCTCGCCCCCGATACGACGGTCGACGTCACGTAGGCGCCCACGGTCGTGGAGCCGTTCCTCGACCCTGATCTCAGCAGCGGGAACGAGGGCTTCGCCACGTCGTAACGGCTGACGGAGGGCGAGGTCACCCGTCGTGGTCACCCCGTAGGCGTCGGCCGGGACCAGTCGTCAGCCGGGACCATTCGTCAGCCGGGACCAGTCGACTGCCGTGACCACGACCGTCGCTTCGGCGGTGGGACTGCCCGCGCCGTAGTCAGTGGCCGGGGGGTTCGGTCTCCTCTATCTCGAGGTGTTCCGGCCTGATTGCTCGGCCTACAGTTGGGCATGCCCGACATCCAGCTACCAGCCGCTCCCGCCTTCGGGCGACGGGTGGCGCAGGAGGACAGCGACGCCCGCACGGCGTCACCCCACCCCGCAGGGGTGCGTGTGCCCGCGAGGGTCAACGGATGACTCCCGTGGTCGAGCCGAGCCCTGCCGTCGTGGCGAACTGGGCGGACGTCCCGGACCGGACCCCGGTCGGTGCCCAGGTCGAGGGCCTCGATCTCGTCATCGTGCGCCGGGGCGACACCCACTCCGTCCTGTACGGACGGTGCCTCCACCGAGGCGCCCTCCTGTCCGACGGCACGATCGAGGGGGACGATCTCCTGTGCGGCCTGCACGGCTGGGACTACCGGATCGACACCGGTGTGAGTGCCTACAACAACGCCGAGGCCCTCACCAAGTTCACCAGCTGGATCGAGGGTGACCACCTCGTCGTCGACCGGAACGAGGTGATGCGGTTCCTCATGCACCACCCCCAGCCCTTCGACCCCGACGTGTACCAGGGCTACTACCACGACCCGCACACGGCACCCGAGGAGCCCTTCGTCGGGCTCATCGACGAGTTGGCCACGAACGGTCTCGCCAAGACCGGGCACCACGGCCCCGTGTCGGCGATGGGGGTACCCCGCCAGGAGCTCCCCTCCTGGGATCACCTGCAGTTCGTGACCGCCCAGCTGGACCGGCTCCCGCTGCTCGACGACGAACCGGTGGCGACCGAGACCTGCATCGGTCCTAACGCCGACCGACCGCTCTGGCTGGACATCCCGATCTTCGTCAGCGACATGAGTTTCGGCGCCCTGTCGCTCGAGGCCAAGACCGCGCTGTCGAAGGGTGCCGAACTGGCGGGCACCGGTATCTGCTCGGGTGAGGGGGGCATGCTCCCCGAGGAGCAGATGGCCAACAGCCGCTACTTCTACGAGTTGGCGTCGGCCCGCTTCGGGTGGACCTTCGACGTGCTGGCCAAGGTGCAGGCGTTCCACTTCAAGGGGGGACAGGGGGCCAAGACCGGCACCGGCGGACACCTCCCCGGGGACAAGGTGGTCGGACGGATCGCCGAGGTGCGCGGGCTGGCCGAGGGAACACCGGCGGTGTCACCCCCACGGTTCCCGGACTGGGACTCGGTCGACGCGTACCGCAGATTCGCCGATGAGGTGCGGGAGCGCTCCGGCGGCATCCCCATCGGGTACAAGATGAGCGCACAGCACATCGAGCGGGACCTCGACGCCGCCCTGGCCGTGGGTGTGGACTACGTCATCCTCGACGGCCGTGGGGGAGGGACCGGGGCGGCTCCCCTCATCTTCCGCGACAACATCTCGGTCCCCACCATCCCGGCCCTGGCCCGGGCCCGGCACCACCTGAACCGGTTGGGACGCAACGACGTCACCCTGATCGTCACCGGCGGACTCCGCACCCCGGCCGACTTCGCCAAGGCACTGGCCCTCGGGGCCGATGCCGTGGCCGTGGCCAACTCCGCCATCCAGGCCATCGGCTGCCTGGGGATGCGTGCGTGCCACACCAACAACTGTCCGGTGGGCATCGCCACCCAGAAGCCCCACCTCCGGGCTCGTCTCCCGGTGGACGAGGCGGCCGAACGGCTGAACCGGTTCCTCCGGGCGTCGGTCGAGCTGATGCAGGTGCTGGCCCGCGCCTGCGGGCACCGCCGCCTCAGTTCGTTGAGCCCGGATGACCTGACGACGTTCGACCGGGACATGGCCCACCTGACCGGGGTGTCCTACGGAGGAGTGCAGGGACGATGAGCGACCCGCCCGACGGACAGGGGACCGCCGACGCGGCGGCCTCCGTCGAACCTTCGAACGCGGCGCCCACGGACGCCACCTGGTTCAAGGTGGCCGAGCCCGGCGAACTGGCCGAGGGTCGGGTGCGCACCGCAGTGGCCGGACCGCGGACGATCGCCCTGACCCACTGCGACGGTCGGTTCGGGGCCCTCGACAACCACTGCCCCCATCAGGGTGGACCGCTCGGGGAGGGGTCGATCGAGAACGGGCTGCTGCGCTGCCCCTGGCACGGCTACGACTACGACCCTGTCACCGGACGGCCGCCGGCCGGGTTCAGCGACAGTCCCGAGTCGTTCCCGGTGGAGGTCCGCGACGACGGCGTCTACGTGGCGATCCGACCGCTCCCCGAACATCGGCGGGACGTCTCGGACGTGATGGTGGAGACCATGGTGGCGTGGGGTGTCACCCACGTGTTCGGCATGGTCGGCCACTCCAACCTCGGGTTCGCCGACGCCATGCGGCGGGCCGAGGAACGGGGCGAACTGACCTACATCGGCATCCGCCACGAAGGGGCCGCCTCCTTCGCCGCGTCGGCGTTCGGCAAGCTGACGGGTCGTCCGGCCGCCTGTTTCGCCATCGCCGGCCCCGGGTCGACCAACCTGCTCACCGGTCTGTACGACGCCAAGATCGACCGTGCGCCCATCCTGGCCATCTCCGGCCAGGTGCCGTCCAAGGTGCTCGGACGCGGGGCCTTCCAGGATCTCAACCTGATCGGCGCCTTCGCCGACGTGGCCGACTTCTCCCAGACGATCCTGCCCGACTCGGACCATGCGGAGCTGACGGCCCTGGCGTTGAAGACGGCGCTGATCGGCCGTGGGGTGTCCCACCTGGTGCTGCCCGACGAGGTCCAGGTCCAACCCGCGCCGGACCGACCTGCAGCGCAGCCGAAGGGTCGGATCGCCGATCTCGGCGTCGCCCCGCCGACCGACGCGCTGGCCGCCGCGGTGGAGACCATCGACGGCGCCCGGCGCCCGGTGTTCGTGGTGGGTCACGGGGCCCGCTTCGACATGGCGGACGTCGTGGCGCTGGCGGAGGAACTCGACGCACCGGTGTTGACCACGTTCAAGGCCAAGGGCCAGATATCGGACCGGCATCCGCTGGGCTGCGGTGTGCTCGGGCGCAGCGGCACCCCAGTGGCATCGTGGCTGATGAACGAGTCCGATCTGCTGGTGGTGTTCGGGGCCTCGTTCTCCAACCACACGGGCATCGCCCCCTACAAGCCCATCGTGCAGGTCGACTTCGACCCCCTGGCGCTCGGTCGGTTCCACCCGGTGACGGTGCCAGTCCTGGGCCACGTCGGGGTCACCGCGCGGGCCCTGCGTGCCGCGCTCGGCCCCCGTGGTGACCGGGTCGAACGTGTCGAACGTGTCGATCAGCGCGCCGACGTGGCCGACCGCTGGGCCATCTGGCGGACCGAGAAGCAGCGGCGTGTGGACGACGACCGCGGGCACGGGGTGAGCGCGGCCGCCGTGTTCGACTCGATGAGCCGTCTGGTTCCGGCCGACGCCGTCATCGCCGTGGACGTGGGGAACAACGCGTATTCGTTCGGGCGCTACTTCGAGTGCGACCGCCAGTCGGTCCTCATGTCGGGATACCTGGGATCGATCGGGTTCGGGTTCCCCGCGGCCATGGGCGCCTGGGCCGCCGCTCCGGACCGGAAGATCGTGGCCGTCACCGGCGACGGCGGGTTCGGGCAGTACCTGGCCGAGTTCACCACCGCCGTCAAGTACGGGATGCCGATCACCCACGTACTGCTCGACAACCAGGAACTGGGAAAGATCGCCAAGGAACAGCGGGCGGCCGACATGGACGTCTGGCAGGTCTCGTTGCAGAACCCGGACTTCGCCGCCTACGCCGAGCTCTGTGGCGGCCACGGCGTGAGGGTCGAGAGACGGGACCAGCTCGACAGCGCGTTGGCCGAGGCGATCGCCTTCGCCGGTCCGTCACTGGTCGAGGTGGTGAGCGACGTCGAGCTGGTGTGAGCCGATCCCGGCTGGTGCTCGGGTCGGCGGGCCGCCACCGCAATCGACGGCGCCGGTAGCGGAGATGCGCCGGGGGCGCCGGTGCACTGGTGCGCCCCCCGTGATCCGGGCCCGGAACCTGCGGATGAAGAATCGGATCTGGCGCTGGTGACCTCTCGCCAACGCGAGCCGAACCTACCCATGACCCGCACCTGTGTTCCTGGTCTTGATTCTGCTTCGCACGAGGTGGCCGGGGGTCCCTCACCGCTCGGACGTGGGCTGGCGCTCACGCTCCGGCAGCCTCATCGATCCGACCGTGACCGGCCTCGCTCGGCGTCGTGGAGATCCCCGCGAACATCCGCACCGGCGGAGCGGTGATGCGTTCCCCCATGGCGGTTCCCCTCATGTTGGTTCCGACCTGTCCGTTCCTCCATGTTGCCGGCGAGAACGGAAGAGGTCGGAGCTCCGACCACCGAACGCCAGCGGCGGGCGAGCTGAATTTCCGGTGCTTCTGTGACGTAGGGGATCCGCCGGTTCATGAGACCGGCCATCGCGCCGGCGCACCCCGGGGCGGGAACAGGTTGCGAGAGCGAGCACCCCATGCAGCTCCCTCCCTCCGCCGCCGGCGCGACGATGCCGGCCGAACACGTGTCGATCGCCAAGCCGACCCCGCCACATGCCGCCCCACCCGAGGTGTCCGACCCCGCCCACGGCGGGGACTCCGACTCGGGCGCGCCAGGCGCCAAGGACTCCGACGGTGGCAGCGCCCAGACGGCCAAGAGCCTGGTGAACGTGAAGCTCTGACCGACGGCAACCCCTTCCGACCCCCACGCAAGGCGGGCGGTCGGAAGGGGACCGGACGGCACGAAGGCCGCCGCTCCCGCCCTTCGGGCTGCTCGACCCCCGGCCATTCGGGTTGAACAGGATAGGACAGAGGAGTTCCCAGACCTCCGGTGCGCGGGGTCGGGCGACCCCGGTTGCGTCCCGTCGCCGCGTGGCCAGCAGACGAGCAGTCGCCAGACGTCCACGCCCAGTCATCAGACCCCTGCACGGGCTTCCCCCGTCGGCACCCCGTCGGCACAGCACCCCGTCGGCACAGCACCCCGTCGGCACAGCACCCCGTCGGCACAGCACCCCGTCGGCACCTGGGCGGGGTGACGTGGAGTCACACTGTTGCTTCGCCGGATCGTCGCGATCCTCTGCACCTGCTCTGACCTGGTGCGCCCCCTGGGATTCGAACCCAGAACCTGCGGATTAAGAGAGTGAATCGATCGCTGTCAGGGGGGTTCTGGGGGCGACTAAACATGGCCTGACCAGGTCTTATCGTTTTCGCTGAATTGGGTTCCCTGTTCGGGACCTGCAGAATTATGGGTTTCATTATGGGTTTTTCACAACGTGAGGATTGCGAAGTCTGCGTGGTGCCACACCGAGAGGAAAAGTCCGTAGGCGGAGCTGAGGATCACTTCACACCCGAGCTCGCGCCCACTCATTTCGTCGAGCGAATCGGAGCCAGCAGCCTCTCGGGGGCATTTCCAGGCGAGAGAGCATTCGGCCGCAGGGACAACGGGCCGGTCGCCCCCTCATGCGTCGGAATCGTCGACGCCAGGCCTGCCGCCAAGGCAATGGCCACCAGTAGCGACCGGAGCCTTCTTCGACGCAGTACACCTCATATCCTTCATTGACCCGGTTGTCGGGAACGTCGCGCTGGCCGTCAGAGTGCTGAGCGAAGTCGGGCGATGTCGAGAAGGTGGTGCGTCGCGTCGTGGACGGCGTGACGGACGATCCAATGCGGATCGACGGATGTTCCGTCGAACGTCACGCTTTGGTTCCAGTTGATCGAGGAGAGTCCGGGAAGCTGCTGGCTCAACAAGTGGACCTCGTTGTCGATGCCATCCAGGGCTGCGGCAACGTCAATCTGCCGAGCCTGAGGAGCGAACTGTGGCGACGGCGAATTTCCAAGGTCGCTACCGGGCTGCGAAACGGCGGCATCGAGGAGGAACCTCATTCCGAAGAGGACTTCCCGGACGTGATCCGTGTACTCACCGATGGACCACATCCGATCCACGGGTCTTCGAAGCAGATCATCGGGAGTCACCCCGGCAATGGCCGTAGTCCATTGCGACGGAAGGCGCTGGATTGCTGCGATCGCGCTCGCATCGCTCCAATCATCAGAGTCGAATCCGCACTGTCCACACCGCTCGACGTTCACGCTCCCGATTCTGCACCACCGGCTCGTTCGATCCCACCCCCAGGCGATCGAGGGCAGGTCTCGACACTTGGGACCCGGATTCAAGGGGTACCTTTCAGATCGGTCGATGGTGGTACCCAGGTGCTGAGGAAGTCACGTGTCGCTCTCTTGGAGCGGAGTATGTACAACGCCACATCGTTCCCGTGTCGCGACAGGGTTCTGAGTTCGAGCTCAGATCGGTGGATTGGCAAGATGCGCCAGAGCAGCGACCATTCTTCGCGCAACCGTCGCAAGGCCGACTCGTCGCAGCCGTTGGGAAGCTGGAAGTCAGCCGGACGCCTTCGGATCCCGCGGAGTAACGCCCTCCCGGCACAGACCCACCATGAAGTATCGAGGAACGCGACCGTGTCTGCGCGCTCAAGCCGAAGGTCGAGTGTGGCGTGGTAGTTGCCGTCGACGATCCACTCGTCGCTGTTGAGCAGGTCCCGTTGCTTCTCGCGCCACTCGTCCTCAGACGGCTCCACCCATCCCGGATTCTAGAAGTGGACGTCAAGGAGGGCCCAACCGGGGACCACACAAGATGGTCATGAAGTCATTCATCTGGCGATGAGCGATCGAGTTTCACCTGTCCGCAGGCTCGGTGCTCATTTCCGATGGCGCACAATGTTCAGGACGTTGCCGTCCGGTGCGCGAACGAAGAAGCGGCGTACTCCCCAGGGCTCGTCCTGCAATGGGTAGACGATCTCGTAGCCGCACCGCTGCGTTTCTTCATAGGCTGCGTCGACGTCGTCTACCTTCACGGTGATGACGGGGTTCTCCGGTGCCGCGAAGTCGTGGGTGACGAGCTGGAGATTGACTCCCGTCGCCGGTGATGTGTACCGAGCCACCCAGCCCATATTGAACTCCTCGGTGCTTAAGCCGAGGTACTCGACGTAGAACTGCCGCGCCTTATCGATGTCTTCTACATGCAGATCCGCAATGATCTCGACGACACGCATCTGTTGGTCCTCCCGTCGGCCACCCGCCACGCAGCTTCCCACAAGCCGATGCCGATGCCGTCAGTGTGGTGTGAACGACCGGGAAGCTGACGCCGGTTCATGCAACGGACGAAGTGCGTTGGCTCGTCAGCTGGTTGTGTCGTGGTCGCTGGCGTGTGGGTCGGCTCGTAGCGTTTCTATGGCAGACCGGACCCAGTCGAGGCTGGCTTGGTGGACCTCGATGCCGTGGCGGAGCGCGAGGCGGGGGTGGCACCCCGGCAAGGGGGCGGTTGTGAGGTAGTCGGCGATCGTCGCGATGAACGTCTCGAGTGCACTGGCGAGCTCGTCAAGGAAGGAGAGAACCTCCTCGGGAGCGAGGACCCGCTCGGCCATGACGAAACGCATGAGGTGGGTGCCGAGGTCCGCGCCGACAGTGGACGGCTCGACCGGCTGGCGGAGCCAGCTGGCATGAGCGGCCTGCCCGGCCGGGGTGAGCTGGTAGCGGCGCTGGCGGCGCTTGCCGGCCGAAGGGGCCTGCTCGGCGCTGAGCAGGCCGCGACGCTCCAGGCGGCGCAGGGCGGGGTAGAGAGCCCCCGAGCTCGGCTGGTAGACGACGGCCGGGGTGGCGGCGAAGAACTTCTTCAGCTCATATCCTGAGCTGGGGCT
>Ga0080006_1131430_pt1 | contig 59321 bp, 56 predicted proteins | sample RS3BMetagenome_FD_69209 | JGI IMG/M metagenome (GOLD analysis project Ga0080006, IMG submission 69209) | Ferric oxide microbial mat and aquatic microbial communities from Rainbow Spring, Yellowstone National Park, USA - RS3B (SPADES... ...
CTGGGCACTTCAGGGGTGACGATCTCCCGGCTCGAGCGTGGAATCCAGCACAACTCTGAGCTCGCCCGCCGCTACGAGGAGTGGCTCAAAACGGCCTCTTGACATCCATAGGAGCATCGTTCGGGGTGACGTTCAAAGCCGGACACAGACCAACGTCACCCTCCACGCCTGGAGGAGTCGGAATCCGAGGGTGACGTCGGAGGTGACGTCGATCCGGAGGATGGGTCGGGACCAGAGGCACCCGGCCTGGGGTCGAATCCAAGGAGATCCAGTGCCCTGTCGAGATCCAGATCACGCCAGCGGACTTCAGCCCGTCATCCGAGAGGGCGGGGCCGACCGGCCGGCCTCATCGGGGCTGGGGTCGGAGGAACCAGTTGTTCGGCTGCTCCCGCCATCCGGTGATCCATTCGGGAGTCACGTAGAGATCCCCCTCCCACGGTCTCGCATGGTGATCGTCACCGACACGGGAATCGAGCTGCCTCTGGTCGCCTCGCCCGCCACCGTGGCCCCGATCCTGGGCAAGTCCGACCACGGGGTGCGCGACGACTGCATCGCGGGGCGTATCCCTACCATGCCGAAGGGCGACCGGGCCGGTACCCATCACCGGATTCCGGTGGCCCGGCTCCTCGATCTGCTCGGCATCCCCTACCGCATCGTACGCGTGGCCTGCTGACGTCGAACATTGCTCCGGCGCTTCGTCTGTTCCCTGGCTTGTGCTCCCCATGCGTCCGAGATGATCTCCAGCGATCGACCGCTTGTCGACTGGCTGGCACCGGTTCAGAGCGCGAGTGCCGCGACTCCCAGTCCGGCTTCCAGCGAGTCGGCGGCGGCTTGGGCCTGGGCGGTCGTGTTGGCGGTGTAGACCCGCAACGTCACCGAGGCGTCGGCATGTCCGAGGCGGTCGGCCACGGTCTTCGGATTCATCCCGTCGGCGAAGAGCTGGGTGGCGGTGTAGTGGCGGAGATCGTGGAACCGGAACGGCCACTGCTCCCCCGGCGCCAGGTCGGTCCGCGTCGCCTTGGGATTCGACTTGTGGAGTTCCGTCAGTGCCGGAAGTTCCAGTCGCTGGCACAGCCGGTCGAAGGCCTGGCTGATCGAGTCGGGCAGCAGGGGTCGGGCACCGTCGGGGTCGGCGCTGAAGATGAACGAGTCCGGCGACAGGACCACGCCGGCCACCGTGGCATCCTCTGCAGCCCGGGCCTGCCTGGCCCTCAACACGACCATGGCCTGCTCGCCCAGCAGCAGTCGGCGGGTCTGGTGCGACTTGGGGCTCTTGGTGCCGATGCCGTCCGGGGTCTGCCATACCGACCGGGCGACCAGGATCGCCGCGTTCTCCCACTCGACGTCGCGCCACTGCAGGCCGCAGAGCTCCCCCCGCCGCATCCCGGTGAGGGCGGCCAGCAGGACGATCGTCGCCAGTTCGGGATTCTTGGCCGCAGGACGGGTCGCCTCGGCGATCAGGGCCCTGACCTGCTCCGGCGAGGGCACCGTGATCTCCGGCTTGCGGGCCGAGGGAGGGGTGGCGTCATCGGCCACGTTGCGGTCCACCCATCCCCACTTCCGTCCCTGCTTGAGGGCGGCACTGACAATCCGGTGGTGCATCAGGACCGTGCTCGGGCTGAGTCCGGCGGCCAGCTGCCGGGCGTAGAGCTTGTCGAGGTCGTGGGCGGTCAGCCTGTCGAGCCGGGTGGCCCCCAGGTCCGGTCGGATCGACTTGTCGATCTTCCGCCGGTACTCGTAGAGGGTCTTCGGGCTGCGCCCCATCCGCTCGGAGTGGGCCGTCCATTCGTCCAGGAGGCTCCCGAACGTGGCTTTGGTCCCTCCGTACTCGCCCCGCTCGACGGCGGCCACCAGGGCGGCCAGCTTCTTCTCCGCCGCCCGCTTCCCGGCCCCGGGCTCCTTCCGATCCGCCGAGTAGGTCCGGGTGATCTGGACCGGCTTGCCGGTGACCGGGTCCCTGCCGATGAACACCCGAAGCTCCCACCGTCCCGGGGAGCGCTCTCTGAGGCTGCCTGCCATGCCTCAGATTGTAGGGTATTTGTAGGGTAAACCGGTGCTTCCGGCTACAAACATGGAGCCTGGGAGGAGAATCGAACTCCTGACCTACGCATTACGAGTGCGTTGCTCTACCGACTGAGCTACCCAGGCGAAGCCAACAAACTAACCGACGCGACGGGCCCACCCGCCCCGACGGTCACTCCACCATCCCGGACAGCTCCACCATCAACGCCTCGAGCAGGAGATCCTCCCGCACGTTCCGGCCGAGGGCGGCCGCCGCCCGGCCCACCGCCTCCACGTGCCCGGCCGCGGCGCGGCGGTCCGCGTCCACGCCGGGCGTGCCCGGCACGGCGTCCCCGTCCACGGTGGCCACCAGGCGGTCGCGGCAGGCGTCCGCCAGCGCCGCCAGTCCCATCCGCAGGTCGTCGGTCCGCCAGCGTCGCTCCTCGCGCTTGTGGCGGTCGTCGACCGCCCGGCGCCCGGGGATCCCCCGGGCCCCGACCACCTCGGCCTGCTCCTCGAGCGCGGCCAGCTCGCGCCCGTGGCGGTCGCGGAGCGGCGTCAGCGACTCGTCGGCCAGGCCCAGCAGCTCGTCGGCCACCGCCACCGCCGTCGCGCCGGTCCCGTCCAGCCGACCGGGGACGGCCCGCCACTGCCGGCGCCGTCCGTCGAACCCGGGGTCCTCGGCGAGCAGCCGGGCCCGGTCGAGGCTCCCGCCCGAGGCCGCGGCCACGGCGGCGGCCACCTCGCCGGCCACCCCGCGCCCGACAAGCCACTCCTCGACGACCCGGGGGGCGACGGCGACGAAGGGGATCCGGACGCAGCGGCTCACGATGGTGGCCAGTCCGGCGGGCAGGTCGTCCGCAAGCAGCACGAACACCGTCGACGGGGGCGGCTCCTCGACGGTCTTGAGCAGCGCCGGGGCCGCCTTGGCGGCCAGGTGGACGTCGGGGACGACGAGCACCTGGCGGGACGACTCGAGCGGGCGGCGCTGGGCGCGGGCGGTGATCTCGCGGGCGTCGTCGACGTCGAGTGCGGCACCCGTCCGTTCCACGGTCACCAGGTCCGGATGGGACCCGGCCAGCGCCCGCCGGCACGCGTTGCACACCCCGCACCCGCCGTCGGGGCAGAGCAGCGCCGCGGCCAGACCGCGGGCCGCGGCGCGCTTGCCACTGCCCGGCGGACCGTGGAGGAGGTAGGCGTGCACGGGGCGGCGTGCGGCGTCCATCAGCCGGGTCACGGCGCGGTCCTGGCCGACGACGGCCTCGAACAGCGCCGGCGACGGCACGGTGGGGACGGGGCTGCTCACCCGGACCCCCCCGGCGGGCCGTCCGGTCCGGCCAGCGTCTCGACGGCGGTCCAGATCGCCGCGGCCACCGAGTCGACCGACCCGGAGGCGTCGACGACGAGCCAGGGCGCGGCACCGTCGGCCGCGAGCTCCCGGAACCCGTCGGCCACCCGCAGGTGGAACGCCTCGGCCTCGGACTCCATCCGGTCCGCCGTCCCCCCGTGGCGGCGGGCGGCGGCGGCGGCCACGGGCAGGTCCAGCAGCACGGAGAGGTCGGGCCGGAGCCCGGCCGCGGCCCAGTCGACCAGCGATCCGAGCTCGCCCCGGTCGAGACCCCGTCCGTATCCCTGGTAGGCGAGCGTGGAGGCCGCGTAGCGGTCGGTCACCACCCAGCGACCGGCGTCCAGCGCCGGCGCGATGACCTGGACGACGTGCTGGGCCCGGTCGGCGGCCATGAGCAGTGCCTCGGCACGCGCCGACACCGGCACCTCACCGGGGTCGAGGGCCAGCGCCCGCAGGGCGGCACCCAGCGGGGTGGCACCGGGTTCGAAGGTGGACACGGCGCCGAGCCGGCCGGCCAGGATCCGGGCCTGGGTGGACTTGCCGCAGCCGTCGATGCCCTCCAGGGCGATGAGCCGGCCCCGGGGTGCGCTCACCCGTCGTCGCTGGCGCCCGGCGCCGCCGGGTTCACCGGCGCCGCGGCCGGTCCGGCGGCGGACGCCTTCCGGGTGGCCGCCGGCGTGCCCGGGTCGGCGGCCTTCTTGGTGGCCGGCGCCTTCTTCTTCGCGGCCTTCTTGGTGGCCGGCGCCTTCTTCTTCGCGGCCTTCTTCTTGGCCGGCGCCTTCTTCTTCGCGGCCCGCTTCTTGGCGGGACCGGCCGCCCGCCGCTCGGCCAGCAGCTCCGAGGCCCGTTCCACGGTCAGTCCCTCCACGTCGTCACCCACCCGGAGCGAGGCGTTGGTGGCGCCGTCGGTCACGTACGGGCCGAACCTCCCGTCCTTGATGACCATGGGCAGCCCGGTGTCGGGATCGGGACCGAGCTCGCGCAGGGGTCCCCGGGCGTTGCGACCCCGGGTCTTGGGCTGGGCGAACAGCGCCCGTGCCTCCTCGACCGTGACGGTGAGGAGCTGGTCCTCGGACGACAGGCTGCGGCTGTCGGTCCCCTTCTTCAGGTAGGGGCCGAACTTGCCGTTGTGGGCGACGATCTCCTCGCCCGACTCCGGGTCGGTGCCCACGACCCGGGGGATCGTCAGGAGCTCCAGGGCCTGCTCGAGGGTGAGCGTCGCCGGGGACATCGAGGCGAACAGCGAGGACGTCCGGGGCTTCGGACCCCCCTCCACCAGCTCGCCCAGCTGCACGTAGGGACCGAACCGCCCGGCCTTGACCTGCACGTCGAGCCCCGTCTCGGGGTCGGTCCCGAGCACCCGGTCCGACGACGGCGCGGCCAGGAGTTCCTCGGCGCGCTCGACGGTCAGCTCGTCGGGGGCCAGGTCCTCGGGGATCGAGACGGTCTCCTCGCCCTTCTTCAGGTAGGGGCCGTACTTGCCCGAACGGGCCACGATCTCCTGCCCGTCGGCGGCCGTCCCGACGGGGACGGCGTTGACGGCGCCGGCGTCGATGGCATCGAGGTTGCGGGCGAGCTGGTCGCGCAGGCCACCGGAGCCTCCCGGCCCGAAGTAGAAGTCCCCCAGCCACCGGGCCATGTCCTGGTCGCCGCCGGCGATCTCGTCGAGGTCGTCCTCCATCGAGGCGGTCAGCCCGTAGTCGACGAGGTCGGCGAAGTGCTGCTCGAGGAGGCCGACGACCCCGAACGCCGTGAGCGAGGGCACCATGGCGGTGCCCTTCTTCCACACGTAGCCCCGGTCGAGGATCGTGGAGACGATGCTGGCGTACGTCGAGGGACGCCCCACCCCGATCTCCTCCATGGCCTTCACCAGGGACGCCTCCGTGTACCGGGCCGGCGGCTGGGTGGCGTGCCCGCCCGGCTCGACGCCGGCGAGCGACGCGGGGTCGCCCTCGGCCATGGGCGGGAGGTGGACCTCGCGGTCGGCGAGTTCCGCCTCGGGATCGTCCTCACCCTCGACGTAGGCACGCTGGAAGCCGGGGAACTCGATGACCGTGCCCGAGGCGCCGAACTCGACGGTCCGGGTCCGGCCGTCCACCTCGGCGGCACCGGACAGGCGGACCTGGGCGCTCGTGCCGGTGGCGTCGGCCATCTGGGACGCCACCGTCCGCTTCCAGATGAGGTCGTACAGGCGGAACTCGTCACCCGACAGCGACCGCGAGGCCTCGTCGGGCGTCCGGAACGTCTCCCCCGCGGGCCGGATGGCCTCGTGGGCCTCCTGGGCGTTCTTGACCTTCTTGTTGTAGAGCCGGGGGCTCGGGGGCACGTAGGCCGCCCCGTACATGGCGGTGGCCTGGGCCCGGGCGGCGGCCAGTGCCTGGTCCGACAGCGTGGTCGAGTCGGTCCGCATGTAGGTGATCCAGCCCTCCTCGTAGAGGTGCTGGGCGACCTGCATGGTGCGCTTCGAGCTGAACCGGAGCTTCCGCCCCGCCTCCTGCTGGAGGGTGGAGGTGATGAACGGGGCCCGCGGCGACCGCCGGTAGGGCTTGTGGGTCATCGAGGACACCGTCAGCGACGCGCCCTCGAGGCCGGCGGCCAGCCCACGGGCCGCCGATTCGTCGAGGACGACCACCCTGGCGGGGTCGCCCAGGCGGCCCGAGGCGTCGAAGTCCTTGCCCGTGGCCAGCGGCCTGCCGTCGACGGCCAGCAGGTTGGCCGTGAACGACCGGGGCACGTCGGACCCGGCGGTCCGGGCGGCCTCGCCCTCGGCCGTGACCGTGGCGTCGATGCCCCACCAGTCGGCCGAGCGGAAGGCCATGCGCTCGCGCTCGCGGTCGACGACCATCCGGGTGGCCACGCTCTGGACCCGCCCGGCCGAGCGGCCGTTGGTCTTGCGCCGCATGACGTCGGAGAGCTTGAACCCGTAGATCCGGTCGAAGATGCGGCGGGCCTCCTGGGCCTCCACCAGGTGCGGATCGATCGTCCGGCACTCCTCCACCGCCCGCTCGATGGCCTGGGGGGTGATCTCGTGGAAGACCATCCGGGGCGTGTCCTCGGGGAGGCCCAGGACCTGGCTGAGGTGCCAGGCGATCGACTCGCCCTCGCGGTCCTCGTCCGTGGCCAGGTAGACCTCGCCGGCGTCGCGCGCCAGCTTCTTCAACTTGGCGACCTGGGACTTCTTCTCCGGCGAGACGATGTACACGGGCTTGAAGCCGTTGTCCACGTCCACCGCCAGGTCGGCCCACGACTCCTGCTTGAACGCGGCCGGGAGCTCCTTGCGGGTGGCCAGGTCGCGGATGTGCCCGATCGACGACTCCACGACGTAGTCGGGTCCCAGCAGGCCGCCGATGGTCTTGGCCTTGGCCGGCGACTCGACGATCACCAGCTTGCGCCCCGGGCGCCCGCCCCGGCGCGGCGGCACGGGTCCGTCGTCGGCGTCTGTCGCGGTGGGTGTCTGTGTCCGGTCGGTGGGTGGCATCGCTGGGGGCAAGGGTTAGCGGTGGATCGGGGCGTTGTCAACCCGGCCGACGCGCCGCCGGGGCCCTCCGGCCCCGGCGGGAATTGCACGGCTTCCCGGTCAGGACGCCCCGACGGGGACCGGCCGGCGGCCGGCCGACGCCGGACTCACCGGGCCGCTGCGGGCTCCGCCGCGGCCGGGAGCTCGCTGTCCATGCTGTCGGTCTTCCGCTTGGAGAAGGCGATGGCGATGCCCAGCACGACCAGCGAGACGCCGGCGATCGACAGGCGGGCCGCCGTGTGGTGGGAGAGCGTGATGACGGCCGGCAGGATCAGCAGCGAGACCAGGTTCATCACCTTGATGAGGGGGTTGAGGGCCGGGCCCGCGGTGTCCTTGAACGGGTCGCCGATGGTGTCGCCGATGACGGCGGCCTTGTGGGCCTCCGAGCCCTTGCCGCCCTCGTGCCCGTCCTCGATGTACTTCTTGGCGTTGTCCCACGCCCCGCCCGAGTTGGACAGGAAGTTGGCCATGAGCTGACCGGTCAGGATGGCACCGACCAGGAATGCGCCGAGGGCGAAGTAGTTGATGCCGAACCCGACGATGACCGGGGTCAGGACGGCCAGGAGGGCCGGGGTGGCGAGCTCGCGCTGGCTGGCGGCGGTGCAGATGGCGATCACCTTGCCGTACTCCGGCTTCTCGGAGTAGTCCATGATGCCCGGGTGCTCCCGGAACTGCCGGCGCACCTCCTGGACCACCGTGCCCGCCGAGCGCCCGACGGCACGGATGGCCAGGGCGCTGAACAGGAAGGCGATCGAGCCGCCGATGAGCACGCCGATGAAGATCGTCGGGTGCGACACGTTGATCGACGTCTGCGGCAGGTCGAACAGCCAGTTGACCGGGGCGAAGCGCGGCGGGTGCAGGTTGAGCTGGCTGCCGATCGTCTCGACGAACGAGGCGAACAGGGCCACCGAGGCGATGACGGCGGAGCCGATGGCGACGCCCTTGGTCACCGCCTTGGTCGTGTTGCCGACGGCGTCCAGGCTGACCATGACCCGCTCGGCCTCCCCGGTGAACTCGCCGGACATCTCGGCCACACCGGCGGCGTTGTCCGACACCGGGCCGAAGCTGTCCTCCGACACGATCATGCCGGCGGTCGACAGCAGCCCGATGCCGCTGAGCGCCACCAGGTAGAGGGTGAGCTGGATGTTGCCGCCGCCGAGGCCGATGGACACGGCGATGGCGAGGACGATGGCGACGATGGCCCACACCGACGACTCGAGGCCGAGGGCCAGGCCGGACAGGGTGAGGGTGGCCGGCCCGGTCCGTGCCGTCTCGGCCACCTCCTTCACGGGGCCCCGCTCGGTCGAGGTGAAGTGCTCGGTGATCTGGCTGGCGACGAGCATGAGGACCACGCCGGTCAGCACGGCGTAGAAGGCCTTCCAGTAGTGCAGGTAGGCGCCGGCCACGGCGGCGGACCCGGCGATGGTCAGGACGGCCGCGGTCCACACGCCCCGGTTGATCGGGGCCATGGCGTTCCTGTCGTTCTTTCCGGCCCGCACCACGAAGACGCCGACGATGGTGGCGAGGATGCCGATGGCCGGGATGGCGATGGGGAAGATCACCGTCTTGGCGGCGTCGCCGCCACGGCCGATCGAGGCGAAGGCGGTGACGCCCAGGATGATGGCGGCGATGATGGTGATGACGTAGGACTCGAAGAGGTCGGCGGCCATCCCGGCGCAGTCCCCGACGTTGTCCCCGACGTTGTCGGCGATGGTGGCGGCGTTGCGGGGGTCGTCCTCGGGGATGCCGGCCTCGACCTTGCCGACCAGGTCGGCGCCGACGTCGGCCGCCTTGGTGAAGATGCCGCCGCCGACCCGCATGAACAGGGCCAGCAGCGAGGCGCCGAAGCCGAAGCCGATCAGCACGGCAGTGGCCGTGTTCTGGAAGATCAGGACGATCACGGTGGCGCCCAGGAGCCCGAGGCCCACGCACAGCAGGCCGGTGATGGCGCCGGTGCGGTAGGCGACCTTGAGGGCGGGGGCCATCTTGCCCTCACGGGCGGCGGCCGCGGTGCGGACGTTGCCCCGCACGGCCAGGCTCATGCCGATGAAGCCCGTGAGACCCGAGCAGAGGGCGCCGGCCAGGAAGCAGATGACCCGGTAGATGCCGGCCTGGGCGAACGTGAGGTCGACGACCTGATGACGTACGACGATCACGGACCCGTTGACGAGCAGTCCGCTCGTCACCGTGTGGGTGACCTTGGTGGCGGTGAAGAAGATCAGCACGGCCAACGGCACGATGATGATGCCGATGGTCTTGAACTGACGGGCCAGGAACGCCTCGGCGCCCTCCTGGATGGCCTTGGCGATGTCCTTCATGGATGCGGTGCCCTGGTCGGCGGCGAGCACGCCCCGGACGAGCAGGAGGGCGACCGCGATGGCGGCGACGGAGCAGGCGAGGGCGAAGTACAACCAGAGCTTCTCGGAGCTGTTCAGCGAGAAGATCTGGTACCCCCCTTCGGCCAGGAGGTGGGTCATCGGTGTGGCTCCCTTCGGTGTACTGCACGGTTACGGGCGATCGCTACCCGGCCCACGCGTCCGCGCCACGTCGCGTCGGTCGAGAGACCCGGGTCCCCCAAGTGACGGCACGGTCGAACGGCCGAGTGCCGGGGCCCGCCACTGGGCGCGCCATTCCCGGCAATCGGGGAGAAGATAGCGACAACGGGGGTCCGGGGCAAGAATCGGCCCCGTCCAGGCTGGCCTAGGAGGGCTCGACGGTCGCCTCGGGCCCGGCGATGAGCTCGTAGTCGGGATTGAGGATGGCCTGGCGGCGGGCCCAGTCCCCGACCATGCCCTCGACCACGAGGCGCGCCCCCGGCTGGATGCCCGGGATCCGGCGACGGCCCTGGAAGACCAGGAGGAGCACGCCGCTGTCGTCGGCGAGCAGGCACTCGAGGTTAGAGGTGCCGGCCCGGGGCTGCACGCGCACCGACCGGACCCGGCCCGCCACCCGTACCCGGTTGCGCCACTGGACGTCGCCGATCGGGATCGTCCCCCGGGCCTTCTCGCCGAACGCCTCCCGGTGGGAGAGGGCCCGGGCGGCCAGCTCCCGGTCCGCGGCGCGGTCGGCGGCCCGCGCCCCGTGGCGGCCGTGGGCCCCCGGCGCCGGCGGTCCGCCCTCGGTGGTCGCCCCCTTGCGGCCCCAGTGCCGCCGGTTCGACCACCAGCCGCCCTCCAATTGATAGGGGACGATCGTGGCGTTGACGTGCTCGAGGTGCCCCACCGCCGACGCGATGTGGTCGGCCGTGTTGTCGTGCAGCACCCGCTTCAGGCCCGACGCGAAGATGCGCCGGGGCAGCAGGATGGTGAGCTCCGTCTTGCGGTCGGCGACCGTCTCGGCGGCGAGCTCGAGTGCGGCCCGGGTGAGCCGGCGGTCCTCGCACTCCTGGATGTCGAGGGGGAGGTCGGACAGGCCGAGGCGGCGCCACTCCTCCTCGAGCTGCGTCGACACCACCGGGTCCAGTGCGAAGTGGACGGCCCGGAGGTCGTCGGGGTGCAGCGTGCGGGCGTACTGCAGTGCCCGGGCCGTGGCCATGTCGAGCCGGTCGATCAGAACCACGACCGCGTGCCGGCTCAGCACGGGGGCCTCGGCCGCCTCGGAGGCCCCCTCCTCGAGCTGGACCTCCTCCCGCATGTACTGCCGGTGGAGACGGAGCAGGCCGTAGAACATGGCCGGGCCGACGAAGACGACCACCCAGGCGCCCTCCTTGAACTTCACGGTGGCGAAGATCAGCACGACGATCGCCGCCAGTCCGGCGGACAGCCCGTTGACGAAGACGTGGCGTCGCCAATTGCCCGACCGGTCGTCCAGGTAGTGCTTCACCATTCCGAGGCCGGCCATCGTGAACCCGGTGAAGACGCCGATGGCGTACAGGGCCACCAGCGCCGACAGGTTGGAACCGGTGGCCACGATCAGCACCAGTGCGACGACGGTGAGCACGATGATCCCGTTCGAGAACGCCAGGCGGTGGCCGCGCCGGGTCAGCTGTTTCGGGAGGTAGGAGTCGGAGGCGACGTAGCTGGCCAGGAACGGGAACCCGTTGAAGCTGGTGTTCCCACCGGTGTAGAGGATGAGCACCGTCGCCAGCTGCACGATGTAGAAGACCGCGGTCCCGAAGGCACCGGTCCCGAAGACGAGCTTGACCTCCTGGGAGACCACCGTCGGTGTGCCCGTCGAGTAGGGGACGGCGTGGGTCCAGTGGGCGATGAGGGTCACGCCGAGCACCAGGAAGGCCAGCACGCTCGACATCACCACGAGCGTCTGGCGGGCGTGGCGGGAGGCCGGCTCGCGGAAGGATGCCACGCCGTTGGAGATGGCCTCGAGCCCGGTCAGCGACGAACCGCCGTTGGCGAACGACCGGAGGATCACGATGAAGGTGGCGCCGTACAGCCAGGACGGTCCGGTGGCCGCGTGGGTCTGCACCAGCGGGCACCCGCTGGTGGCGGTGGCCACGCAGTGGGTGGCGATGGCCTGGGGGTGCAGTTGGCCGAGCGCCTCGCGGACGTAGCCCGACACGACCACGAAGCCGAGGCAGGTGATGAAGAAGTAGGTCGGGAAGGCGAAGAACTTCCCCGCCTCCTTGATCCCCCGCAGGTTGCCGTAGAGCAGGAGCAGGACCACCCCGACCGTGATCTCCACGACATAGGGCGTCAGCCGTGGGAAGGCGCTGATGAGCCCGTCGGTGCCGGCCGCCGTCTGGACGGCGACGGTCACCGTGTAGTCGATCAGCAGCGCGACCGCGGCGATCTGTGCGATCTTCGGCCCGAAGTTCTCGCGGGCGACGACATAGGCGCCGCCGGCCTGGGTGTAGAGCTTGATGACGTCGAGGTACGACAGGGTCACGAAGAACAGGACGCCGAGGATGGCCCCCGTGATCGGGACCACGAGGGTGAACGCGGCCAGGCCCACGTAGGGGATGAGCTGGTTGAGCATCTGCTCGGATCCGTAGGCCGACGACGAGATGCAGTCCGGGGCGAGCACGCCGAGCGCCGACGGGCGCCCGAGCCGCTCGTCCCGGAGCTTCTCGTTGACCAGCGGCGGGCCCAGGAGCCGGTTCTTCAGCCGGTAGCGCAGCGACTCGGGGAGGTCCACCTTGGCCGGCACGGCGGCCGAGGGCCGCGGGGGCGGCGCGGTCGGACGCCGGGGTGCGCCACCGCCGACGGCACGGCCGTCCGCGGTGACCTGGGGCTCCATGCCCTCATTAGAGCATGCATCGCCGGCGGGAACGGAACCGGCCCGGACCGCTCCCCGCCGATCGGCCACCGGACGGGGACCGCGCTCCATGAGTTGTGCCGGGGTGCCGATACGTGTTGCATGGTGCCCGTGCACATCGTGATCGTCGGCTGTGGCCGAGTCGGCTCCGGACTCGGCATCGAGCTCGTCAACCAGGGCCATTCGGTGGCCATCATCGACCGCAACGCCAAGGCGTTCCGGCGCCTGCCCGCCGACTGGACGGGGACCACGGTCGTCGGGTCCGGTTTCGACCGCGACGACCTCGACGAGGCCCGGGCGCACGACGCCACGGCACTGGCCGCGGTGACCAGCGGCGACAACTCCAACATCCTCACCGCCCGCATCGCACGCGAGACCTACGCCATCCCGAACGTCGTCGCCCGCATCTACGACCCCCGGCGGGCCCAGATCTACCTCCGACTGGGCATCTCGACCGTGGCCACCGTCTCGTGGACGATCGACCAGGTCCGCCACCGGCTCCTGCCCCACGAACTGGAGAGCGAGTGGTCGGACCCGACGGGGAGCCTCTCGCTGATCGAGCGCCACCTCCCCGAGCGGTGGGCGGGCAAGCGGCTCGCCGAACTGAGCGAGCCCGGGGAGGTCCGCCTGGTGTCGGTGACCCGGGCGGGCGTGGCCCGCCTGGACTTCACCGACCTGGTCGGCCAGGAGGGGGACGTCCTCCACCTGATGGTGACCGAGCAGGCGCTGGCCCGGTTCCAGGAACGGCTGCTCGGCACCGCTGCGGGCGCCGCTGCGGGCGCCGGTTCCGGTGCTCCGTCCGACGGGAACCGGGCATGAAGGTCGCCATCGCCGGAGCCGGGAGCGTCGGGACCGCCATCGCCGGCGACCTGCACGCCGCGGGCCACGAGGTGCTGCTCATCGAGCGCGACCCCGACCTCGTCGCCCGCCAGCGGGGCGACCTCGACGTCACCTGGGTCGTGGCCGATGCCTGCGAGGTCGCCTCGCTCGACGCGGCCGGACTGGCCACCGTCGACGTCGTCGTGGCCGCCACCGGCGACGACGAGGACAACCTGGTCGTCTCGCTGCTGGCCAAGCAGGAGTTCGCCGTCCCCCGCGTGGTCGCGCGGGTGAACCACCCGAAGAACCAGTGGCTGTTCACCGAGACCTGGGGCGTCGACGTCTCGGTGTCCACCCCGCAGCTGCTCACCGCCCTGGTCGAGGAGGCGGTGTCGGTCGGAAGTCTCGTCCGGCTGCTCCGGTTCGAGGGCGGCAACGCCCACCTGGTCGAGGTCACCCTGGCCGAGGACTCGCCGGCCGACGGGCTGTCGGTGGCCGACCTGGGCGTCCCCCGGGACGCCACCATCGTCGCCGTCGTGCGCGCCGACCGCCTCCTCGTCCCGCGGGGCGACACCCGCCTGGCCGTGGGCGACGAGGTGCTGGTGCTGGTCACCGCCGACGCCGAGGACGAGGTGCAGCGCCTGCTGGTCGGGCCCTGAGCGCCATGCGGGCCGCATTCTTCGACCTCGACAAGACGGTGATCGCCAAGGCGTCGATCGCCGCGTTCGGCCGGCCCTTCTACCGGGGCGGACTGATCAACCGCCGGCTCATCGCCCGGTCGGTCGTCTCCCAGATCATCTACCTCCATCTGGGCGCCAGCGAGCAGAAGCTGGCCCGGGTCCGCGAATCCATGCTGGCCCTCACCAAGGGCTGGGACAGGGAGCGGATCCGGGAGATCGTGCGCGAGGCGCTCGAGGACACCGTGGAGCCGATCATCTACGCCGAGGCCCTCGACCTGATCGAGGCGCACCGGGCCGCCGGCTACAAGGTCTACCTGGTGTCCGCCTCACCGGAGGAGATCGTCGAGCCGCTGGCCGAGCACCTGGGGGTCGACGGGTGCATCGCCACCCGCGCCGTGGTCGACGACGAAGGTCGCTACGCAGGGGAGATGGAGTTCTACGCCTACGGCCCGTTCAAGGCCGAGGCGATGCGGGACCTGGCCGCCGTGGAGGGCCTCGACCTGTCCGAGTCCTCCGCCTACTCGGACTCCTACACCGACCTGCCCATGCTCGAGGCCGTCGGGCACCCGGTGGCCGTCAACCCGGACCGGGTCCTGGCCAAGGTGGCGCGCGAACGCGAGTGGGAGGTCATGCAGTTCACCAAGCCGGTGCGGTTGCGGGACCGGGTCACCGTGCCGAGCATGACGGCCACGGCGACGGCGGCCGGGGTCACCGCGGCGGCCACGGCGGGCGCGCTGGTCGCCTGGCGCCTGGCGCGGCGCGCCCGGACCTGAGGCCGCGGGCATGCCGGCGACGGGTGCGCCCTACCGTTCGAGGGATCCCGGCCGGCGGCGGACGCGGGTCCGCGCGGTGCGGGCCGGGAGGCCGGGGACAGTCCGCTCAGGCGGAACGGAGCCGCTGGGCGGCGACGGCACCGAGGGCGATGATGACGATGAGGATCACGAGCTTCTTCATGGGGGAGAAGCATACCCCCACTCCGTGCGCCGCGATCCCGGGGTCCCGCGGCCCGCAGGGGTCGCCGGGGCGCCCGCCGGAGGAGTCGCCGCCTAGACGGTCAGGAGGTCGCGGGCGCCGGTGTCCGAGGACGGGTGGCGCAGCTTCGACATGGCCCGGGCCTCGATCTGCCGGATCCGCTCGCGGGTCAGGTTGAAGTGCTCGCCGACCTCCTCGAGGGTGCGGGGCTCGCCCCGGTCGAGGCCGAAGCGCAGCCGCAGGATCTCCCGCTCCCGTTCGTCGAGCGGGGACAGCAGGCGCCCGATCTCCTCGGGCAGCAGCGACACGGCGGCCACCTCGAAGGGGGACTCGGCCGACCGGTCCTCCACCACGTCGCCGAGTTCGGCGTCCCCGTCCTCGCGGAGGGGCTCGGACAGCGACAGCGGCTCGGCCCGGAACCGCAGCGCCTCGACCAGCTTGTCCTCGGGCATCTCGACCTCGGCACCCAGTTCGGCCAGGGTGGCGGGGCGCCCGTACTTGAGCTCGAGCCGGGCCTGCGCCTTCTGGACCCGGGCGAGGGTGTCGCCGGCGTGCACCGGGAGCCGGATGGTGCGCCCCGTGTTGGCGATGCCGCGGGTGATGGCCTGACGGATCCACCAGGTGGCGTACGTCGAGAACTTGAAGCCCTTGCGCCAGTCGAACTTCTCGACGGCGTGCATCAGGCCGAGGTTGCCCTCCTGGATCAGGTCGAGCAGGGGCAGGCCGGAGGCCTGGTACTTCTTGGCGATCGAGACCACCAGTCGCAGGTTCGACTGGACGAAGGTCTGCTGGGCGGACTCGCCCTGGAGGACGGTCCGGCGGAGCTCGCGCTTCTTCGCCGGGGTGAGGCCCTTGGGCGCCGACTGGATCTGTCCGTCGGCCTCGCGTCCCGCCTCGATCGCCTGGGCCAGGCGCACCTCGTCGTCCTTCGTCAGCAGGGGGTACTGGCCGATGTCGGTCAGGTACAGACGAACCAGGTCCTCGTCGTCTCGCTCCAAGCGCTCCTTTGCCAACTTCACCAGGTCCTTCGGTTTCCCACCTGCGTGGGGACGCTCACCAGGCGAACGGCCCTCCTCGACGAGGGGTACGACGGTTCCGGTGGAGCGAGATCGGGCGCAACGATCGCTGCCGAGCCAGTTTACCGGACGCGTCAAGCCCCCCGATCGACGCTCCGGCCGACCCGTGGGGCGGGCGCCTCAATCGGCCGGGACCCAGTCCGGCAGGTCGACGAGACCCGACTGCGCCCCGGCGGCGACCGCGGCGGCGTCGAGGCGCTGCTGGAACCCGTAGACGGCGGCCACGTCGTGCGGCCGGGTGACCAGTCGCTGCACGAGCCGCTCCCCGGCCATCCAGTCGTCGACCCCGTCGCGCAGGACGAGCTGCAGGGCCCGCCGCAGCGGGCCGTCGGCCACCGGCGCCAGCACGCGCAGGTGGCGGTCGTAGCTGGTGACGAGCCTCGGGAGCACCACCCGGTAGAGGCCGGCCAGCCGCGGCAGCGCCGCCGGACGGGCGTGCGGCCCGGCATCGGCCGCCGGCCAGGTCGAACCGGGATCCCCGGTGGCCGGCCCGGCACCGTCGAGCGCGGCGAACAGGGCCGCCGTGACCGTCGACGGGCGGGTCAGGCCGTCGGGGTCGACGCCGGCCAGCACCGGCAGGCGGTCCCCGAACAGCTCGGCATGCCACGCGTGCCGCATGCTCTGGGCGTCGAGGTGGACCTGGACGCCGGCGATGGGCACGTCGGTGACCCAGGACCCGAGCAGCCGGTGGAGCGAGGCCTCGATCCAGCGGTACTCCCCCACCAGCTCGGCCGTCCTCGCCAGCGGCAGCGCCGGGAACGACCCGTCCCCCACGGCCCCGTCGGCCACGACGCGCCCGTCGACGGCGAGGGGATCAGACAACGGTCGGTGCCTGGTCGTCGGCCGGTGGCCTCGCCGGGGCCTGCCGGACCGACCGGTAGTGGTTGGTGATGGGCATCCGACGGTCCTTGCCGAACGCCTTGCCCGAGATCCGGACCCCGGGCGGCATCTGACGGCGCTTGTACTCGGCCCGGTCGATGAGGCCGACCACCCGGGCCACCGCCTCGGGGTCGAAGCCCTCGGCCACCAGGTCGTCGGCCGACCGGTCCGCCTCCACGTAGCCGGTCATCACCGGGTCGAGCACCGGGTAGGGCGGCAGCGACTCCTCGTCCCGCTGGTCGGGGCGGAGCTCGGCGGACGGCGCCTTGTCGAGCACGGCCGCCGGGATCAGGTCGAATCCGGCCCGGGCGTTCCGGTGGCGGCACAGCTCGTAGACGAGGGTCTTGGTCACGTCCTTGATCACGGCGAACCCGCCGGCCGAGTCGCCGTACAGCGTGGAGTACCCGGTGGCCATCTCGCTCTTGTTCCCGGTGGTCAGCACGATCCAGCCGCGGGCGTTGGAGAGCGCCATGAGCAGGACCCCGCGGATCCGGCTCTGGAGGTTCTCGTCGGTGAGGCCGGCGGGCTCGGCGCCCAGCAGCGGTCGCAGCGTGTCGGCGAACGCCTGGTGGGCGGGCTCGATCGGCGCGCTGGCGAGGTCGATCCCCAGGTTGGCCGCCAGGGCCTCCGCGTCGGTGACGGAGCCCGCACTCGAGTACCGCGACGGCATGGCCACGCCGTGCACGTGGGCCGGCCCGACCGCGTCGACGGCGACGGCGGCCACCAGCGAGGAGTCGATCCCCCCCGACAGTCCGAGGACGGCATCGGCGAACCCGTTCTTCGCCAGGTAGTCGCGGGTGCCGAGCACGAGTGCCGAGTACACCTCGGCCACCGGGTCGAGCACCTCGGCCACCGGGTGCAGCGGTCCGTCACCGCCGGCGCGGCTGGTGTCCGACACGACGACGGGCCGGGGCCGGTCCCCGGACCCCGGCGGCGTCCCGGGTCCCGGGTCGACCTCGAGGTCGGCCACGAGCACCTCCTCGGCGAACTGACGGGCGCCCGCCACCACCTCGCCCCCGGCGTCGACGACGACGGAGGCACCGTCGAAGACGAGCTCGTCCTGACCCCCCACCTGGTTGACGTAGACGACGGCACATCCCGTCTCCGCGGTGCGCCGGCGCAGCACCTCGATGCGCTCCTCGCGACGGCCCCGCGAGTAGGGCGAGGCGTTGAGGTTGACCAGCAGGCGGGCGCCGGAGGCCGCCTGGTCGGCCATGGGGCCGGCCGGGAACCACATGTCCTCGCAGATGCTCATGCCGACCGGAGTCCCGGCCACGACGGCCAGTGTGGCGGGGCCCTCGCCCGGGGCGAACCAGCGCTGCTCGTCGAAGACCCCGTAGTTGGGCAGGATCCGCTTCACGTACCGGGCGAGCACCTCCCCGCCCCGGCAGAGGGCGGCGGCGTTCAGCAGCCGGCCCGACGGCGCCACGTCGACGTAGCCGACCACGGCCGCGCAGGCACCGGTGCCGGCGGCCACGGCGGCGAAGGCGGCCAGGTTGTCCTCCACGAACGCGGGCCGGTCGAGGAGGTCCTCGGGCGGGTAGCCCGTGACCGTGAGTTCGGGGAACACCGCCAGGTCGGCCCCGGCCCGCTCCGCCTCGGCCAGCGCCCCGAACGTCCGCCCGACGTTGCCGTCCAGGTCGCCCACGACCGTGTTGATCTGGCAGGCGGCCACCCGGATCCGAGGCATCGTCCCAGCCTATCGGGGCACCGCCGGGACCTTCCGGGCCCCGCCGCACCCGCCCGGGGGAGGGGAGCACGTGTTCATGCACCGTTCACAATCGGGTAACGGCTCGGAAACGCCCCGCTGCGATAGTACGGAGGCCGGTGCCGGTCCGGCCGGTGGCCGGCGCCCCGGACGGGAGCCGGTGGTATTTTCCGCCGCAGGGAAGTCGTGACGTGGAGCAACCGAGCAATAGAGGAGTACACGTGCCGTATCAAGCTGAGTACATCTGGATCGACGGGACCGAGCCGTCCCCGCTCCTGCGGAGCAAGACCCGGATCGTCGCCGACGGCGAGGAGCCGGGCATCTGGGGGTTCGACGGTTCGAGCACCAACCAGGCCGTGGGCCACGACTCCGACTGCGTCCTGCGTCCCGTCTGGTCCTGCCCGGACCCGCTCCGCCGACCCGGCGACAAGCTCGTCATGTGCGAGGTCGAGCTGACCGACTTCACGCCCCACCCGACCAACACCCGGGCGCGGCTGCGCTCCATCGTGGACCGGTACGGGGACCAGGAGCCGCTCTTCGGGATCGAGCAGGAGTACACCTTCTTCAAGGACGGTCGTCCGCTCGGCTGGCCGGCGGTCGGCTACCCCGCCCCGCAGGGCCCGTACTACTGCGGTGTGGGCGGCGACAAGATGCCCGGCCGCGAGATCGTCGAACTCCACACCGCGGCGTGCATCGACGCCGGGATCGGGATCGAGGGCACCAACGCCGAGGTCATGATGGGACAGTGGGAGTTCCAGCTCGGCGTCCTGGGCCCCCTCGACATGGGCGACCAGCTGTGGGTGGCCCGCTGGCTGCTCTTCCGCATCGCCGAGGACTTCGGCGTGTTCGCCACGCTCGAGCCGAAGCCGATCCTCGGTGACTGGAACGGCGCCGGCGCCCACACCAACTTCTCCACCCGGGCCATGCGCCTGGACGGCGGCTGGGACGCCATCATCGCCGGCTGCGAGGCCATCGGGAAGCGGGTCGACGAGCACATCGCCGTCTACGGCGTGGGGATCGAGAGCCGCCTGACCGGCGCCCACGAGACCGCCCACTACACGAAGTTCAGCTACGGCACCTCGGACCGGGGCGCCTCCATCCGGATCCCGTGGAAGGTGGCCGTCGACAAGAAGGGCTGGCTGGAGGACCGCCGGCCCAACGCCAACATGGACCCGTACCAGGTCACCGCCGTCATGATCGAGACCGTCTGCGGCGACGCCGCCACGAGCTGAGCGGCGACGGGCCGCAGCGGCCCGGGAGGCGACGGGACGTCCACCGAGCCGGGTCCCGAGGGGCCCGGCTCGGTGCGCTCCGTGCCACCGGCCGTCGACCGGGACACCCGTCACCTGCGACACTGGGGGGATCGAACCCGACCTCCCCCCCGATCGCACCACGCCCCCGGAGGTGCACGACCCCATGAGGAGTCAAGAGGAGTACGTCCTGCGGACGGTGGAGGAGCGCGGCATCCGCTTCGTCCAGCTGTGGTTCACCGACGTGCTGGGCACGCCGAAGACGTTCAGCATCACCCCGGCCGAACTCGAGAACGCACTCGACGAGGGCATGACCTTCGACGGCTCCGCCATCGACGGGTTCAGCCGCGTCCAGGAGAGCGACGTGCTCGCCCGGCCCGACGCCAACACGTTCCAGCTGCTGCCGTGGCACGGCCACGGCCACGCCCCGGGAGACGGTCCGGGCGACCCCGGGGGTGCCCAGGTCGCCCGGGTCTTCTGCGACATCGTCGACCTCGACGGCACGCCGTTCCAGGGGGACCCGCGCCACGTGCTGAAGCGGACGCTCGAGCGTGCCCGTTCGCAGGGCTTCACCTACTACGCCGCTCCCGAGATGGAGTTCTTCTACTTCGCCGACGGCGACCCGGCGCATCCGCCCACCGCCCTCGACACCGGCTCGTACTTCGAGCTCACCGTGGCCGACCGCGCCAGCGACATCCGCCAGCGCACCGTCCTCACCCTCGAGGAGATGGGGATCCCCGTCGAGCACGCCCAGCACGAGGACGCCCCCAGCCAGCACGAGATCGACCTCCGCTACACCGACGCGCTGACCATGGCCGACACGGTCATGACCGTGCGCCTGGTGGTCAAGGAGATGGCCCGCCAGCAGGGCGTGTTCGCCAGCTTCATGCCCAAGCCGCTGGCCGGGGTCCAGGGGTCGGGCATGCACACCCACATGTCGCTGTTCCGCGGCGACCGGAACGCCTTCGTCGACCTCGAGCGGCCCGGCGGCCTGTCCGAGGTGGCCGAGGGGTTCATCGCCGGCCTGCTCCGCCACGCCGGGGAGATCACCGCCGTCACCAACCAGTGGGTCAACTCCTACAAACGGCTGGTGTCCGGCTACGAGGCGCCCATCCACGTCTCGTGGGCCCGCAACAACCGGTCGGCCCTCGTGCGGGTCCCCGTGGTCAAGCCCGGAAGGTCCGAGTCGACCCGGATCGAGTACCGGTCGCCGGACAGCGCGTGCAACCCGTACCTCGCCTTCGCCGTGATCCTGGCCGCCGGGCTCCGCGGCATCGAGGCCGGGTACGAGCTGCCGGCCGAGGCCGACGCCAACCTGTTCGCCCTCCGCCCGGACGAGCTCGCCGCCAAGGGCATCCAGCACCTCCCCGGGAGCCTGCACGAGGCCCTCGGGCTCATGGAGACCTCGGACCTGCTGGCGTCGACCCTGGGCGACCACGTCTTCGAATGGTTCATCCGGAACAAGCGTGCCGAGTGGGCCGCGTACAAGTCCCACGTGACCCAGTTCGAGCTCGACCGCTACCTGCCGCTGCTCTAGCGCCCGACCCGACCCGACCACCATCCGGTACGAACCGGCCGACGACCCGAGGAGAGGGGGAGCACCGCCATGGAACCGCTGCTGTGCTTCCCCCGGCTGCCGCCGACCGCGGTGACCGCCGTGCTCGAGCGCGCCGGCTACCCGTGGCTCGGCGTCGACCGGGCCGAGTCGGTGGACGCGGACGAGCCCGAGGACGGGTGGTCCGGCGCGGTCATCTGCAGCGGCGGAGACCCGGTGGCCGCCTTCGCCCTCTGCCGCCACCTGCGCACGCGCGAGGTGCCGCTGGCCCCGGTGCTCGTCGTGGTGCCCGGGTCCCAGCTCGGCGAGCTCGAACTCCGCGAGGACCTCTTCGACGACCTCTGCCTCGAACCGGTCAATCCCGACGAGCTGTCCGCCCGGCTGGCCCACCTCTTCTGGCGCACGGGGCGCGGCCTGCGCCCGGACCTGCTGGAGCACGGGCCGCTGGTGCTGAACCTCGAGACCTACCAGGCCGCCGTGTCCGGCCGGGTGCTGGATCTCACCTACATGGAGTACGAGCTGCTCCGGTTCCTGGCGGCCCGGCCGGGCAAGGTGTTCACCCGGGAGACGCTGCTGAGCCGGGTCTGGGGCTACGAGTACTACGGCGGTGCCCGCACGGTCGACGTCCACGTCCGGCGTCTGCGGGCCAAGCTGGGCGAGGAGCACGCCCACCTGATCCAGACCGTGCGGTCGGTGGGCTACCGCTTCGGCCAGACGAGCTGGACCCCGTAGCGGCCCGGACCGGCGTCCGGGCGCAGGGCACCCGGGAGCTCGGGCCCGGCGCCGGCGGACCGGCTACGACGGATCGCGGTGGGCCCAGACCTCGATCTCGACGGCGGCCCCCATCGGCAGCGCCGTCACCGCCACCATCGACCGCGCCGGCCGGTGGTCGCCGAAGGCCGCCAGGTAGGCCTCGTTGACCGCCGCGAAGTCGGCGGGGTCGGTGGCGAACACCGTCGTCTTCACCACGTCGGTCAGGGACGCGCCCTGCGACGCCAGCAGGCCGGCGGCGTTGGCGACGGCCTGTGCGAGCTGGGGTCCGGGCCCGCCCTCCACCAGGGACGGGGTCCCGCCGGCGTCGGGGGCCAGGCCGAGCTGACCCGAGCAGACCAGCCACGGACCGGCCCGGACGATGGGCGTGTAGGGACCGACGGGGGTGCTCATGGGGGCTCCTCGGATGTCACGGACGCGGCTGCGGGCCGGTGGGTGGACGCTCCCGCCAGCCTAGGCACCCGCCCGGGCGGCGTCGTGCCCGGGGCGCTCAGCGGCGGCCGGCGCCGGGCCGGTCGGCCGGCCAGGTCGGGGGCAGCCCGTCGGCCAGCCAGCGTGCCGCGGCCACGGCGGCGAACACGGCGTCGGTCCCGTTGACCGGGGTGCCGTCCGGCTCGTCCACCACCCGCACCGTGACCTGCGGTACCGCCCGGGCCTGGAGGACGCCGAACGACCGGACGGTCAGGTCCTGCACCTCTCCCCCGGGGGACACGGCGATCCCCTCGGAGCGGACCCACCCGAGCGCCTGGTGGGCCGCCCCGACGGCGTACGAGCGGAGCACCACCGCGTCCAGCACGGCACCGGCGGACACCTCGACGTCGAGGGCCCCGTCCGCCGCGCACCGCACGACGGCCCGGCCGCCCGACGGCCCGACGACCGCGACGGGCACGTCGTGGACCGGGGTGCCCGGCAGGCCCAGCCGGGCGGCGGCCGCCAGCACCGCCGCCTCGGCCCACACCGCCGCCCGCAGGTCGAGCGACGTGGCCGGTCCGACCACCTCGACCCGCTCCAGGACCAGCCCGGGCGCGAGACCCGCCACCACCGCCACCAGGTCGTCCCAGTCCGGACCCCCGATGCCGGGACCGGACACACCGACCCGCAGCACGCCGGTGCCGTCGGCCCGCACCCCGCCGGCCACCGGCGGACGCTTGGGGCCCCGTCGCACGACGTCCTCGCGCGACCACAGCACCCGCACCGTGCGTCCGTGCTCGTCGGCCAGCCGACGGGCGTCCCCGGCCACCGGCGAGCGGAGCTTGCCGCCGAACGATCCGCCGTTGCCGTAGGGGGAGGCCGGCGTGCCGCCGGGCTCGCACCACGAGGCGTCGGGCTCGACGTAGGCCGGCTCCACCCATGTCGTGGCCAGCGTCACCGCCCACGCACCCTCCGGTACCGCCACCGGATGGCCGAGCGGGACGGTCGTGCTCCGACCCTGGACCTTGCCGGCCGCCGTCCGGGCCTCCGAGAGCGAGTCCGCCACCACGTAGCGGTCGCCGTCCGGCACCGCCACCAGGGCGCCGGACGGGCAGGTGTCGTCGGCGAACCCGGCGTCGCCCAACACCACCGCCGGACCGACCCGCTGGGCCACGCCCCCCTCAAGGGCGGCGCGGGCGGAGGCGGCGGCGAGGTCGCGGTCGCCGGGGTCCGAGGCGTCGGTCGCCGCCCCCGGTTCCTCCCCGCCCCCCGCCGTCCCGGGTGCGCCGAGGACGCGCACCGCCGCCTCGACGACGGTCTGCCATCCGGTGCACCGGCAGAGGTGCGCCAGGAGCGCCCGGTCGACGGCGTCCCGTCCCACCGGCGACGGCCCGTCGAGCGCGGCCAGCCGCATCACGATGCCCGGCGTGCAGAATCCGCACTGGCTGCCGCCCGTGGCCACCAGGGCGTCCGCCCAGGCCCGACGGGTCGGCCCGGGCAGGCCGTCGAGGGTGGTGACCCGTCGGCCGTCCAGTCGTCGGGCCGGGGTGACGCAGGCCACACGGGGGGCGCCGTCCACCCACACCGTGCAGCAGCCGCACTGTCCCTGGGGACTGCAGCCGTCCTTCATCGAGTGCAGGCCGAGCCGGTCGCGGAGCACCTCGAGCAGGGTCGCGCCGTCGTCGGGTACCTCGACGTCGACGCCGTCGACGCGGATCCGGATCAGGGGATCAGCTGAAGGAGGAGCCGCAGCCGCACGTGCGGGTGGCGTTCGGGTTCGTCACGTGGAACCCGGCACCCTGCAGTCCGTCGCTGTAGTCGAGCGTGGAGCCCTTGAGCAGGTCGGCACTGGTCGGGTCGACCACGACCCGGACGGTGCCGAACTCGCGCACCACGTCGTCCTCGGCCACGTCGGCGTCGAAGAACATCTCGTAGCTGAAGCCCGAGCAGCCGCCCGGGCGGACGGCCACCCGCAGGGCCAGTCCCTCGGTGTCCTCCTCGGCGAGCAGTTCGGCCACCTTGGCCGAGGCGACGTCGGTGAGGGTCACGGGGCTGGGCTTCTTCCCGATGGTGACGTTCTGCATCGTCGAGCTCATTGCTGCTCCTTGTGGTCACGGGACGGGGCCGCCGTCCTGCCGAGATCCTTGTGCGAGGGCCCCCGGTCCGCTCGGGACCCGTGGCTCCTGGCACGATCGTACCCGCCACCACGCCCCGGCGGTGCACCGGACCGGTGGGCCCGCCGCCGGACCCCACTACAATTGCGGCGGTGACCAGGACCGACACAGCAGACGCCGATGGGGAGGCTCCGACCGCGGCGGCCGTCCGGGACGCCCTGCGCAACGTCGTCGATCCCGAACTGGGCGCCGACATCGTCGACCTGGGCATGGTGACCTCGGTGCGGGTGGACGGCGGGCACGTCCACGTCGAGGTGGCGCTCACCGTCGCCGGCTGCCCGCTGCGGACCCAGATCCAGCGCGACGTCGACACCCACGTCGGTGCGCTGCCCGGCGTCGAGCAGGTGACGGTGACCACGGGCGTGATGGATCCCGACCGGAAGCGGGCGGTCATGGACCGGGCCCGGCTCCGGGCGCGGGAGGGCGCGCCGGCGACCGCCGTCCGGGACACCACGCGGGTCGTCGCCGTGGCCTCGGGCAAGGGCGGGGTGGGCAAGAGCTCGGTGACGGTCAACCTGGCCGTCGCCCTCGCACGCCGGGGCCTGACCGTCGGCGTGCTCGACGCCGACATCTGGGGGTTCTCCGTCCCCCGCCTGCTCGGCATGCAGGGCGACGTCGAGGCGCGGGACAAGAAGATGGTGCCGCTCGAGCGTGCCGTCGGCGACGGCGTCCTGCGCGTCCTGTCGATGGGATTCCTGGCCGACGAGGAACAGGCCATCATGTGGCGGGGCCTGATCCTCAACCGTGCCGTCCAGCAGTTCCTCGAGGACGTCCACTGGGGCGACCTCGACTTCCTGCTCGTCGACATGCCCCCGGGGACCGGGGACATCCAGATGGGACTGGCCCGGATGCTGCCCCGCACGGAGGTCGTCGTGGTCACGACCCCGCCCCTCGCATCCCAGAAGGTGGCGGCCCGCACGGCCGACATGGCCCGCAAGGGCTACCTCCGCGTGACGGGCGTGATCGAGAACATGAGCGACTTCACCTGCGAGCACGGCCAGACCTACGCCCTCTTCGGATCCGGGGGCGGGTCCCGCCTGGCCGCCGACATCGGCGTGCCCCTCCTCGGACGGGTGCCGCTCCACCCGTCGGTGGCGGCCGGAGGCGACGCCGGCGAGCCGGTGGCCCTCGACGACGACCAGCCGCTGGCGGCCGAGTTCGCCCGGATCGCCGCGGCCCTGGTCGACGACCCGCCGGCCGAGGTGGCGATGGAGGGGTGCAGTGCCCGGATGCTGGAGCGGGTCGAGGCGGCCGTGGCCGCCGGCGGGACCGCCTGACCCCGCACCGCGCCCGGCCGGGTCAGACGGAGCCGGCCTTGGGGCCCCAGGCCTCGCGTGCGGCGGCGGCCAGTTCGGGCGACACGGGGTCCGACGACGCCATCCGGTCCTCGAGCGCCTGCTCGTACCCGTCGTCGCCGGGCCGGAGCACCAGGAGCCGGCCGTCCTCGATCAGGACGATGGGGAGGATCGTCGGGATGTCGGTGACCTGGCGCGCCCAGGCCATGACGTCTCCGGTCGACGCATGGGCACCGAGCTTCTCCAGGTTGTCGATGGTCGGCGGCAGCAGCTCGATCTCCCCGGCCTCGAACCGGGCCAGCGCATCGGCGGGGCGGACCCAGATGGTGGCGATCGTCTCACCCTCGTCGTGGTGGGCCACCTGCCCCGGCGGTGCCGCGGCCACGAAGAACCGGGTGTCGTACCGCTTGGGTGCGAGCTCGGGCGTGATCCAGTGGCTGACGTAGTGGACGGCGTCGGCCGCCAGGACCAGCCCCTCCTCGCGGCAGACGGCCAGGAGCCCCTTGCGGCCCTCGTTGATCTCCCGCCGGTGCGCCTCGAACCGGGCCCGCTCGGACGGGTCGGTGGTGTCCAGCACCGCCGTGCCGTCGGCCGCGTCCCGCGGCTGGGCCAGCAGCACGCCGGCCTCCTCGAAGCACTCGCGCAGCGCCGCCACCCAGAAGGCCAGGCCACCCGAGTCGACGCCGAGCAGTGCGCTCGCCGTCGCGTCGTCCAGGCCCCGGCACAGCTCCTCGGCCGCGTCGCCACGGTCCTCGGGGTCGACGGAGCCGCCGGGGAACACGTAGGCACCGGCGACGAACTCGCTGGCCAGGTTGCGCTTCAGCATGCACACCTCGACGGCGGGCCGGCCCGCGCCGTCGGCCGCGTCCCGGACGAGCATCACCGTGGCGGCGTCGCGCAGGGGCACGGTCATGGGGTCAGGCTACCCTGCGCCCTACGGCAGGGCGATGGGCACGCCCGACGACCGGCCGGACGCCCGGCGGGAGTCCACCAGCGCGCTGATGGCCAGCTCGCCGAAGGCGGTCGGGTCGGTGATCAGCCAGGCGTGGGACCCCTCGACCACCAGGCCGGCGACGCCGGCGGCGCGGCGCAGGTCGTCGAAGGCCGACCGGGGGACGAGTCCGTCGCGGTCCGACCAGGCCACCGAGACGGGGATTCCCCGGGCGGCGATGGCCCGCACCTCGGCCACCAGGTCGGCGCGTCGGATCACCTCCCCCGTCCGCAGCATCCCGAGCGGATTCCCCAGGAGGTTGGGGACGAAGTCCTCGAGCAGCGTGGGGAGCACCCGCAGGGCCCGGGGCGACCGGAACAGGTCGCCCCCGAGGTGCCGGCCCCAGTCCCAGTACGGGCGCTGGACCATGGTCCGGACCTCGTTCCCCAGGAGTGCCCAGGTCGGGCTCCCGACGGCGTTGGCCAGCAGGAGCGAGCCCACCCGGTCGGGCTGGTGGTGCACGAACGCCGCCGAGACGCCACCGCCGAACGAGTGGCCGGCGACGAGCGCCAGGTCGTCGATGCCGGCGGCGTCGAGGAACCTCCCCACCCAGGCGCCGTAGCCGGCGAAGGTGCGGTCCCCCGCCGGGAGTTCGGGGGTACCGCCGAACCCGGGCAGGGCCGGGGCGACGACCCGGCATCCGGCCGCGGCCATGGCCTCGACCGGGCGTGCGTAGGCGTTGGGTCGCAGCCCCCAGCCGTGGAGGAACAGGGCGGCCGGACCGGTGCCGACCGTGCCGAACCGGACGCGGTGGCCGTCGACCGTGGTGGTGGCCCAGACGATGCGTTCCGGCTTCCGGGGCGTCCCCGCAGGAACGCGGCCACCGCGCAGGGCCACCCCGGACCGGTGGGATCCGGGTCGCCCCGTCGGCGGCCCGACCCGGGCGGACGTGTCTGCCTGCATCCGCCTACTCTAGGCAGTGCGACGCGCGCCGATCGTCCCACGGCGGCCCGTCGGCGCCCGTGATCCCCTGGGTGGCGGCTGGCACGTTACGCTCCTTCCGACATTCGCACGAAGCGAGGACCGCGGAACCATGGCCGAGAACCAGAAGAGCACCGGAACGGGTGGCAACAAGCCGAAGCCGGCCGGTGGCGGCGCCGGCACGAGCGCGAAGGACAAGAGCCGGGCCGCCAGCCGGCCGGTGGCGGCCAAGGCCCCCGGCAAGGGCGGCAACACGCCGCGTCCCGGCCGTCCGCCGCAGCGCGCCGCGAAGTCGGGGCCCTCGGGCCAGGGCAAGTGGATCGCCTGGGGCGCCGTCGGTCTGGTGGTCGTGGTCGTGGCCGTCCTGGTCATCGTCTTCGCCACCCGTGGCAGCAGCTCGAACAACGGGTACATCGCCACCGGCCCGGCCCCGGCCCAGGTGGTCCAGGACGTGACCACGGTCCCCGCGTCCGCCTGGGACAAGGTGGGTGTCACCTCGTCGATCCCGGTGGCCAAGCCGACCGTCATCAGCGGCAATCCCCCGATGACCCTCAACGGCAAGTCGCCGGCGATGCTCTACTACGGCGCCGAGTACTGCCCGTTCTGCGCGGCCGAGCGCTGGGCCATGACGGCGGCGCTGGCGCGGTTCGGCACGTGGAACAACCTCCAGATCACCGCCTCCTCGCTGTCCGACGTCGACGCGGGCACCCACACCCTCAGCTTCCACGGTGCCACGCTCGACAGCCCGTACATCACCTTCCAGGGGATCGAGCAGTACACCAACATCCCGGTTCCCGGCGCCTCGGGCCAGTACACCAACCTCCAGAATCCGACCAAGGAGGAATCGGCGATCCTGTCCAAGTACAGCTCGTCCAAGTACCTGCCGAACGGCAGCACGAGCGGTGGGATCTCCTTCCCGTTCGTGGACATCAACAACGGGATGCTGATCTCGGGGGCGAGCTACGACCCCCAGATCCTGGCCGGCCTCAGCTGGTCCGCCATCGCCTCCAGCCTGTCCGACCCGACCAATCCGGTGACCCAGGCCATCCTCGCCACGGGCAACTACATGAGCGCCGGGATCTGCCAGGCGACCAAGGGCCAGCCCGGGAGCGTGTGCCAGAGCCCGGGCGTCCAGGCCGCGGCCAAGGCCCTCGGCATCACGTTCGGCTGAGTCGGGAGCCGTCGCCCCGTGCCCACCGTCCGGTGGCAGCCGATCGCCACCCTCCTGCTGAGCGTCTACGGGCTCGGGGCGTCGATCTACCTGACGATCACCCACTTCGAGCCGAAGGCGCTGGCGTGCGTGTCCAACCCCACGTTCAGCTGCGAGAAGGTCACCCAGAGCCCGCAGTCGGAGATCTTCGGGATCCCGGTCGCCATGCTGGGCCTCGCCTTCTTCGTGCCGATGCTCGTGCTCTGCCTGCCGGCGGCGTGGCACTCGGCCGACCGCCGGATCCACCTGGCCCGGCTGGCCCTGTCGGCCACGGGGATCGGCATGATCCTCTACCTGATCGTCGCCGAGCTCTTCATCATCAAGTCGATCTGCCTGTGGTGCTCGAGCGTCCACGTGACGACCTTCCTCCTCTTCGTCGTCATCGTCACCGCCTCGCCGGTCGTCCTCGCCCCCGGCTACGGCACCGAAGGTACCGACGCCGAGGACCTGGCCGACGCGGACGCCGACGCGGTCTGAGCCCGTCCGGACCGGTGTGCAGATGAGCGACCGCGGGCGGATCCGCCCGGCGGAGCTCGCCTGGAGCGCCGTGGCCGTGATCCTCCTCGCCGTGGTCGCCCTGGTCACCTATGCGCTCACCCACGTGACGACCCCGGCGGCCGTGTCCCAGACCGCACGCACCTCACCCGCGGTGCTCGCCACGCTCTCGAACGTGCGCCCGTCGACGTTCGACGAGGTCGGCGTGACGGTGCCCGGTGCCGACCCCACCGCCCCCCGGGTGGTGACCCCTCCGGCCCCGCGTTCCTCGGGAGGCAGACCCGAGGTGCTCGCGGTCGGGGCGGAGTACTGCCCGTTCTGCGCCGCCGAGCGCTGGCCCCTCGTCGTCGCCCTCGCACGGTTCGGGCGCTTCACCCTCCTCCACGACGCCGCGTCCTCCGCCCAGTCGGTCTTCCCGGGGACGCCGACGTTCAGCTTTGCCGCCGTCCGCTACACCAGTGCGTACGTGACCTTCACCGGCGTCGAGCTCTTCTCCGACCAGATCGGGGCGGACGGCAGCTTCATCCGCATCGCCACGCTCACCCCGGGACAGGCCGCGCTGGTCGCCCGCTACGGCGCCGGCGGCGTCCCGGTGACGGCCCCGTTCGTCGACGTGGCCGGCCGGCTCGTCACGACGACCTCGGCGTTCAGCCCCGCCCTCCTGGCCGGCAAGTCCCAGTCCCAGATCGCCGCCGAGGTGGCCGAGCCCCGCAACCCGGCCTCGGACACGGCATCGGATCCACCGACGGGACAGGCGATCGTCGCCGCGGCCAACCAGCTGTCCGCCGGGATCTGCGCCGCCACCGGGCAGCAGCCCGCGGCGGTGTGCCGCTCGAAGGGTGTCCGCACCGCCGACCAGTCGCTCGGACTGGCGGCGCCGCCTGCGGCCTGAGCCCCGGGCCGCGGGCCCGGGGAGCGCTCAGCCGACCCGGCGCTCTGCGTGCTGCCTGCGCTCCATCTCGTTCAGACCGCCCCAGATGCCGTGCGGCTCGCGGATGCGCACGGCATAGTCCAGGCACTCCAGACGCACCGAGCACGTCCGGCAGATCGCCTTGGCCCGCTCCTCGCGCTGGAGCTTCTCCTCCTTGCGCTCGGCGTGCGCCGGGGGGAAGAAGATCTCCGCCTGGGGCCCACGGCACGCCGCCTTCAGCTGCCACGAATCCGTCAACTGCTCCACTCCCCGACTCCCCCTTCGGTGTGACCTGTCGTCTGGGAACGTACTCGCCGACCCCTGGGGAAACAAGGGGTCGATCCAGGATTCCGCCTGAATTCGGCCGCATTCGCGCCGTGGGTGGCATTCCTGGGCCCCCGGGGCCGTCCGCGTCCCGGCCGTCGCCGGGCCGCCGGTCCGGGACCGACAGGAGGGCCGCCGGGTGCAGCCGGCCGGAGCGGTGGGCCGGAGCGGTGGGCCGGAGCGGTGGGCCGGAGGACGGACACTACGCTCGGGTCCCCATGGACGTGCGCGACTTCTGCAGCCAGAGCCGGGTCCTGATCGTGGCCGGCAAGGGCGGCGTCGGCAAGACCACCATGGTCGCCGCACTGGCCCACCTGGCCGCCGGCGCGGGGCTCTCCGTCCTGGTGATCGAACTCGAGGGCCGCGCCGGGGTGGCCAGTGCGTTCGGGAGCAGCGGGGGCCTCGGCTACGCGGGTGAGGTGCTCCATGCCGCGGGGGCGACCGATCTCGGTGACGGGCCCGCGGTCGGGTCGACGGCGATCCCGCCGGGCACCGTGCACGCCCGCACCATCACCCCGGACGACGCGCTCCTCGAGTACCTCGACGACCACGGCATGCGCCGCTTCTCCAAACGGCTCCTGTCGTCGGGCATCATCGACATCGTGGCCGGGGCCATCCCCGGCATCCGGGACATCCTCGTGCTCGGCAAGATCAAGCAGATCGAGCAGCAGCGGGTGGCCGACCTGATCCTGGTCGACGCCCCGGCCACCGGCCACACGATGACCTTCCTCTCCTCCGCCGGCGGTCTGCTCGACGCCGCCCGGGGCGGCCCCATCCGGGCGCAGGCCGCCGACGTCGTGGCCCTGCTGTCGGACCCCGCCCGCTGCCAGGTCGCCCTCGTCACCCTGCCCGAGGAGATGCCGGTCAACGAGGTCGTCGAGGCCGCCTTCCAGCTCGAGGACCGGGTGGGCATCGCCCTGGGCCCGGTGATCGTCAACGCCGCCTACCCGTCGGCGCACGGGCTGGCGGTGCCCGCCGACGAGACCCTCGCCGCCGCCGGCGTGACGCTGGACCCCGGTCCGGCCGCAGGCCTCGAGGAGGCCCGCCGGTTCCGCCAACGGCGCCACGAGCTCCAGGAGGAGCAGATCCGTCGCCTGGCCGAGGAGCTGCCGCTTCCGCAGCTGCGGGTGCCGTACCTGTTCACCGACGCCATCGGCCCGCGCGAGCTCGACGTCCTCAGCGCCGCGCTGGGCGCAGGCATCGAGGCGCTGCACGACCCCGCAGGAGTGGCCCCGTGAGCGGTGCGTTGGCCGACGGGCCGCCGGCGGCGGCGCCGGCCACGATCAGCGAGGTCGTCCGCGACCGGTCGATCGTGATCTGCTGCGGCTCGGGTGGCGTCGGCAAGACGACCACCTCGGCCGCCCTCGCCCTCGAGGCGGCCCGGGTCGGGCGCACCGCGTGCGTCGTGACCATCGACCCGGCCCGCCGCCTGGCCAACTCCCTGGGGGTCGACGAGCTCACCAACAGCCCGACCCGCATCGAGGGGGACTGGACGGGCGAGCTCTACGCCCTCATGCTCGACCCCAAGGGCACCTTCGACGACCTGATCGCCCGGTACTCCGACTCGGAGGCGCAGGCGGAGGACATCCGTGTCAACCGCATCTACCGGAACCTGACCGGCACGCTGTCGGGCACCCAGGAGTACATGGCGATGGAGAAGCTGCACGAGCTGGTGGAGGAGGGCGGCTTCGACATCGTGGTGGTGGACACGCCGCCGTCGCGCAACGCGCTCGACTTCCTGGACGCCCCCCGCCGGCTCACCCACTTCCTGGAGAACCGGATCTTCCAGGCGCTGATGACGCCCACCCGTGTGGGGCTCCGGTTCATGGGCGTGGCGGCCACCGCGCTGCTGCGCACGATCTCCAAGGTGGCCGGGGCCGACATCGTCCACGACGCCGTGGCCTTCTTCCAGGCGTTCGAGGGGATGGAGGAGGGATTCCGGCTCCGGGCCGCCCGGGTGCGGGAACTCCTGACCCAGCCGGGCACGGCGTTCGTCCTGGTGGCCTCTCCCCGTCCCGATTCGGTGGACGAGGCCGTCCACTTCGCCGGCAAGCTGGTCGAGTCCCGCATGTCCGCCACCGCGCTCATCGTCAACCGGGTCCAGCCCCGGTTCGCCTCCGACGACCAACTGGCCGCGCTCGCCCCGTACGGCTCGCCGGCCGGTCGCCGGGCCGGCGGCGCCGCCGGCGATCTGGCCGACCTGGTCGACAACCTGGCCGGCTACACGCTGGCCTCGGACCGTGAGGAGGCGGTCTACGCCGGCCTGGTGGCCGAGGTCGACCCCGCACCCGTCTACCGGGTGCCCCTGCTCAACTCGGACGTCCACGACCTGGCCGGACTGACCGTCGTGGCCGACCTGCTGTTCGGCCAGGACCGCCCCTGACGCGGGCGCCCGGGGCCGGGCCGGCGCCGTGTGGGCACCGGGTGACGGGGCGCTAATCTCTGGTGCGTGCCGACCATCCTCGTGGCCAGTGACGCACCCACCGTGCGCGCCGAGATCGCCGCGACGGCGGGGAACCCCGACACCACCGTGGTCGAGGCCCGGTCCGGACCCGAGGTGATGGCCCTGGTGGCGGAGTCGCTGCCCGACCTGGTGATCGTCGACATGCAGATGGGCAACATGGGCGGCATGGCCACGACGCTCGAACTGCGGCTCGAGGCCTCCTACGACAAGCTCGACCACGTGCCGGTGCTGATGCTGCTCGACCGGCGTCCCGACGTCTTCCTCGCCCGACGGTCCGGGGCCGAGGGCTGGCTGGTCAAGCCCCTCGACCCGATCCGCATCCGGCGGGCCGTGGCCGCCCTGCTCGACGGCGGCACCTACTACGACGAGTCCTACGCGCCCCTGTCCGTCGTCGCCGCACCCCTCGCCTCGGGCGGCTGACGGCTCCACCCCCTACAGACCGGGTCACCGCCTTGTCCGTGTTCCGTCGCCACGAAGACCAGCCCGTGGGATCCCCGGGACGCCGGTCCCACCGGCGCGGACCCGCCGCGGCGCCGGCCGGGACCGAACCGGCCGGTCTCCCCGTCGACCGCGGTGCCGACGCTCAGGAGCAGTTCATCATCGAGGCCCTCCAGGACCTGCGGGACACCGTCGTCCGCGAGGTGATGACCCCCCGGGTCGACGTGGTCGCCCTCTCCATCCCGCTGACCGTGGAGAGCGTGTCGAAGGCGGTGCGGTCGTCCGGCCACAGCTGCTTCCCGGTGTGCGGCGAGGATCTCGACGACCTGATCGGCGTCCTGTTCGTGAACGACCTGTTCCGGGCCGGCTGGACGGTCACCGGGGCCGAGGAGGGTCGGAGCTCCCCCACCCCGATCGACATCTCGCGGCGGCTGCGCCAGCCGTTCCTCGTCCCCGAGTCCCGGCTGGTCCTCGACGTCCTGGCCGAGATGCGGCGTCAGCGCCGGGCGTTCGCCGTCGTCGTGGACGAGCACGGGGGGGTCGAGGGCGTGCTCACGGTCAAGGACCTGCTGGGTGCGCTGGTGGGCGACCTGCCCGACGAGTTCGACCCCGACGAGGAGCCCGAGGTGGTGCGGGTGGACGGGAAGCGCTGGCTGGTGGACGGTCGGACGAGCGTGGACGACCTCGCCGACCTGCTCGGCATCGACCTGCCCGAGGGCGAGTACGTGACGCTCGGCGGATACCTGTTCGACGCGTTCGGGCACATCCCGGAGGAGGGCGAGACCCACGACCTCGACGGCTGGCAGCTGCGGGTGTCCGAGATGGACAAGCGCCGGATCGCCAAGGTGGTCGTGAAGCGCACCTCCGCCGACCCCGTCGGGACCGGAACGGGAGATCCCGACGATCGGGGGACCGACCACACCGCCGTCGGCTAGAGTTTCCAGGTTCACCGGGAACGGCCTCGGCCGGCTCCGATGTACGGGCTGTGGCGCAGTTTGGTAGCGCGCTGCGTTCGGGACGCAGAGGTCCTCGGTTCAAATCCGGGCAGCCCGACTCGAAGATGTGCGAACCAGGGAGGGTCCTGCCCTCGGCTGCTCGCGTCGGCTGGCCGGCGGTCCACCGGTTGACGACGGTTCCCGGTCGTCCACCGTTTGTGACACCGGGCCCTGGCACCAGGTCACGGCACCGGGCTGCGACAACCTGCGAACGGATCCGGGGCCGGATTCGTCCGTCGCGATCCTCATGACCCCGTAGCCGTGCAGTGGGATCGGGTACCGGGACTCAACGACCGGGCGGAGGTTCTCCCCCGACGGCAGGGGCACCCCCCGCCTCCAGGGCCAGGGAGAGTCGGTCCGCACCGAGGCCGACGTCCACGCCGGCACCGTACGCGGTCGCCCCCGAGAGGATCGTCGCCAACGTCGTCCCCAATATCAGGCTGACCGCCTGTTCCGCGTTCAGGTCGCCGGCGATCCAGAATCCTGCGAACACCGCTGCGCCCACGAGACCCACTACTGCAACGAACCAACCCAGCAACAGGAGGATCCGCTCGACGCGGTGGGCGTGAGCGACCCGATCGGCCATGGAGGCGCCTGCTCCGGACATCGACAGATCCTCACTTCGGGAGCTTGACGGGTGGGGAGAGCAATCGGCTTCTGACCGACGACCACGGCGAGCAGATACCGACGCGGCGCCTGCACGGCGCTCGCCTTCGCCCCTGGGCGGGACAGTCACAGTGTACGCGGGCTCCGAGCCGGGATCCCGACGGTGCGCCACCTCCGGGATCCCCGGTGGTCATCGGGACGCTTCGTTGCGGAGCACTTCGGTCGCCTGCGGCAGGCGCGGCCGCGACCGGTCGACGAGCACGGGAGCGCCGGATTCGGTGCCGATCGGACCGGGCGACAGGTCCGACCCGCCGTCGCCGGCGTGGAGGAGCGCCGCCGCGACGCTGGCGGGCTGGTCCACCTGGAGGTAGTGGTTGGCCCCGGGAACGAGGTAGAAGAGGTTCCGCCCGGGCTTGAGCATGAGGAACTCGTTCCACACCCCGGCCGCCACCCGGGGCGGCGAGACGGTGTCGAGCAGTCCCCAGATCAAGGTGGTGGGGACGTCGGACTCCCGGAGCCGCTCGAGCCAGTCGCGCTCGTGCTCGGCCCGTTCGACCAGGTACTGGATCGTCTCGTGGAGCACCTGCACCCCGTCGTCGTGGGCGAAGGTGGCGGCCAGTGCGGTCACGTCGGTGTGGTCCGCCGCCCGGGGTGGGGAGAAGGTCAGCTCGCCCATGCCCGCGGCGAGCATCTCCGGCGTGAGCACCTCGAGTACGGACGGTGCCGTCGCGGCGTCGAGCACCATCCGCTGGAACTCGGTGAGGTTCGACAGGGGAAGGAAGATGTTGCCGTTGGTCAGCACCAGGTGCTCGATCACCGGGAGCGCGGGACGGTCGGCGTCCTGCCGGTCCCCCAGGACGTAGTCGAGGGACACGCTCGTCCCCCGGTCGTGGGCCAGGACCACCAGGGACTCGGCGCCGATGACCTCGCGCACGTAGTGGTCGAGGAGCTCGGCATCGCGCGCCAGGCTGTAACCCCAGCCGACGGGCTTGTCCGAGAACCCGTAGCCGGGGAAGTCCAGCGCACAGACCCGGTAGCGATCCTCGAGCAGGCCGACGATGTCGAACCAGTCGATGCTGCTCGTCGGGAACCCGTGGACCAGCAGCAGGACGGGGTTGTCGGCGTGTCCGGCCTCCACGTGGAAGATCCCCACGTCGTCGGCACTTCCGTCGCCCGGCGCCCACCGGAAGTAGGCACCCCGGCCTCGCCAGGCGGCGGCGCGTTCGTCAGCGACGGTCATGGTGGCCTCTCGATCTCCTCGACTGCGGCGTCCGGGTGGCTGCAGCCGAAGCACGTTAGGCCGACAGGGCGCCGGTCGTGGCGCCGTCGAACCCGCCGGCCGGGCCACGGTGGCCGTTTCCCATCCGACGCCGTTCCGGGAGGACGCGGTGGCGATCGCTGCCCCGCCGTGTCGCTCGAGCCGTACCGGACCACGGCCGCCGACAATGGACCTTGGTCCCTTGTCACTCCTGCCCACCGGCACAAGGATTGGCCGAGGTGGACTCCCCACCGGAGGCTCCCGGGTTGGACGCCGGCACTGATGCGGACGGAGACGGACCGATGGGCAAGCACAAGCACGAGGGGAAGCACCAGGGAGATCATCCCGGCGGAGCGTCCTCGGGAGGGACGCGGCCGGCGGCCGCTGCCACGGATCCGGGCGGAGCCGCCTCCCCACCCCTCGCCGACGTCCCGACGATGAAGCGCAAGGAGTACGAGCACGAGCTGCGGCAGCTGCACGGCGAGCTCGTCGCCGTGCAGGAGTGGGTCAAGGACACCGGAGCCAAGATCTGCGTCGTCTTCGAGGGGCGGGACACCGCCGGCAAGGGCGGCACGATCAAGGCGATCACCGAACGGGTCAGCCCCCGGGTCTTCCGCGTGGTGGCACTGCCGGCGCCGACCGAGCGCGAGAAGTCGCAGATGTACATCCAGCGGTACCTTGCCCACTTTCCTGCGGCCGGCGAGGTGATCATCTTCGACCGGAGCTGGTACAACCGGGCCGGCGTCGAACGGGTGATGGGCTTCTGCACCCCCGAGGACACCCGGCGGTTCCTCGAGCTGGTACCGGGAGTGGAGAAGGCGATGGTCGACTCGGGCATCCTGCTGCTCAAGTACTGGCTGGAGGTCAGCCCCGACGAACAGACCCGGCGCCTCCAGAGCCGCATCGACGATCCCCGGAAGGTCTGGAAGCTCTCCGAGCTGGACCTGCTGTCCTACCAGCGCTGGTCCGAATACTCGCAGGCCCGCGACGACATGTTCGCCGCATCCGACACCGCGTGGGCGCCATGGTGGGTCGCCCACTCCGACGACAAGAAGCGGGCGCGCCTGAACGTCATCTCCCACCTGCTCGACCGCATCCCCTACGCCCCCCTGGAGCACCGGGACGTCCAACTCCCGGACCGCAGGGCGGTGGACGACGGTCAGGTGCCGAACCCCCTGCTGCGGTACGTGCCGACTGCCTTCTGAGGACGGCGCCGCGATCCACGCGGGTCGGTTGCCGTGACGCCCGGCCCTACGAACCGGCCGCTGCCAGCGGATCCCTTCCCCGGGCGATGTCGAGGAGGTCCCGGACGGAGATGTCCCTCGCCCGACGTCGCTCGGCGGCGGTCAGGTTGTCCTCCGGGACCAGCAGTCGGAGACCCCGGGGGTGGATCCGGAACTCCAGCGGCGTGTCCAGTTCGAGGGCCTCGCCGTCGATGCCCGCATAGGCCTTGCCCGACCTGGACCGCACCTCGAACCGCTCGGCGGTGAACTCGTGCCAGTACCTGCTCCGTCGCCTCTGGCCCAGCGCCGACAGGGTGAAGACCTGGGCCGCCTCCACCCCGGTGCTGGCGGAGATGGCGACGACACCGAGCGTCCCGGTGTCGAGCCGCCGCCGTTGCGACGCGTCCAGGGTCGCGCCGAGGACGTAGGGGTTGTTCGACACCTGGATCAGGAAGGCACCGTCCACCTTCCCCCGGCCCGGGTCGGTGAACTGGAGGTCGAAGGGCTGCGTGGTGCGCCCCAGCATCTCGGGAAGCAGCGCTTTGGTCGTCTCCGACTTGGCCTCCCGGTAGCCCTCCTGCTGCACGATGGTGGCGTAGATCCCGAGCGACACGTTGTTGACGAAGAGCCGATCGCCGACCGTGGCGAAGTCGATCCTGCGCTCCAGACCGTCCCGGAAGGCGTCCAGGCTCCGCCGGGGGTCCTCGCGGTCGATCCCGAGATCGAGTGCGAAGTGGTTCCGGGTGCCCGCGGACACGCAGACGAACGGAAGGTCGTGCTCCACGGCGATGGAGGCGACCAGCGCCTGGGAGCCGTCGCCCCCGGCCATCCCCAGGCAGTCGGCACCCCGGGCGACAGCCTCCCGCGCCAACTGCTCGAGGTCGAGCCCCCGATCCAGCAGGATGACCTCGACCCCCAGGGAGCGCGCCAGCTCGACCAGGCCGAACTTCTCGACCTTCCCCCCGCCCGACCAGGGGTTGCAGAGGAGCACCGGGTGCCTCGGGGGGCGGACGGGCACCGGCCGCAGCTCGTCGTGGGCACGCAGGTCCCCCGTCAACGCGGCGCGCCCCAGGCCCACGGTCCCCGCGAGGAGCACGGCCAGGACCACCAACCGCAGCGCCACGCCACCCCCCTGCGGAGTCGCCCGGACCAGCGCCAGCACGATCGCCGCCGCGACGAGTGCCGCACCGGCGACGCCGACCGCCCTCCGGGGCATCCGTTCGGTGATCGCCCACCAGGCCCCGACTGTGGCCAGGCCGAGTCCGAGCACGGCCACGACGAGGAATCCGAGGTGGCGGGCGATGAATCCGACGAGGAGCGCTGCGAGGAGCAGGCCGCATGCCGTCGAGCCCAGTGCAAAGCCACGCTCACGCCAGGTGATCCGATTGGGTGTCCGACTCAACGCCGTCCACCTTCCGAGGTCGTTTCCCGTGTGTCGGTCCGCGCTGCGCCGCGTCCTGGGTATCGCATGGTGCCAACCGTAGAGTCCATCCACCACCGCGGGTAGGGCACAACGGCCCGCTGTGGCGCGCCGGCGCCGCCCGGTAGGTTTGCGCCGTGTCCCGGGAGCCGTCGTCGACACGGGCCGTCTCCGCCCGCTCGTGCCTCCTGGCGCTCGGTTGGATCGGCATCACCGTGGCACTGTTCGGCATCGGCCAGTTCGTCGTGCACTCCCACGCCGTCACGGACTTCGACCGGCACGTCACCGCCTGGGTCGTCGACCGTCGCACGCCGGCACTCGACACGACGATGAGGGCGCTCACGTGGATCGGCTCGTGGGTGGGGGTCGCCGTCACCGGTGGAGTCCTGCTGGCGCTGACGACGACGAAGCGGCTGCGGACCGCCGCGCTCGCCGTCTTCGCCGTCGCCTGGGCGGGCGAGTACGCCATGGTGAACCTCGTCAAACACGCCGTCGATCGCCCGCGGCCGCCCGAGGTCCTCCGGCTGGTGCCCGTCCACAGTTCCTCGTTCCCCTCAGGACACGCGGCCAACGTCACACTCGTGGCTGTGACGGCCACGGTGGTCGCGTTCGTCCTGTCGCGCCGGCGCCCGGTCCGTGCCGTGACGGCCGCCGTCGCCTGCCTGACCGTCGCCGTGGTCGGCTTCTCGCGGGTGGAGTTGGGCGTGCACTGGACCACCGACGTCCTGGCCGGTGTCCTCGTGGTGCTCGTGTGGTCGGCGGCCGTCCTCGGGCTGCTCGGACCCCTGGTGGCCCCCGGCGTCCCCGGATCCGGGAGGGACGACCCCGGAGCGACCGGCCCGCCGTCCGATGGGCCGGTAATGGCGACAGGAGTGTCGAATCGGGCCCCTACCGTTCGTTCCACAGGTGTCCGCCGAGGCACGGCGGACGGAGAAGGAGGACGACCATGACCCAGTACCTGCTCAGCATGATCCAGCCCGGCGACGGTGAACAGATCCCGCCCCCCGAGGTGCTCGAGGGGATCATGGCCGAGGTGGGGCGCATCCGGGAGGAGCTGGCCGCCCAGGGCTCCTGGGTCTTCGGGAACGGGCTCCACAGGCCGTCGGAGGCCGCCACCGTCCGGCTCGAGGACGGCGGTCCCCTGGTGACCGACGGCCCGTTCGTCGAGATGAAGGAGCACCTGGGCGGCATCACCATCATCGACGTCGCCGACCGGGACGAGGCGCTCCGGTGGGCGCTGCGGTACGCGGAGGCGACGACCCTGCCCATCGAGGTCCGGGAGTTCCAGTAGGCCGGACCGGTTCGGCGTCGACACGGGGTGTGGCGCGCCGTGGTGGGACGCGTCCGACGGCGGGGGACCCGGTCCCCACGGTCAGGGCCCGACGACGACCCCGTACATGTCGTGGAGCGGATAGCTCAACAGCTCGAGCCGTTCGCCGTCGGGGCCCGGGAAGTAGGCCGAATCCCCGTTCACCACGTGGACCTCGATGCCCGCGGCCCGGACCCTGGCCACCAGGCGCTCGAACTGGTCGGGGGTGACGCTGATGGCGATGTGGTGGAGTCCGCCCAGCACCTCGGCGTACTCCCCGAGCTCGAGGCCGGGGAAGTCGAAGTAGGCGAGGTAGTTGCCGTTCCCGACGTCGAAGAAGAAGTGGGTGGAGCCCCGGTAGTCCCGGTTCTCGAACAGCTCCGCCAGCGGGAATTCGAGGAGATCCTGGTAGAAGGTGATCGTGCGCTCCACGTCGCTCGACAGGATGGCGAAGTGGTGGAGCCCCCGTGCCGACGACGGTGGTCGCCGCCCCGGCGGTCGGAGATGGGCGGCACGGAGGCGGTCCCACTCGTCGCTGCGGTCGACGTCACTCCCGTGGTCGGTCATCGATTGCACCTCACTTGGCTGAACAGTACCCACGCGCGGCGACGGCCGCCCGCGTCCGCACCGTCCGCTACGTTCGGCCCGAGACGACGCGCCCGGACCTCCCGATCATCGGGCGGATCCCGGGCAGGTGAAGGAGGGGGAGGCCATGTCGGGACGTCACGCCCACGAGGTCGCGTGCGACCACCGCTCCGGCACCCGGCGCGCCGTCGCGCTCGCGATCGCCCTGGTCGCCGGCTTCGCCGGCAGCATCGTGCCCGCGGCGCCGGCGCCGGCGGTGGCCGGTGCCGCAGCCGCGTCGCTCACGATCGCCCCGTCGACCGGGCTCGTCGACGGCGCCACGGTGTCCGCCGTCGTGTCCGGGGTGAGCCCGGGGAGCCTGTACGTGCTCGCCGAGTGCGATCCGACCGCCTTCGCGCTCCTGGCTGCGCACGCATCCCCGTCCGACGCGTGCGACTCCCGGCATGCCGCGGTGGTGGCGACGGACGCCGGTGGGTCCGCGGCCACCGTGCTGCACGTGCCGGCGGTCCTCACCACCTCGCTCGGGCCCGCGGACTGCCGGAAGGTCCAGTGCTTCCTCGCCGCGGAGTCGCAGTACTCGCCCGGCAGCGCGCCGTTGCTGGTGCGCAACGTCTCCTTCTCCCCGACCGCGTGCGCGGCGCGCACGGCGTGCGGGACACCCGCCGACGCGTGGGACCCCTCGCTCGGCCCCCCTGCCCCGCCGGCCTCCGTCACCGCGGCACCCCGGAACGACCCCCCCGCCCACACCGCACGGACCACGACGGCGACACCCGGGCACCCGGTCACCGTCGACGAGACCGCCGGTGTGGCCACCGACCTCACCGGTACGGATTCGGTCACCGGCCCCTACCGGTCGAGGTTCGCGGCGCCGGTCGTGCCCGCCAGGGCCACCGCCGGTGAAGGGCTGCTCCGCCTGGCGCTGGCCGCACCACGGACCTCGTGGGCCGGTCCCCGTCCGGCGTCCACCGTCGTGGACGTGACCGTGACCGACCGGACCACCGCCACCGTCGTGGGTACCCAGCAATTCGTCCTCTACTGGGGGTCGTCGACCTTCACCTACGGGGGGTTCATCGGACCCGCCACCACCGCGGACGCCTACCGGGTGACGGTCACGGCCGAGGCCGCCGCCTCGTCCGGCGGTCTCTCGTGGCCGCAGGGCTCGGCCACGCCCACGGCCACCGTGGTGGATTCGCAGCTCGAGGTGGTCGGCCGGTCCAACGCACAGTACCTGGCCACCGCCTACGCACCCGTCCTGTTCGGCCGGTCGACGTCGGCCCTCCACGACGTCCCGATGCTGGTCGACGCCACGGCCACACCCGTCGGGGGCGGCGCCACCGACCTGTCCTACACGGTGATCTGGAGCCACGAGGACGCCGGCACCGGGTTCGTCCCCTTCCTCGAGTGGGGCACCTGGGGCCGCATGACCGACATCGAGACCGCCATCACGTTCACCGTGGCGGCCGACGGCGCCGTCTCGAACGCGGACTACCTCTGGGGCGGCGAGCCGGTGACCGGGTTCCCGGACAGCCAGGGTGCGCTCCAGGAGGTCGACCGGCCGTTCACCGGGACCTGGGACGGGACCCATCCCGTGCTGCGCGACGCGACCGGAAACAACGACTTCTCCGACGAGGGGACCACACCGTTCCGGTTCCAGCTCGCCCCGGTCCCCGGGCCGGCCACCGGGCAGACCCGGGAGTCCGTCATGGACGCCCATCCCTTCACCTACCGGGTGTCGGGCGAGGAGGTGCTGCGCTGGTACGGCGACGTGTCGACCGACCCCCGGTCGCCCGCACCGGGCGACGCCCGCCAGTACGCCACCGTCGACCTCGCCGCCACGGGCACGGGGGTGTCGTCGCTCGCCGTGGAACTCCGCCTGTCGGGCGACCCGACCTGGTACGCCAGCGACTTCCACACCGGCTACCCGGCCCACGGCACCGGTCACTTCCGCACGGTCGTCAAGCTCCCGACCGGCTGGCAGTCCCGGTCCGTCACCGGGGTGCGCGTCCAGGCCTACCCGCCCGCCGCGGCGTCGACGGTGGTGGTGGAGGGACTCCGCGTGCTCCGGCTCCGGCCCGACTGGAGCCTGGTGACGCTGCACGTCCCCGCACCCCGGGTCGTCCGCGGCGCGACGGACATCCCCGTGGCCCTCACCACGGCGGTGGTCTCCGGCACGAGACTGACCCGCGGGCCGGGTCGGTCGATCGCACCCGTCGAGGTCCGGGTGACCGACGCCGCCGGGGCGCCGGTGGCCGGGGTTCCCGTGACCTTCCACGCCGGCCCCGGCGGTGCCGTCTTCGCCACCTGCGGGTGCGGGACGGTCACGGTCACCAGCTCGCCCCGGGGGTTGGCCACGGCCTCCCACCTCTCCGCACCGGAGACGGCGGGTCGCTCCGTCCTCACCGCGTCGACACCGGACGGTGCGGCGAGACCGGCGACCGTGACCCTGACGGTGGCCTGAGCGCCGGCCGCGCGTGCCGTGCTCAGCGGCAGTCGGCGCAGCGGCCCAGGATGGCGAAGTGCCGCAGGTCGAGTTCGAAGCCGTACCGCTCGCGGGCGGCCTTCGCCAGCGACCGGAACAGCTCGTCGGGGGCCTCCACCGCCGTTCCGCACCGCTCGCACACGAAGTGGCAGTGCGCCCCCGCGGCAAGGTGATAGGTGGCGGGTCCGTGTCCGAGGTGCGAGTGGACCACCACGCCCAGCTTCTCGAGCTCGTCGAGGTTCCGGTACACGGTCGACAGCGCGACGTCGGGGGCCTGGGCCTGCACCGACTCCGCCAGCTCCTCGGCCGTGTGGTGACCGGGATCGTCGAAGAGGGCTCCGAGCAGCAGGCGCCGGGAGCTCGTCACCCGTCCGCCGTGCTCGCGGACCAGGGCCAGCGCGTCGTCGACCGTGCGCACCTCGTGGAGGTGTTCGTGGGAGGGGAGTGAACGGCTCACCGGTACCTCACCCGAGGTCGGGCCCGGACCGCACCCGGCTCATTCAGCCCGCCGATCCGGCCTGGCGGGCGCCGCGATAGGTCCCGAACGACCAGTGGTTACCCTCGGGGTCGCGGACGGCGAACTCCCGCGAGCCGTACTCGGTGTCGTGCGGCTCGCACTCGACGCGGGCTCCGGACGCGGACGCCCGCTCGTAGAGGGCGTCCGGGTCGTCGCAGGCCACGTACACGCTCATCGCGCCCGGTGGCGCGACCCGGGTCCCGTCACCGGGGCGCTCGCTCCCCAGCATCACCCCCCCTCCGGCAGGCCAGGCCAGCTCGGCGTGGTCGACCGTGTCGCCCTCGCCGTGGACGACGACCTCCTCGAACCCCAGGACGTCGACCAGGAAGGCGATCAGCGTCCGGGCGTCTCGTGCCCGGACGGTCGGCCAGACCATGGGTGGTGCACCGGTCGTCCCCACGTCCGACATCATGACCCACCCGCGCCGGGAAGGGAACCGGCGAAGGTCCCGATCACCTCGTCGCGCCAGGCCCGCACCAACGGCGACCGGTCCGAAGCCGTCCGCCCGAGCCGCACCAGGACAAGGTCGAGGGCCGGGACGATGTCGAGGTACTGGCCGTCGTGGCCCGCGGCCCAGAACGTGCCCAGCGCGTCGCCGCGTGCCCACCAGTGGGCTCCGTGGAGCGTGCCGTCGTCGGGGTCCACCGACCGCGGCGTCCGTCCGGCATCGACCCAGCCCTCGGGTAGCAGGCGTCTGCCGTCCCAGACGCCGTCCCGCAGGTAGAGCAGGGCGAACCGGGCGAAGTCGCGGGCGGTGGCGTGCACGTAGGAGCCGGCGACCCACGTGCCGGCGTCGTCGAACCCCGCACTCGCCGTCGTCATGCCCAGCGGACCGAAGAGCCGCTCGTCCAGGAACGCCTCGTAGGGGGCGCCCGGGCCCACGGTCCGGGCCACGACGCCGGACAGCACCATGCTCGTGCCCGTCGAGTAGCTGAAGCGCGTGCCCGGCGGTGCCGCCAGCGGCCGGTCGGCCGCGAAGCGGGCCATGTCCGCCTGTCCCACTCCCCACAGCATCTGCATCACGTCGGACGCATCGGGGTCCTCGTAGTCCTCCGAGAACGCCAGGCCGTCGCGCATGGCCAGGAGGTCCGCCACCGTGATCGCGGCCCGGGGATCACCCGCGGCCCGCCACGCCTCGACCGCGGCCGGCTCGTCCGGGTCGATCCGGCCGTCGCCGACCAGCATCCCGATGACCGCGTGCAGCATCGACTTGGCCACCGACCACGAGAGCAGCGGGGTGTCCGGGCCCACCGGCCGGCCCGGTCCGTCGAACCGCGGCAGTACGCCGCCGTAGCGCTCGGCCACCAACCGGCCACCCTGGACGACGACCACCGCGTAGGTGTCGCGCAGCGGGCCGTCGGGGTCGAAGGCCGCTTCCAGCAGGGGTTCGAGGTCGACGCCGGCCGGCGGTCCGCCCACGGGCCACGCCGTCGTGGGCCAGGCCACGCCCGGCGGCTGGGAGGGCAGGGGCACCGGCGGGCCGGAGGGGACGGTCGGGTCGCGCACCGGTCCAGCATCGCGCGGGCGACCCGTGACGGCTCCCCGGGTGCGGACGCCGGTCGCGACCGGCGGAAGACCCCGTAGGATTCGCACTGCCCGCACGGTCACCGGCCCGGGCGACAGCGATCGCATCCCCCCGGACGCACACGGGGGCACGAGCACACGAGGAGTCACCATGGAGATGGAATACCGACGTCTGGGCGGCACCGGGCTCAAGGTCAGCGTCCTGTCCTTCGGGTCCTGGGTCACCTTCGGTCCGCAGCTGGCCGGCAACCTGGCGGAGGACTGCCTGTCCGCCGCGTACGACGCCGGCGTCAACTTCTTCGACAACGCCGAGGGCTACGAGGCCGGGAAGTCCGAGACGATCATGGGGGAGGCGATCCGCTCCCTCGGGTGGCCCCGGCACTCCTACGTGGTCTCCACCAAGCTGTTCTGGGGCCTCCACAAGGAGGTGAACATGCGCAACACCCTGAACCGCAAGTACCTGATGCAGGCCATCGACGGCTCGCTCGAGCGCATGGGCCTCGACTTCGTGGACCTCGTCTACTGCCACCGCCCCGACCCCGACACCCCGGTCGAGGAGACGGTGTGGGCCATGTCGGACATGATCAGCGCCGGCAAGGCCCTCTACTGGGGCACCTCCGAGTGGTCGGCGGCCGCACTACGCGAGGCCTGGGACGTGGCCGAACGCCACCACCTCCACAAGCCGGTGGTCGAGCAGCCGCAGTACAACCTCCTGTGGCGCGACCGGGTGGAGCAGGAGTACGCACCCCTCTACGAGGGGATCGGGCTCGGGCTGACGACCTGGAGCCCCCTGGCGTCCGGGCTCCTGACCGGCAAGTACCTCGACGGCGTACCCGAGGGCTCGCGGGCCTCACTTCCCGGCTACGAGTGGCTGCGGAACCTGCTCACCGACGAGGACCGCAACGCCACCGTGGCCCAGCTGGCCGCCGTCGCCGAGGACCTCGGGTGCTCGCTCGCCCAGCTGTCGATCGCCTGGTGCGTCAAGAATCCCCACGTGTCGTCCGTGATCACCGGGGCCAGCCGGGTGGAGCAGGTCCACGAGAACCTGTCGGCCCTGGAGGTCGTCCCGCTGCTCGACGACGACGTGATGGGACGCATCCACCGCATCGTGGGCTGACCCCGGGCCGTCCCGGCGCCGCCCACACGCGGGGGTGCGTCACGGGCTAGTCGGCGGCCCCGCCGTCCCGACGGTCGTCCGCGTGCGCACCGCGGGCGGTCCGCGCCGCCCGCGTCATCCGGTCGGCATTGTGGTTGACCCGCCGGACCAGCCACAGCGAGAACGCCGCCGCCGGCAGTTCGATGCCGACGGCCATCAGCAGCGCCACCGCCCGGGCGCCGCGACCGGAGCTCGTCATCACGTCGAACCAGGCGTCCACGACCAGCAGGGTGGCGGTGGCCGTCGCCGGAAGCTGCACCCGCGGGTCGACCCGGAAGGCGAAGTAGGCGGTGAGCACGATCGCCGACACGAGCAGGAGGTCGAATCCGACCCATGCCCCCCGGTAGTGGGCGGTGACGTCCCGACGGGGGAGCGTCAGGGCCAGGTACACCGTCCACGGGATCAGTGCCAGGGCGGCGATCAGATAGCCCCAGGCCATGCGCCGGGCCCGCTGGCGCACCTCGTCCAGCGACAGTCCGGGCCCGTCCGTCCGGGTGGCCGGGTCGTGGTCCTCGCTCACCCGATCAGACTACGGGCGGGTGGCCGTCGCGGACACGGCAGGACCGCGGGACGGATCCTCACAGTCAGACGAGGGAGCCCCGCGGCCGGTCGAACAGATCGCCACGCTTGAGCGCCGCCTCCTCGAGCGAGTCCTGGGTGGCGTTGCCGAGGACGGTGGGGATCCGGTGCCAGCTGCCGTCGCCGGACAGGGACCACGACTGGACGTCATCGGCCAGGTTCACGGCGAGGATCTCCTCGAGGCGTTCCACCGCCTCGGGATCGGCGACCGGGATCATGGCCTCCACCCGTCGGTCCAGGTTGCGCCGTCGCAGGTCGGCCGAGCCGATGTAGTACGTCGCCGGGCGGCCGGCCGCGCCACCGAACCGCAGGATCCTCGAGTGCTCGAGGAACCGCCCGACGATGGACCGCACGTGCACGGTCTCCGAGAGGCCGGGCACGCCCGGCCGGAGGCAGCAGATCCCGCGGACGATCAGCTCGATCGGCACCCCCGCACGCGAGGCACGGTAGAGGGCGTCGATCACGGCCACGTCGTCCAGCCCGTTCACCTTGATGACGATGCGGCCGGCCGGACCCGCTTCGGCCTCGGCGTCGATCAGCTCCACGACCCGGTCGCGGATGCCGCCGGGGGAGGTGACCAGCTCCTGGTAGTCGGGCGGCTGGCTGAACCCGGTGATGTAGTTGAAGAACCGGGTCACGTCGGCTCCCAGTTCCGGGCGCGACGACAGCACGCCGAGGTCCTCGTAGATGCGGGCGGTCTTCGGGTTGTAGTTGCCCGTTCCGACGTGGCAGTAGATCCGGACGGCGTCGCCCTCCTGACGCACCACGAGGGTGGTCTTGGCGTGCGTCTTCAGGCCCATCAGTCCGTAGATGACGTGGGCACCGGCCTCCTCGAGGGCTCGTGCCCATCCGATGTTGGCCTCCTCGTCGAAGCGGGCGGTCACCTCGACGAGCACCGCGACCTGCTTCCCCCGCTCGGCGGCCCGCACCAGCGCGGCCACGATCGGGCTGTCCCCCGAGGTCCGGTACAGGCACTGCTTGATGGCCAGGACGTGCGGGTCCTCGGCGGCCTCGTTCATCAGCTCCTCGACGGACGCCGAAAAGGAGTCGTAGGGGTGGTGGACGAGGACGTCCTGACGGTCCAGGACGGTGAAGATGCTGGCGTCCTCGTCGCGCTCGACGGAGGTGAACGCAGGCGGGACCAGCGGTGTCCACGGAGCGTCGTGCAGGTCCGGGCGATCCAGCGCGTAGATGTCCCACAGGCAGCCCAGTCCCAGCGGCCCGGCGAACCGGTAGACGTCGTCCGGGCCCAGGCCGAGCTCCTCGGTCAGGCGGTCGATCGAGGCCTCCGAGGTGCGGGCGTCGATCTCGAGCCGCACGACGGGCAGGAACCGGCGGCGTCGGAGCTCCTCCTGCAGTGCCAGCAGCAGGTCGTCGGCGGCGTCGTCGTCGAGGGCGAGGTCGGCGTCGCGGGTCACCCGGAACACGCAGGCCTCACCCACGTCCATTCCGGGGAAGAGCTCGTCGAGGAACGCCACCATCACCTGTTCGAGCGGGACGAAGCGGCTGCCACCCGGCAGGGCGAGGAGCCGGTCGACGTTCGGCGGGATCTTGACCCGGGCGAACCGGGACGCGTCGTCCTGTCGGCTCCGGACCTCGACGCCGATGTTGAGCGACAGGTTGGAGATGTAGGGGAACGGATGGCTGGGATCGACGGTGAGCGGTGTCACGACCGGAAGGATGAGCCGGTCGAACACGTCGTGGAGGAACTCCCGGTCGTCCGGGCCGAGGTCGTCCCAGTGGCAGAGCTCGACTCCCTCCGCGGCCAGCGCGGGGGTGAGGGTGTCGAGGAGCAGGGACTCCTGACGCCGGACCATGCGTTCGAGCGAGGCCCGGACGTCGTCGAGCAGCTGTTCGGGGGTGCTCCCGTTGAGTGCCCGGGAGGTGATGCCGGCCACCACCTGGCGGCGCAGCCCGGCCACCTGGACCTGGAAGAACTCGTCGATGCGCTCGGAGAAGAGGACGAGGAACTTGACCCGTTCGAGCAGCGGGAGGTCTGCTTCGGCGACCAGGTCGAGGAGGCGGTCGTTGAAGTCGAGGTCGGAGAGCTGACGGGCGAAGTACCGGGGATCCGCCCGTGCGTCCGACGCGCTCCCACCCGTCCGCTCCGGATCGTCGCTCACATCCCAACGATACCAAGCGGCCTGCCGGCCTCCCGCGGGTGGCGGCCCGACCCCGGCGGACCTCGACCTCCCACCGTCCGGGCGTGCCCCCGACTGGGCCACAATGGGTCGGACGGTTCACCGAGGAAAGCGCAGGGCTCATGAGCACGGATCGCACGATCGACGTCATGGTGGAGATCCCCCGGGGCAGCCGGAACAAGTACGAGTACGACCACGAACACCACGTGTTCCGCCTCGACCGCCGCCTGTTCTCCGCGACCTTCTACCCGGCGGACTACGGGTTCGTACCGGACACCCTGGCCGAGGACGGCGATCCGCTCGACGCCCTGGTGCTCATCGACGAGCCGACCTTTCCGGGCTGCATGGTGGAGAGCCGACCCGTCGGGGTCTTCTGGATGACCGACGAGAAGGGTCCTGACGCCAAGATCATCTGCGTGGCCTGCGGCGACCCGATGTGGGAGTCGGCACGGAGCCTGGACGAGCTGCCCCCCCACCTCACCTTCGAGATCGCCCACTTCTTCGAGGTCTACAAGGACCTCGAACCGCACAAGCGCACCGAGGTCGCCGGATTCGACGGCGTCGAGGCGGCGTGGGAGGAGATCGAGCGGTCGATCGAGCGGGCGAAGTCGGCGTCGTGACCGGCGCGCCGGCGCCTCAGGCGGCGTCGGACGGGGCCGCCGCCGCCTCGAGGCCGTCGAGTATCACGCCGGCCGCCCGCTGGATGGCGGCGCCCGACGAGGAGATGGCGGCCGTCGCCTCGGGCCCGCCACCGGCCCACGTGGCCACGTAGCCGAACGAGTAGCCGCCCGAGTCGATGCCGAGGCTGCGGCACACGACGTAGGCCGTGGACTCCGCCTCGAGCTCGGCCAGGGCCCGGTCGGCGGCACCCTCGTGCAGCAGGGCGTGTGCCAGCTCGTGGGCCAGGGTCTTGACCTGCTGGGCCGGTCGGTTGCGGGACTCGATCCGGATCCGGCGGGCCCCGTGGGTGCAGTCGCCGTTGGTGCCACCGGGGAGCTCGGCCGGCTCGACCGTGTATCCGAGGGCCTCGGCCCGGCCCCGCAGCGCGTCGAAGCAGGCGCCGGGGTCGTCGCCGTCGAGGTTCCGGCAGACCTCGGGCAGTTCCTCGCCCTCCGTCTGCGCCACGTCGAACACCGCCACCGGCCGGAACCCGTGGACCGGGCGGCGCTCGTCGCCGTCGTCGCCGGGGACGGGCCGGCCCACCATCGGCGCGAGGATCCAGATGGCGCGCTCCCCCTTCCGGACGGATCGGCCCAGCCCCTTCCACGTGGCGAACCCGGCGACCCGCGTGGCACCCGGGTCCTGGGCCCCGATGAGCAGCACGTTGTTGAAGCTGTACCGGTGGAACCGCCCCTGGAGCTCGAGGTGGGACCGCCACCGGTCCGAACCGGTGAGGGAGCGGATCCCCTCGGCCAGCGTGTCGAGCAGTCGGTCGCGTGCGGTGGTGTCCATGGGATCGCTCCTGGGTTCGCGGGGCGGTCCGACCGTCGGACTCCCCGGTGACGGGGGCTCCGTCCGGAGCGACGGCACCCGGGACGGCCCCGGGGGCGTGACGGTTCGGACCCTACGGCCGGGGTGCGACGGCCACGGGGCGGCCGGCGCGGGACGGCCCACCGGGGGGCCTCCGGCCCCCGTCGTGGAGGCCACGGCGGGGGTCGGCTGGTACGGTGAGGACTCCCGTGGCGCACGTCCCGCCACCCACGGGGGCGTAACTCAGTTGGCTAGAGTGCGACCTTTGCAAGGTCGAAGTCGTGGGTTCGAGTCCCATCGCCTCCACCACCTCGTACTTACTCCAAACTGCGACTTTCGAGTTGCAGCCATCCATCCCTACCTGGCCCCCGTTACTCCAAACGGGGGCCTTGAGGGATTGCAGGGCTGAGACCTGCACTTCAGGTGGCACCGAGACGGTGCCTCGTGAAGTACGGATCTCTTCGAACTCATCGTTTGCCGGAACAAGAATGTCGAACGGGGCTTGGTAGGTCCTGTCGGAAACTCGGTCCTCGTAGACGTAGAGCTTCTTGAATACGGCCTGATTCAAGAGTCGGCGCGCCTCTGGACCCATCCGCCGGTACAACTCATGCGGGTCGCGGGCAATGTCTAGCGCTGCCTCGATCAGTCGTGCACCAACTTCAAGGCCTGAGTCAATGTCCTCCATCTCGTGATCGAGTTTGACCCGGTCGTCGCGAATCTTCTTCAGGCGTGCTCGGACCTTCATTACGGGCATGCCCTCGTCGCCGACCAGTTCGAGCAGGTGCTCCTCTCGCCGGTCTAGACGGTCGATCTGGACCGCGATGTCGTCACGCCTCAACTTCGTCGAGCGTTGCTTGTCCTCCAAGGCATCGTGCAGCTGATGCCGCACCCAACTGGCGAACTCGGGGGTTACGCGAAGTCGGCTGTACTCGTCCTCAATCTTCTCCTCGATCGTTTCGATATCCAAGTAACGAGTCGTACAGACCTTTTCCTGCTTGCCACGGCAGAAGAAGTAGAAGTACTCGTATCCCAGGCGGCTGGCGGTGCGCTGGATGATGATCCGTGACTCCCGACCACTGTCACGACATTGGCCACACCACAGACTGCCCTTGAGATAGTGATGAAACTGCCGCTGACGAACACCGCGGCCGCTGCGACTCTGCACGATCTCCTGAACACGCTGGAACAGCTCGGGCGTCACCAAGGCTTCGTGTCGACCCTGAAACTCCTCACCCTTGTAGCTGACGAAGCCGGCGTAGTAGCGATCCTGGAGCAGCCTGGCGAGAGTGGATGTCGATATCGGACCCTCGGGCTGTCGCCCCGGTCTAGTCCGCAAGCCTCGATCATCAAGCACCGCAGCAAGCTGACTGATGCTGTAGTCGCCCGTGGCATACAACTCGAACGCCAGTCGCAGAATCGGGGCACGATCTGGATCGAGGGCAACGGTGCGGATCTCCCGACCTTCGTATTCTTCGCGAACGTTTCGGTAGCCAAGCGGCGCTCTGCCCAGCGTTCCGCCACGGCGCGCCTTCTCACCCATCTTGTAGGAGATGTCGGCCCCGTCTCCCCGCGAGCGGAATTCATTCATCGCCGCGAGAATGCCGTGCATCAGTTGACCCTCTGGCGACTCGTCAATGTGTTCAGTCGCAGAGATCAGGCTGACGTTGTGCTGCCTGAGAGTCATCAGCACGATGGCGTCATCGACGCGGTTGCGATTCATCCGTGAGAGCTTGTAGACGAGGACGTAGTCGACGTCGCGTTCGGTGCGGATACGTTCAAGCATTGCCTGGAACTCGACGCGCTTGTCCATCGAGGTTGCTGATCTACCGGGTTCAACGAACTCCCCGACGATCTCGATACCGAGTTGCTTAGCTTTGGCCTCACACGATCGTCGCTGAGCCGGGATGGACAATCCCTCGGGGTCGTAGTCGGTGTTCACCTGAGATACAGAACTGACTCTCAGGTAGAGCACTGCCCGCTTTCGCGCCATCGCCGGCTCGGCGGGGACCTTGATTCTCTTGGTTGTCACGACCTCAGTCATCTCCCGCCCTCCCCTCCGGGACAAATTGACGGCTCCTGAAACCGCGACGCCCCGTCCTGGGTAGGGCGGGGCGATTTTGCAAGGTCAGTATTCGTCATGGGTGTTTCTCCTTTTCACGGTGAAGGGTCAACGCTCTGCGCAGCTGGGGTCAGCAGATTGATCTGCAGCAATCGGACCTGAACGGCGGTCCACGATGTCTCGAACCGCTGGGCCAATCGCCTCGGGTCATGCATGCCCAGCTCGAAGTAGTGATGACGCATCCAGTGAGCCGGCATGAGCAGGCAAGCGGCGAAGTAGTCACAGACCTGCTCCGCTCGCTCGTGAGCCGAGATTCCTGGAAGATCTGGATACAGGACCTTGATGAACGGATTGTCGAGCACGTGCTTGAATTCATGGGCAATCGAAAACCGCTGACGGGCCGGCGATTCGTCGTCGTTGACGACAATTAGCCAGCGTCCCTTGCTCCAGTGGGCAGCACCCGAGACCGGACAAGGCCGCATGCGCTCGACCTCGATGCGCGGAAGGTCGGTGATGATGCTCTCGGGCACGGGCGGAAGGACCACGCGTGATCCGGAGAGCAGCAGATTGGCTTGTAGCTCGGCTACTTGCATGGCTTCCTGCATAGTGAGTGGACGGATAGGGACAACGTCACGCAGCTTCCTTATGACGTCCTTCATGGCGCCCTCCGTTCCCACCGGTGTATTTCTGCTCCAGAAGTTCGAAATGGGCTTGCAGCTGTCGGATTGCCTCGGGAGGCAGGTCGTAGCGGCTTCGGAGGTAAGGGACGAAGCTCGGAAGCCCGTCACTGAAGTTGGCTGCGACGAACAGTTCCGTGGGCTCCAGGCCAAGTGCCTTGGCCACACGATTTAGAGACTTCGGATCGGGATTCTGGTAGTGGCCGCGCTCCAGGCGTGACCACCATCGCGGGTCGACTCGGGCAGCATGCGATGCCTTGGCGATGGACAGATCCTTCGTCAGGCGCTGCTCTCTGATGATTTCTCCAACTGACCTTCTCATTTCAATAGTCATATAAAACTCCCTGGTCACAGCCCATATTTTACCAGCGAACGCGGATCCCGGTCCGGTTCGTTCTTCCAATTCCCGGCCTAGATTCCGGCAGAAATTTGGAGATTCGGACGAACAATGGAGGTTGAGGGGGAAAGACGCCGTGGCGCCCTTCCCCCTCATGTCTGGTTACTGAACCGCGCCTGGTGGCTTCGACCTGGATCCGGGTGCGAAGCCGATCGGTGGTTGCTCGGCCTTCTGGCCTCGACGCCTTGGCGGCTTCGGTACGGCGACCTCGGTGGTTGCCTTCTCGAAGAGTGCTCCGATGGCGTCCTTCTTGGCCTTGGCCTCCCGATCGATGTCGTCCAGTGCTGCAGAGGCTCGTTCGGCCAGATCACCTTCAGCCACCTTGCGTGCAAGATGCGCATCGATGGCCTCTCGGATCTGGTCGACGATGGTGGTGCCTTCGAGCTGTGACACGAGGCCAAGTAACTCGGAGACTTGGTCATCGAGTCGAACCGCGATGGTCTTCATGACGCTCTCCTCTCGGGACGGCCGACGACTGGCTGAACGACTGCGAGCCGTCGCCAGTGCCGCCAGTAGCTCTGGCGTGGTGCGGGTAGGAACATGTGAGGTACCTCCTCGGTGCTGGTGCGGCCGCCGATCCCCGATTGGGATCGAGTGAACGGCCGCAGGACACCGACGAGGCGTCACGCCGCTTCCTCAAAGGGTGGCGGTTTGCGCCCAAGCCGCTTCCAGGCCATCTCGACATAGCTGGGGTTGATTTCGCAACCGATCCAGTCCCGCCCGTGGCGCTCCGCCACCTGGGCCACCGTGCCGGAACCCATGAAGGGGTCGAGCACCATCCCGGGCCTGGTCGCGCCGTTGCAGGTGCATCCGGCCTCCAGTGGTCCTGGCTGCCGCAGGACTCGCCACCGGCTCGGGTAGCGCCGCACGTAGGTCTCAACCGTCGAGGCTGGTTTGCGTTCGCCGAGGACATAGGTCTTGCCAGCTCCAGCCTTCCATGGGGCACCACATGAGGTGCAGACCTTCAAGGGGCAGGTGGCAAGCAGCGGGCGCTCGACCAAGGCCTGGGGAAATGTCGCAAAGTGTGCCCCCCGGAAGCTGGCTGTTGGTATCCGCCAGACGTCACCGGGATTCTTGCCCAATAGGTGCCCAGGCACTCCGGCCAAGCGGGCCCGGTGGAGCCCGGAGTTGGATCCGGCTAGTGGACCGGCCCAATCGGGACGCTTGTTCGACCCCGGCTTCTCGGATCGTGATCCGCTGGAGGTGTGCGGAACGCGGACCGAATCGAGATCGAAGTAGTAACGAGGTGAGCGGACCAAGAAGTAGACGTTGTCGTAGGTGGCTGAGAATCGATCGGTGACAGAGGACGGCATCGGGTTCGCCTTCTGCCAGATGAGTCGGTTCCTGACGATCCAACCGTCCTCGACCAGCGCCAGGAGCAGCCGCTCCGGGGCAAGGAGCAGTCCCTTGGCTGGGGCACCGTAGCGGGGGTGGCGCGAGTAGCTGTCGCCGAGGTCGATGAAGGCAGATCCTGAGGGCGTGAGCACACGGGCCACCTCGCCAAAGGCGGCACGAAGCTTGGCCACCCACTCGTCGACCGTTGCCTCAAGTCCAATCTGACCAGCTACTTGGTAGTCACGGAGCATGAAGTACGGCGGGCTGGTGATGACACAGTCGACCGACGCATCGGGGAGAGTGCGCAGTTGCTCCAAGGTGTCACCGATCAGGATGGTGTTGCGAGGCGCCTTCATGACGCTTCTCCTGCCATCAGACCGACGGCGCCTTCGAAGAGTGTGACCATGAAGAGCGACCAGGCCTCGGCGGGTTGCCGTCCGCAGCAGTCGGTGATCACCTGAGCCCTGCGCTGATCTGGCACCGTCCAGAGAACTCGGGGAAAGACGCCGCGGTTTACCTGTTCGATGCCGCTGGACCAATAGGCCCGGTAGACATCGAGCTTGGTCGTGATCGTTGTGGGGCTCTCGGTGCCGAGATCTACCTCGATGGCCCAGGCATCCTCATAGTCGCCGTTGGCGATGCGCACAAAGGCGTCGGGCTTGAGGACTGCTCGACCGCCGCCCCGCCCAGGGAACGATCGCCAGCATCGGGGTTCCGCCGTGAACTCCAATAGCTCAATTTGACCTGACCGGGACGTCTCCACCAGGCGCACGTAGATCTCGGTAACGGCCAAGGCATGGCGGATGAAGCTGGTCCCCGGCGAGGTCGGTCGCCGTCGTGGCACGCCGCTTGACGTGTTGAGAACGCGCTGGCCGACGTCCGACAATTCGTAGAGGTATCCAGACGATCCCGCCTTGGTGCCGCCGATCTGACGGTCCAGACGAACAACCAGACGACGGTTATCGAGACTCAGAAGCGCACGTCTGCGGACCTGGGCCGTGGCCGTCGGGAAGTGCAGCCGGCCGAGCTGAGAGGCACTGGCAAGGCGGACACGCTCGAGGGTCTCAAGGACCGCCATGTCCCGCTGGGAGAGTTGGTCGATGAGGCAGGCCAACCGCTGGGAGGAGAGGTAGGGACGGCTCATACCTTGTCCTCCAAGATGCGCCAATGAGTAGACGCCAATCCGGCCCTGTTCGCGGGCTCCGACCAGGACGGTTGTGATTGCGCGATCGGACCGAACGGCCCGTCGACCGGCCTCAGGTAGAAGTGCCTCATCGTGGCTTCCTCCGCTGACGCCCGACCGGCCCTTCGCCTGCCGGGCGCTCGTGACGACGGCGCATCTCGGCCTCGATCTCTGCGCGGTCTCGTCCGTAACGCTGGCGGGAAAGCTCTCGTATGGCCGTGCCATCGGAGATGGCCGGAGGTGCCGGTCGAGTGGTTCCCGTAGCCCCAGGAGCCACCCGGGCGCCCACTGCCAACGTGGCGATCACCTCGTGGGCGCCGAGGCCCATCAGGTTCTGAGCGGTGAGCCTCGCCTCCTCTTGAGCCAGGCGCCGAGCATCCGAGGCCGAAGGCTGGAAGATGACCCTGGAACGGGCGTTGGCAAGGACCGCCTCTCGGACATCAGTGCTCAGCTGGCCGAAATTCTGATTGGCCAACGTCAGGCCGAGACCCAGCGCCCGAGCCTGGGCCAGAAGATCCGGGAACGGAGTCGGAAGATTCAAGAAATCCTGGAACTCGTCTACGTAGAGGAAGACCGGACGTCTGGCGGCGGGCGGCATCCCAGCCCGACGCTGGACCGCCTGCCACAGACGTGCGATCAGGAGGCTTCCCAGAAGCGCCGCGGCATCCTCGCCCAGGAGCCCCTTGGCAAGAGGCACGAGGAGGATCTTCTGTTCTTGGAGAAGCTGGTCGAAGTCGAGAAGCGGTTGCGCCTGACCGAGGACGTTGCGCAGGCGAGGGCGAACTAGGACGCTTCTCAGTTTGTTCTGGATCGGTCCCGTCTGCTGTGCCCGCTCGGCATCGGATAGAGCGTCGAAAGCTGCCCAGAACGGCCCGAGGCCGATGGGGTCATCGACGCGGCCCACGATGGTGCGCCGGAAAGCTGCATCGGTCAGGAGCAGTGGTATCTCGGCCAGCGTCATGCCGGGGACACCGACCAGAGTCAGCAGAGCCGCACGAAGAATGTCGTCGGTGCGCGGACCCCAGCTAGCGGCGTAGAGACGGTGGAAAGTGCCAAGGATCTGCTCGGCTACGAGCTCGGGGGCCTCCACACCGCCAGCCAGAAGATTGATCCCAACCGGCCGCTCGTCGTCGGTGGGGTCGAGGATGATGATGTCGTCTTCCCGGTGGGTGGGAACTCGGGCGATGATGTCCTCGACCAAATCTGACTTGGGATCGACCACGATCAGTCCACGCCCAGCCTCCATGTCTTGAGAGACGAGATTCAAGATCACCGTCGACTTACCTGATCCAGTCCGTCCCAGCAGGAAAAGGTGAGTCATGCCATCCTCGACTGAGGTGGCCAAAGGCCGACCCGAAATGCCCGGGTAGTTGGAGTCGGCCAACACTCGTCCAGCTCTTGGCATCTCAGGGTCCGGAGGCTGCGGTGGACACCCACCAAGCGAGAGCCCCGGAGGATTGGCACCATCCACAGGCAGACCCCATAGCCCCGATAACTCTGCAGCGTTCAGGTGGCATCTGGGCCCGCTGTTGACGACTCGCCTTTGGGCAATGTGTCGGGCAGTAATGGCACTTGATCTTCGGAGCCGCCGCAACGAGGCCTCGGGAGAATTGGCCGCGTGGAAGGCCCCTGTGAGGCGTCCGAGCAGTTGACGGTCACGCGCACTAGATGGGCTCGACACGCCCAAGCGCAAGGAGACCGAGAACAGCGGCCCTGAGTACTTGTCCCGCACCGACTTCGAGATGGGCTCCGTGGTCGGCTCGGCCGTCGCCGGCCACCACGACCACGGCTGTCTTGGAGCGTGCGAGCCCAGTGGGGTGATGATCAGCTGGACCACCATCGATTCACCGGCACCGAGGGGCTGAAGAGCCGCGAGGATGGCGCTACTCGTACCAGCAGCGGTGTCGACCTTGAGCTGATGCTCATGCGATGAAGTCACCAGTTCCCCAGCCAGCGACGGAGTCTTGGCGCTGTACTCGTAGTCGGGGATGGCAATCACGCCAGGAAGCGCGCCCTGCAGGTGGGCAAGGACGGTGCCCTTCTGGTGCGGATCCAGATGCAGGTGAAAGGCGATACCAAGCTCGGTAGAACTGATCTCAAATCCAACGGCACGGGTCTCAACCAGGCGACGCCAGCCAGCGGCCCTGACGCCGGACAGCCCAGCCAGGAACTGTTGGATCTCGGCCATGTCCAAATCACCCGAGATCTGCAGGCGGTAGGTCTCAAGGTCTGCTGACCAGCGCAACCCGTCACGATTCCGCAGGCCGAAGACGGCCACCGACGGAGCCAGCCCGACAACGCCGAGAGCCGCAAGTGCGATGACGGGCTCAGTCATCCTGAGCCTCCTCGCCGTCACCGCCCGCAGGGTCTTCGGATTCCGATCCAGAGGCCTCGCGGGCCAACTGTTCCGCAAAGGCGAGAAGGGCGAGCACGTACAGATGGTGATCAACGCGGTCCCGCCATACCGGCACGATCTGGATCTTGTTTCTCCGCTTCATGGATGCTCCTCCTTCCTCTCGAATGCGGACATTCGTCCTGAACTATGTGATGTGTGGGCCTTGATGCTGCATGTGATGGCCCCTGTAGTCGTTGTACCGCGGACGCACGTCCTGTCCCATGGGCGGGCTTCCAGAAATAGCAACCTCTGAACGACAAACTCCTGTGGCAATACCCAACCGTTCGCTACCTCCGTGAAGTCGCTACGAGTAGGACAGTGACGACGACCCCCAGGACGATGAGCAGGGGGACGAGCGGAGCGATCAGCCAACTCGCGAGCCGAAGACCGAGGCAGAGCAGGATTACCGTGATCAGCGCCTCGCGGATCCGAGGTCCGTACTTCTCCTTCACTAGCCCTCGCCTCGCATCTGGGAGAAATAGTCAAGACCTGTGGATGAGAACCTGACCGACTACGCGGCGACTTCCTCATCTTGCTCGTCAGTTCGTTCGACCATCACCCCCTTCTCGAACGTCACACCGGCACGAACCAGT